>ENA-ORSX01001930-ORSX01001930.1-human-gut-metagenome-genome-assembly--contig:-NODE-1930-length-12980-cov-5.036132_pt1 | contig 12980 bp, 10 predicted proteins | sample MGYA00241904_ERZ509172 | MGnify/ENA primary metagenome ERZ509172 (study PRJEB26280, sample SAMEA2338795) | human gut metagenome | biome: human gut; feature: human-associated habitat; material: faeces...
ATACTAGATTATCACATCTGCATCTCTCTGTCAAGAACTTTTTTAACTTTTTAAAACTTTTTTCAGTCTTTTTCGACTGCTTTGTTGTCGTTTTGCGACAGCTTGACTATAATATCATTTGTTTCAATATTTGTCAACACTTTTTTGTTTTTTTATTTTTTTGTTTTTATTCGCTTAACAGCAACTTTAATATAATATCATCTTCTATTTCTCATGTCAAGCTATTTTTATTTGATTTTTATGTTTTATTTATTTAATTTAAAAAATTCGATATATTTATATAAAAACAAGAAAAAAAGACTGCATCAGAACTTTACACACTTGTCTGATGCAGCCAATCTATATATCTTTTTTAGATATTTGGGTCTGTTGGATCCCAATTCTGATTTGCAGGAATTTTAATTGTCGCAGGTTTGTCAAACGGTGTTGCTACGGAGTCAGAAATTGTAACCTTTGTTCCCAAACTACAATTATCATAAATCCATTTTGCATCACGTACATTTAAACGCACACAGCCGTGAGATGCCGGTGAACCCAACTTATTATAATCCCTTGCATGGATGTTATAGCTTGTCATATTATAACCGGCTACGGAGTGGAATAAAATTCCTCCGTTAATTCTGGTACAATATTGACCATAAGAAGGTCCCATCAAAGTATGCCAGCGATACTTATTCGGTGTATAAAATGTTCCCGTAGGTGTAGGTGTAGAAGGAAGCCCTACGGAGCAGGTAAATGTTTTTACCGGAATAATATATCCATTACTTCCGTCCTTTGCGTAAACCATTACCTGACATCTTTTACGGTTTACTGTAATTTCATAAGAAGACTGTCTTCCCAATACTCCATCCAAATCCTGAAGCATATATCCCGATTTGTCAAAATAATATTTATATCTTCCTATGTATTTCCAGCCCTGTGCCATCAAACCACTTTCATCAAACCAGTACCACTGTCCGTTCATTTTTTCCCAAGTATTAATTGCTATCGCACCATTTCCATAAGCATAATACCAATCATCTGTTCCCGTCAAAATCCAGCCTGTCTGTATTGCTCCATCTGCATAGGCATAATACCAATTTCCATCTCCCGGGGCAATCCAACCTGTCTGCATTACTCCATCTTTATTCGCATAATACCAACGGCCGTCTTTCGCCTGAAACCAATCTGTCTGCGCTGCTCCATCCGCATAAGCATAATACCAGTTTCCATCCCCCGGAGCAATCCAACCTGTCTGCATCACTCCATCTTCTCCAAAATAATACTTGAATTCTCCGACTTCCTGCCAACTATTTTTCACAAAATCGCCGTTTTCGTCCCTATACTTCCAATTTTCTCCATCACGAACCCAGCCAGTCTTTGGTTTATCTTCACCTTCTCCATCTGTCTCAAGTTTTTCCGGCTTAATCATTTCATCTACAGAAATGTTCTGCGTTTTCTCACTATCAACTGACCCCACAACTTCTTCTGCTGTTTCAGGCACTACAGAATTTTCCGTATTAACTTTCCCCATAGCAGATACTGTAAAGCTGGCGCTTAAAATACCTAAAGCAATTACAGCAGCCTGTAACGTTTTTTTCTTCATCCCTTTTCCTCCCGCTGCTTTTATTTCTATATTGATATCCTATTACAATTTTCTGGTAATTTCAACCTCATTTCTTCATATACACACAAATGTAATACTTTCGGCACAAAGCAGAAAAAATCGGACCGTTAATGAAACAGTCCGACATAAAAATTCTCATTTTCATAAATATCTTATAAATATTTCTTTAATTCTTCCACTCTATCTAATTTTTCCCAAGGCAGGTTCAAATCATTTCTTCCAAAATGTCCGTAAGCTGCTGTCTGTTTATAGATTGGACGGCGTAAATCCAGCATTTTAATAATTCCTGCCGGTCTTAAATCAAAGTTTTCACGAATAATTTCTACTAAACGTGTATCAGAAAGCTTTCCTGTTCCAAAAGTATCAACCATAATGGAAGTTGGATGTGCTACACCGATTGCATAAGATAACTGAATTTCACATTTCTTTGCAAGACCTGCTGCTACAATATTTTTTGCAACATAACGAGCTGCATAAGCTGCAGAACGGTCTACTTTTGTACAGTCTTTACCAGAGAAAGCTCCGCCGCCGTGACGTGCATATCCACCGTAAGTATCTACAATAATCTTACGTCCTGTCAATCCACTGTCCCCGTGAGGACCTCCAATTACAAAACGTCCTGTTGGGTTGATAAAGAATTTCGTTTCATCGTCTACCATATCTGCTGGAAGAATTGGATCAAATACATATTTTTTAATATCTGCGTGAATTTGTTCCTGTGTCACTTCCGGATCATGCTGTGTAGATAATACCACTGCATCTAAACGCATTGGCTTATCATTTTCATCATATTCCACAGTTACCTGTGTTTTTCCATCCGGTCTTAAATAAGTAAGCACGCCGTCTTTACGCACTTTTGTAAGCTGTAATGCCAGTTTATGAGCAAGTGCGATTGGATATGGCATAAATTCCTCTGTTTCATCTGTTGCAAATCCAAACATCATACCCTGATCTCCGGCGCCGATTGCATCGATTTCTTCTTCAGACATTTTATTTTCTTTTGCTTCTAAAGCTTTATCAACACCCAGCGCAATATCTGCTGACTGTTCGTCTATTGTCGTAATAACGCCGCAGGTATCTGCATCAAAACCATATTTTGCTCTTGTATAACCGATTTCACGAACAGTATCTCTTACAATTTTCGGAATATCTACATAAGCGTTTGTTGTAATTTCACCCATAACCATAACAACACCTGTTGTTGTAGCAGTTTCGCAAGCAACACGGCTCATTGGGTCTTTTTCCATAAGCGCATCTAAAATCGCATCAGAAATCGCATCGCACATCTTGTCCGGATGGCCTTCAGTTACAGATTCAGAAGTAAATAATCTTTTTTCCATGTGTTTTCTCCTTTTCTTGAGTTTATATTTTCTCTCGCATTTTACCGCCGTACATTGAAAAAGAGCCCGACAAAGCGGACTCATATACTTTCCATAAAATGAATCCTCTTATTGTTCGATTATTCGCTCAGGTTGGCACCTTCCGCCATGCGGGGTTGCCGTGACTTCACAGATCCTATGTATCTCCATCACTCTGAATAAGAGAAAATATAACATTTACAATTTTCCATTTAGCACTACTACAATAACGCTTTTCCCGTTATCCGTCAAGCATTTTTTCCAAAAACTCTATCAGCCTACTCGAAGCTGAAACTTCTTAATTTCCTTTTCACTGGAAACCTTTTCAATTTCTGCGCCAAGGCTTCTGAGTTTTTCTTCAAAACGCTCATATCCTCTCTGGATATAAACAATGTCATCCACAATCGTAATGCCTTCAGCCGCCAAGCCGGCAATAACAAGAGCTGCTCCTGCTCTTAAATCCGGTGCGCTCACTCTTGCTCCGGCAAGCTTCTGCACGCCATCAATAATAGCAGTATTTCCCTCTACCTTAATATTAGCTCCCATTCTGGTAAGCTCATCTGCATATTTAAAACGATTTTCAAAAATACTTTCTGTTACAATACTTGTCCCCTCTGCCAGTGTCAATGTCACTGCAAACTGAGGCTGCATATCTGTGGGATAACCCGGATACGGCATAGTCTTTACATTAGTGCGTTTTAAACGTTTATTTGCCACAACACGCACCGCATCGTCAAACTCCTCTACCTGACATCCGATTTCCTCCAATTTTGCCGTAGTAGCTTCCAAGTGTTTTGGAATAACATTTTTCACCATAATATCCCCCATGGTTGCTGCTGCTGCACACATGAAGGTTCCTGCTTCAATCTGATCCGGAATAATAGAATAAGTCGTACCATGAAGCTTGTCCACTCCCTGAATACGAATAACATCTGTACCGGCACCTTTAATATTTGCACCCATGCTGTTCAAGAAGTTTGCGACATCTACAACATGTGGCTCTCTCGCCGCATTTTCAATAGTCGTGTTTCCCTGCGCCATTGCCGCTGCCATCATAACGTTAATTGTCGCACCTACGGATACCATGTCCATAAAAATATGTTTCCCTGTAAGATGCTCTGCCTTTGCTACAACTGCACCGTGAATAATATCCACAGACGCACCAAGAGCCCGAAAACCTTTTAAATGCTGGTCAATGGGACGACTTCCTATATTACATCCTCCCGGAAGGGGTACTTCTGCATTTTTATATTTGCCTAAAAGAGCCCCCAATAAATAATAGGACGCTCTGATTTTCTTAATATATTCATACTCAACAGTAATATTTCCAATAGTTGCGCCCGCAATCTTCACTTCCGTAGGACCAATACGGTCAACTATTGCACCAATCTCTTTAATTGCCTCTAATAACACATTAATATCACGAACATTTGGTAAATTTTCAATGTGTACCGTCTCATCTGTCATGATTGCTGCTGCCAGTATAGCCAGAGCTGCGTTCTTGGCGCCGCCAATTTCCACTTCACCGACCAATGGGTTTCCACCCTTAATGATATACTGTTCCATATACACACCTCTTGTTTTCTCAGGTATCATTACCTGTCTAAATCTATGTCTGCCTGTCTGTCACAGGTTTTATCTATTTGTTCTAAAGCCATTCCTCGAATTTACGTCTGTTTACAATACTTTCTCAATACTATTTTATGGCTTATCCATTATATTATAACAGATATAAGAATTTGTAAATAAAAATCCGTATTTTCCCGTTTCTCCACAGTTTCCTAAGTCTTTGCTGTCAATTATTCAGCAATATTTTCGAGAATTTTCTGTAAAGTTCCCTCTACATCCAGATTTTTCTCATCAACTATGACATCTGCATATTTCTCGTAAAGAGGTGTCCGCTCATCGTATAAATCCTTTAAAGTCTGTCCATCTCTCAGAACCACGCCTCTGCCCCTTAAATTTCCCAAACGTTTCTTTAGTTCCCCGTACTCCAGCTTCAGGTATACCACTTTACCGATTTTCCTCAAATGTTCCATGGCTTCTGCACAGTATACCACGCTTCCCCCTGTGGCAATTACTGATTTTTCCGTTTCAATAGAAGCATTTACCCTGTTTTCAATTTTTAAAAAACCATCTTGTCCGTCCCTTGCAATAATTTCCCGCAAAAGCATATTTTCAGACTTTTGAATTAACAGGTCTGAATCCACAAATTCATATCCCAGCACTTTAGCCAGAATAACGCCTACCGTGCTTTTTCCTACACCGGGCATCCCAATCAGTGTAATGTTTTTCATACTCATTTCCCCTGTTTCTTCTGTTTTTTCTTTCTTTTCTTCTTGATACTATACCCAAAAGTTCCTAATTTCTTTCCTAATCCATAATACTCTCCGTGGGAATAAACAATCGGATTTGACATTGCCAAATCAAACTTGCCTTTTTCATCCATGTATTGGTCATCTACATGTACCGCCAGCACATCTGCCGTAAACACGCTATGACTTCCATACTCCTGCACTTCTCTTACACGACACTCAATAGAAACAGGAGACTCTTTTATCATAGGCGCTCCCACATGAGAGGCTGCTTCTCTTGTTAAATGTACCTCTTTAAATTTATCTACATCCCGACCGGATTTTACCCCGCAGTAATCCGTTGCATAAGCCAGCTTTTCTGTAGTAAGGTTGATTACAAACTCTCCGGTTTCTTTTATCATGTGATAAGAATATCTCTCCGGTCTTACGGAAATTGATACCATAGGCGGATTGGTACATACCGTTCCTGCCCATGCCACGGTAATAATATTGTCTTTTCCTTCTTCATCTGCCACACTTACCATTACCACCGGCAGAGGATAAAGCATATTCCCCGGTTTCCACTCAATTTTACCCATTTTCTTTTTCCTTTCAATGCCAATATGCTATACGCTAATTTCCATTCTGCTGCAAAGTTCCGATAAATGCAGGTATTAGCTGTTTCTTTCTGGATACCACGCCGGGCAGTATATAACCGCTGTCTGACTCCTGTACCTCAAACGCATCCTGCACCAATTTTCCGCTGCCCTCTCCATAACAGATGATTTCTGAAGACTCATCTAAAATATTGGTCAGCATGAAAAATACCATGGAAATTCCGTTCTTTCCACACTCATGTTCCATAAACGGAATAAGCCTTTTCTTTAAATCTTTCAGCTCATCTTCATTCATGGAGCTAATCTGCCCTACGCCAAAATTCACGGTATCTGCCGTAAATCGCTTGAAATCCTGATAGAAAATAACTTCCGTAGTCTTTCCTCTCAAATTACTTCCGGCAGTAAACATTTCTTTTGCATGTTCTTCTATATTAATTCCCGCAATCAAAGCCAAAGCGCCTGCCGCCATTTTATCTGCGGAGGTACAGGTAGGCGAACGAAACATCAAAGTATCTGAAATAATCGCAGAACATAAAAGCCCCGCAATAGACGGACTGATTTCCAACGCCTTTTCCACATAAATCTGATACATAATTGTCGCTGTACACCCTACCGGCTGATTGCGGAACATCACCGGCTGTAAAGTTTCCAGTGAGCCCAATCTGTGATGGTCGATAATTTCCAATATTTCTGCCGCATCAATATTGTCCACTGCCTGTGTCTTCTCATTATGGTCAACTAAAATCAGCTGTTTCTTTTTCATTCCCAGCAAATTACGGCGGGAAACCGTACCAATATATTTGCCATGCTTATTTACCACCGGAAATGCTCTGTGTCGGTTTTTTACCATGATGTCCTTTACATTATCGGTAAAGTCATCTGTCTGAAACGTAATCAGATTTTCCTTTTTCATAATGTGTTTCACAGGAATACTCTGATTAATCAATCTTGCTACGGTAAATGTATCAAGAGCGGACTGAATGATGACGCACTGGTTTCTTTCTGCCGCCTCAATAATATCTGCAGATACTCTGGCATGGTTGCACACAATCATACAGCTTACATTTTCCTGAATAGCGCATAAGTGGTCTTCATGGCGGTCTCCTAAGATAACCAAATCGTCTTCCTCCAGAAAATCTCCTAATTCATCTGGATTTGCCGCCCCGATTACCACCTTTCCCTTTACAAAATACCCATGGGAATTTCCTGTTACAATGACGCCTTCTACGGTATTGGCAATACTTCTGTACTGGGTTCTGGCATTGGAAAGGAAATAATTGTCATGGGCATCCATGTAGGATTTTGCAATATCTCCTGTGGTAATCAATCCTTCCAGCTGTCCGTCCTCTTTTGTAATAGGCAATGTTACTGCACTGCTCTCTTTCATAATTGCCCACGCATCTTTAATGGAAATACTGTTGGGAACTCCCGGAGTTTCACGAATATCCATATCTTTTACCTGTGTCCCAACATCTGACAGGTAACCCGGCGCTTCCACACCAAATCGTTTCAGCACATATTCTGTTTCTTCATTTATCTGTCCCGCTCTCTTTGCCGCATAGCGATTTCCGTTACTCATTCTGTTCTTTATATCCGCATAAGCAATCGCTGAACAAATAGAGTCTGTGTCTGGATTTTTATGTCCGATAATGTATATTTTTCCTTGCTTTCCCATTCTTCTTTCCTTTCTGCCTTTACTGCAGTTCTATCTGTTTTTATAGTAACATACTTCTAAATCAATGGCAATTATGATATACTTAATCCAAAATTTAAAACATGGAGGTATTTCAATGTCAGAAGAAATGAAAAAACAAGAAACTATGGAAGACTACATGAAAGAAATTGACGCTTCTTTCTCTAACTTCCGTGACGATGATATGCTTATATGGGACAAATTAGAGCAGATGAAGGAAGACAAAACAGAATTTGAAGTGTCCGTGGAGGGCATTGTAAAAGGCGGCGTTATTGCTTATGTAGAAGGTATCCGTGCTTTTATCCCGGTTTCCAAGCTGGCTTTAAATTATGTAGAAAATCCAGAAGATTTCTTAAAAAAGACCATTACTGTAAGAGTTTTTGAAGTAGACGAACAGGAAAACCGTCTTGTTCTCTCTGCAAAAGAAATTTTAAAAGAAAAGGCTGACGCTGAAAAACGCAGTAAAATTGACGATATTAAGGTAGGAAGTATTGTGGAAGGTACCGTAGAGTCCTTACAGACTTACGGCGCTTTCATTGATTTAGGCGACGGAATATCCGGTCTTGTACACGTTTCTCAGATTTCCGAAAAACGAATTAAATCACCGAAAGCCGTTTTAAGCATCGGCGATACAGTAAAAGCAAAAGTAATCAAAAACGAAGACGGAAAAATCAGTCTGAGCATGAAAGCGCTCAATGAAATCGCAGAAGAAAAAGAGGAAGAACCGGATTACGAATTACCGGAAAGCGAAGAAATCTCTACTTCCTTAGGCTCTTTATTTAAAAATCTGAAATTATGAAAAAACTGTTTGAACGATTTTTCATAGAAGGTGTTCATGGAATGGCATGCGGCATCTTTGCCACATTGATTATGGGAATGTTTTTGCAACAGGTTGCGAACCTTTTCCCCGGTGACTTTAGCAGTACGCTTATTCATTTAAGCGGGCTTGCTACCGGACTTACCGGAATAGGCATTGGGGTGGGTGTTGCCTGCCAGCTTCAGGAAGCGCCTCTCGTTGTACTGTGTGCCGGTATTGCAGGTATGTTAGGAGGAGATGCCGCCGGTCCGTCAACATTTTTGTGCTCTTTTCTGGCTGCCTTTACAGCTATTGAGCTTTCTCGCCTCTTTGTCAAAAAAACTCGTTTTGATTTATTTCTGTGTCCTCTTACGGGATTTTTATGCGGAGAACTTATAAATCTTTTGCTGGAGACACCCCTGAATTACTTTATACAGGAGTTTGGCAACTGTGTAAATTGGGGAGCACAGCAACAGCCTCTCCTTATGGGGATAATCGTTGCAGTGCTTATGAGCATCGCCGTTGTTTTCCCTATCGGTACTGCTGCACTGGGCGTTATAGCGGGATTATCAGGACCGGCTGCCGGAGCGGCAACCATCGGCTGCTGTTGCAGTATGGTAGGAATGGCTGTTGCAAGTTATCGGGAAAACGGCTTTTCAGGACTTCTTTCTATCGGAACAGGCACGCCCTTGCTGTTGCTGCCTAATATTCTGAAAAACCCATTCCTTCTGCTGCCTCCTATACTTTCCAGCGCCATTTTAGGACCTCTGGGAGTTCTTGTAGGAAAAATGCAGAATTCACCTAACGGTTCCGGTCTGGGCACTATGGGATTTATGGGACAGACGACCACTTGGGAAACCATGACAGCAGGAGAAGCCCCGCAGATGGTGTTTTTAAAAATCCTTCTGTTTCATTTCATCCTGCCCGGTGTCCTTACATTATTTATAGCAAATGGTATGCGAAAATTAAATCTGATTAAATCTCAGGACATGCTTCTACATACAGTATAAAATCTTTTTTGACTGTCTGTCGCTTTTCTGCTATACTAAGAAAAAGTGACAGACTTTTATTTTCTTTAATGAGGACACAAAAATGGAAAAACTTATAGAACTAATCAAACAAGAAGATGCCGATGGCTGGGAAACACTTATGTTCCTCTACAACGCTGCTTTAAAAGAAATTAATACAAAAATTGATATACTCAATGATGAATTTCAACACATTTATCATTATACTCCTATTGAGCACATTAAATCTCGCATCAAAACTCCCACAAGTATTGTAAATAAGCTAAAAAAGAACGGTTATGAAACCAGTGTGGAAAACATGGTGAAGTACGTAAATGACATCGCAGGTATTCGTATTATATGTTCTTTTACTTCTGATATCTATTTGATTGCAGATATGATTACAAAACAAAGCGATTTAAAGGTAGTTTCTGTGAAGGATTACATTACGCACCCAAAAGTAAGCGGATATCAAAGCTATCACATTCTGGTGACAGTTCCTATTCATCTGACACAGGGAATTGTGGATACCATTGTGGAAATACAAATCCGCACCATTGCACAGGATTTCTGGGCAAGTCTGGAACATAAAATCTATTATAAATTTGAGGGAAATGCACCGGATTATATTCGCCGTGAGCTGCAGGAATGTGCAAATATCGTTTCAAATCTGGATCGACGTATGCTCTCTCTGAATGAAAAAATACAGGAATTTTCTGAAAAGAAATCATAAAGAATTGTATGAAAGAAATCTATCATAGCCTTTTATAAGCAGGAGCTGCCGCTTAAACATGATATACGCCTAATGCGGCAGCTCCAAATTTCTTATTCTTGATTACCGGAAAATAAATTTTTAAAGAACTCTATAATTTTATCAAAAAATCCCTTTACCTCTTCTTCATTAATATCCAGCTTTAATCCTAAATCTTCAATCTTATCGTAAAGATTTTTTGCCTGTTCTTTTAAGCTGTTGATATCCAAATCCAGATTTTCGATTTTTTCCATGAGCTTTACAATAGCCTGACGGTCTTCCTCAGAGAGCTTTACCTCCATCTCTTTTACAGCCTGGTCTACAATTTCTCCGATTTCTTCCGGTGATGAAACGCCGCTGCTGACTACCTCTCCTTTAATTGCTCCGATGAGCTGCTCTGCTTTTTCCTGACTTCCTACGTCTTCCGCAATCTGTCCGGTAATAACCAGCTCATTGGTAGCTGTTTCTACATTTTCTTCTTTTACTTCTTCACCTGTCATATTTTCATAAGATTTAATTGCACCTACCAAAGCTGCTGTTCCAGAAATTTTAAACGGACCTGCAACTATAATATCCGCATCCTTAATTCCTGCTGTGGCAAGAGCATTTTCGTACATTCCCGGCGTACAGTATGTAATATTTTTTGTTGTTACGTGAATTCCGTTTCCATCTTCTTTTCCCTCTACCAAAACAGAAGAAAGAGCCCTTGAACCGATAACACTTTTATCCAGATAAGAGTCCAGATAATTGTGCTCGTCCTTATTTGTAACCGTAGCAACAGTATAATCTTCTAAATCCTTTTCCGAAACACCTAAAAGCTCCAAAACAGAAGCCTTTTCCTGCGCATTCAAATCTGCTCCCAGCGAAATATAGGGAACATCTAGCTTTGCATCCTCTCTGTCCGCATAAACAGGCATAGAACAAGATGCCATAATCACACCTGTAAGCAGCAACGCAATTCCTTTTTTCTTCATATCTTCAATCTCCTTAAATTCTACATATTTTATATACCACATGTGCCGGCGAGGAAACACCCAAAAGGGTATTTCCTTTCCAAACCGAAGTTGTCACTTTAAATATTATTCAGAAATATTGATGCACCTTTAGCGAATTTGTCGAGCACGCTTTGAGATTATAAGCTCAAAGTGAGCGCAGACTGAGCATAAAATGTATCAATATTTCCGAATACACACTTAATGTGACAATTTCATTATACCACGTACGCAGACGAGGAAGCGCTCATTAGAGCATTTACTCGGCAAGTCGTGGATTGCCGGTATAATTCGTCACGCATGTGACGATAAGCTGATGTAATCAGCTATAATTGTATTTTATGCAATTATATTATACCACATTTTCTCCCACATACTTCTAAAGTTTTTCGAAAGGTTCTTAAAAGAAAAAATGTATATCCTTGCCCCATTCCATATAAAAGTGTATGATAAGAACAAAAAGTTTAACATACGAAGGAGCTTTTATTATGTCCATCGCCAATCAGGAAATGATACGCAATAATAACCGCCGTCTGGTATTAGAATTTATTATAAATAACCCTCCTGTTTCCAGAGCAGAACTGGCAAAGCAATTATCCCTTACGAAAGCAACCATTTCCAATATTGTACAGGAATTATTGGAACAGCATTTCATCAGGGAAATCGGCAGTGCCCAAACCTCCATGGGAAGAAAGCCCATCCTGCTGGAGTTTAACAAAGCTTATGGTTTTGCCCTGTCTTTAGAAATACAACCGCAGCAGATTATTGCCCTTTTGACAAACTTAAAGGGAGAAGTACAGGAAATCAAAAAAATCCCCTTCTGTCCACAGGATAATCTTTTGCAGAATTTAGAACAGATTTTAAATTTCTATATCAGAGAAAATACTGCGTTTAAAAATAAAATTATCGGAGTTTCCATTGGTATTTATGGAGTTGTCCAAAAAAACGAAATTTTATTTACGCCTTATTATCCTCTCCCCAAAAGCGGTCTGGGTACACATTTGCAGGAAACCTTTCAAATTCCTGTCTTTGTAGAAAATGAAGCAAATCTCTCTGTTTTGGGAGAAGCCGCCTTTCATCACAAATATAAAAATATGATACATATCAATGTGCATGACGGAATTGGTATGGGAATTCTGGTAAACGGACGCTTATATAAAGGACGGGATGGCTATGCCGGTGAATTCGGGCACACCATCTTATTCCCTGACGGAAAACCATGCCCCTGCGGAAATCAGGGCTGTTTTGAGCTTTATGCCTCTCAAAGAGCTATTCTGGAAAATTATGCTGCCCGACAGAAGAAAGAAAACGTTACTATATCTGAATTTTTAAAGGATTATGATGCAAACCTGCCTCTTGCCCATGAAATGATGGATTTATTCGTGAAATACATCTCCATTGGCATTAACAATATTATTAACACCTTTAATACCGATATCATTGTATTAAACAGCGCTTTTTCCAATCATATTCCTGATATCAACCAAAGAATTTCAGAATACTTGGCCGGACATCAAAACAGAGACTGTAACATTATCCCCTCAAAATTAGGAAATCTCTCCTGTCTTTTAGGAGGCGCACGGATATCCGTTGAAAACTTTTTAGATATTCACCACTTGCAAATTCCCTGTCATCTTCCTTTTTAGGGCTTTAATGTGGAACATTCATAAAAGTTTTCAATTTCGTTCACGATTTCTTCACAAGTTCATCATGCTTTGAACATATTTCCAATATATACTAATATCATAAAAATAATACAGAGCAAATTATTTTTATATTTTCTTTTTCATAAGTCGGCGTTAATGCCGACTCTCCTTCCTTTAATATTTATAAAAAAGTGTCTTCGACACTTCAACTCCCCTGCCC
>ENA-ORSX01001931-ORSX01001931.1-human-gut-metagenome-genome-assembly--contig:-NODE-1931-length-12973-cov-2.665273_pt1 | contig 12973 bp, 9 predicted proteins | sample MGYA00241904_ERZ509172 | MGnify/ENA primary metagenome ERZ509172 (study PRJEB26280, sample SAMEA2338795) | human gut metagenome | biome: human gut; feature: human-associated habitat; material: faeces...
CCAGAACAAATTCTGCAGCCAGACGGTTACTGGAAGCACCGATGAGCTGCCATACCTCATCAACGAAGATCGCTTTTTCCTCTGTCCGGTTTTCTTTCGCTTTATCCCAGACGTAATCCAGGGCAACGAACATACCGACTGTCAGAAGGTCAGAGGAACCTGTCAGTTCCGAAATGTCGAGTACTGTATATTTGTTCGTCAGGTCTACGTTAGTTTTCTGGTTGAAAGAAGAAGCAGAGCCATGGACCAGACGGTTCAGGATATGTGCCAGACGTTTGGTATCCGGACTTTCCATCAGAATATTATAGACATCCTCAAGGATCGGCATTTCCTTATACTGGTCTGGATGATCCGTGTCAAGGAGGGATTCGTTTTTATGCGTAATTCCTTTCCTGGCGTAGGTTTTAATAAGTGCCTCATCCAGAAGCTGTTTCTCCTCATGATTCATGTCAGGAATCAGGAGAGAGAAGAAGATATGAAGCCTCTGGATTTTGGAAGCCAGAGCGGAAGCATCCAGTGTTGGTCCGTCCAGCAGTTCATTGACAGAATTATCAACTTTTCGGATTTCCATGACATTAATGCAATTTTGGCTGGCAGGAGAGATCTGGATGAATTCTCCACCCACGTTTTTACAGGCCCGGTAAAATTCATGTCCCTTCAAAGGAGCAATGATGAAGACCTGGATTCCCTTCCGCCGCATCCGAAGTGCCATGGTCTGCATGGTGAATGTCTTACCGGCACCAGAACATCCAAGGATACAGATGTTGGAGTTTTTATACTGTTTGGAATCAAAAATATCTGCGATGACCAGTGAATTATTATGCTTATTTACTCCGAATAAGATGCCGTTGTCGTCACAGATGGAGTAGCTGGTGAACGGATAGCAGCTTGCAGCTCCCGTAGTCAGGACATTTCGTTTTGACAGTTCATAGAGTTTTTTATCCAGGTTTGCAAGCGGCAGGGAGGATAGGAAACCCTGTTCCTGTAAGAAGTAGCAGGAGTGCAGATCCATATCCTGGGAAATCAATAGTTTCTTCATCTCCTGAATACGCCACTGCAGTTCCTCAAGATCAGAAGCAGTAATCGTGATCAGGAGATTGATATAGTAAAAGTCTTCGTTATTTGCCAGACCAGCCTTCAGAAAGTATCCGGAGCGGATCGCAGAATCCAGATCATCAAAGTCTGCGTTTGTATCGGATGCATCCTTGATCTTTGACCGGTTGATACGGATCTGTTGTCCGAGTCGCTGCTGGATCTTATCCTTTGGCTGTTTATGCAGATAAAAATCAATGTCTATGCCTTCCCCGGCGTTGATCAGTAAGGACAGCCAACCGGGTGCGACTTTCTGTTTATAGCCGTCGCTTGGAACCAACAGGTACGCATGGTAAATTCCGTTAATACGCACATAATTGGAGTGCCGGAAATCCACGGACTCCGGTGCAATGAACTCGTTGATGCGGATATGAACCAGTTCTTCCTGGCGACCTTCCTTCATATAGCGTGCAAGGACATCTGCAATCCGATCCTGAAGAGGCTTTTCTGTACAAAGGGTGCGGTTTAATAACGTGTATAGGACATCGGTTGTAAATTCATCTTCATTATCATGGGTAACCACCTGATTCCCGCATTGATATAAGAACGTTTTAGCTGTCTGGGCAGCTGTCTCCAGTGCAGCAAGGATTTCTTTTTCTTCTACTTTCCGGTTTACATTGAATGGTTCATACTCAAAAATCAGAAAGAACCGTCTTGAAACGGCCTCTCTGGAACTTAATTTCTTTACGAACTGGATGTAATCCTTCTGTAGTTCCCGACAGTGCGGATTGGTCTCACGGGACAGTTCCAGTGCTGCCTGTTCCAGATGTTTATTGATATCTGCCTTTTTGGAGATCATCTTAATCTGCAATTTGACCGGGCTGATTTTTAAGTAGGAGATAAAGCTGTAAATGATGCCTTGCTGTTCCCTTGCACTTCGCAAAAGGAAGTTGATAGGTTCAATCTCCAGAATCTTTACATATCGGTGGTCAGTGGTATAGATGATCCCGTTGGCAATTTTATCAATCGGAAGATAATCTTCCAGTGTCATGTCCTTTCGCTTTTTCTTTTTCGAGGAAACGGAAGGTGAAGGATCAGGTTGTTTCTTATTGGAGTGTGCCTCTTTTTTCGCAGCTTTCTCCAAACGTTTTGCCTCCTTTTGTGCAAGCTTATCCTGATGCAGTTTTTCTTTATGCCGTTGTTTTTCGGTTTTTAAACGCTGTTTCTTTTCACGTTTCGCAACCTTGAGAGCTTTCGCCTGTTCCTTTTTCCTTTGTTTCTTTTCAAATTTCAGAATCCGGATATCTTCCCTGGCCTGCTTCTTGATGCCGCGTTTTGTAGATATATCATAGAGCCGACGCTCTTTTTTTTTAGAGGCTGGTGTGGGAGAAACTTTTGAATCGGGTAGAATCTCTTCCTCTGAAGAAGATGGCATATTACAGGGAACCTCCTCATCATGTGTAGCTATCTCCATTGGTTGAGGTGATGGCTTCTCTTTTTTCTCCCGGTTCTTTTTCGTCTTTGGTTCTTTTTGACGAGGATTTTTACGCTGTTTTCCTTTTGGCTCCGGTTTGGTATCCAGCCGGTATAGGATTCTACGGTTAAACAAAAAACGGACAGCATTCATCAGAAAAGCCGTCAGACTTTCCCCTCCGATGCCGATCAGGGCGACCATGGCTGCTGGAAGAGATGTCATACATAAAATGATGATCCGTATGGTCAGGGACAGGGGAAGATGCACAACAGGTATTGCAATCCCGATGGCAAGAATGGCTCCTTCGATAGCATTGCGGATCTTGAACATTCCTCCCATGAATGTACCCCGCTCAATAAAATTACGGGGGATTAAGGCAATTTGTTGTTCTTCAGGGTTGTTCACGGCTGCGCCTCCTTTGCATTAGTTTTCTTTTCCGGTTCTGTTGATTCGATATCGTTTGGGGTATCAGCAAAACCGCCTTCCTGCATGGATTCTATTTCTTCTGTAGTAACAGCTGGAAGTTTTTGATCCGTCTTACGTTCATAGGTAATTATGTTTTCACTGACTTGCAGTTTTTCTTCTCCAAATAAAAAAGCACCGATACTGGTGCTGCAGGTAACTGGAAGGGTAGTATTATCAGATAAAGCAAAAGTAAGCATGATGTCGTTTCCTTCCGGATAGGTGGTCTGTTCTGGAAGAAAGGTCACAGAGGTAATGTCTGTTTTCCCAGTTTCTTTGAGATACAGAGAAAATTGTTGCTTTAGTTCATTGATCTGTGTGTCTGCAAAAAATGCCTGTAATGCTTCAAAGTCAACGTATTTCAATGTGGGAAGTGAGGCGGTATCCTCTCCTTCCGTTTGGATTTCTTTTACGGGCTGATTTAGGTCAGCCGTATGGTTTTTCTGTTTTTCTGCTTTCCATAAGGCAGGCAGTACAATGCCTGCTACGATCATGCCGATCATCAGCAGGATGGAAAGAATCAATTTTTTTCTGCTCATAAGCGCTCCTTTATTTCTTGTCAAAGATCCAATATGCACTTGCTGTTGCATGAATTTCTGACATCATATCAAATTCCCGGTTGATATAGTTTTTGGATGCACTGTCATTCGGATCGTTAACCAGTACCTTTCCGGAAGCCGTTACACCACGAAGGACAATGAAATGTCCGCCTCTGGTAAATAAGCCTGCACTTTGGGAACTGATGACAGGATGGCCTTCTGACAATGCTTTTAGGACTCTATTGGGATCGTTGGTCTGGGTGACCGATCCGCATCCAAAATGACTGGCTGCCGCTGCAAAGTAGGACCAGTAAGTGCCGACACCTGGTTTGTAGTAAGAATTTCCGCACCAGGAAACTGCATCTACCGGAGTGATGGTTTTGCCCGTCAGATAACTTGCGACCATGGCGAAGCTGGTCGGGCCACATCCGCTGGTTGCAATGGAACCTCCGCCATATGGAATATTTCCGTAATCTGTCTGCAGGTAATGAGGTATCTGCATCCCATTTGCCGGATAGGTGCCGCCTGTAGAAGAAATGATGTAGTACCGGAGTACGTGGTCTACGTATTCTTTATCGCCATATCTGGAGTAAGGCCAGTTGGGGCGGGCACACATCATATCAGAATAAGCGATGGCGTTTGCTTTGGTATAACCACCGTCCCGTTCCATGGCCCAGTCAATATAACCGGAACCGTAATTGTATCCCTGCAAAGCAAGCTTAATCCGGTCAAGATCTGTTGGACCGGTGCATCCGGCTTTATCCAGGGCATATTTGAGTTCCTGAATTCCGCATTCGATACTGTATTCCGGATCTGTAATACCGTTAGGCACATGGGGATATTTCTTATTAAATCCACCTTCTGCGGCCTGCATGACATCAAGACCACGTCCTCCGGATTCCTGCATCATAACGGCAAGGATTAGTTCCACATAGGGCGTCATTCCGTATTTTGCAGCAATTTGTTCTACGGTTGCCCGGTAGCGAAGCACCTCATCGGATACATTGGCAGTTGCAACTCCGGAAGCAGAGGAACCAAAAAAGAGGGTCAGATTTTCTGCATAAGCGTCTGCCACTTTTTTCTGTTTGTCGTTCAGATGAAAGACATGGTCTGAAAAATAAGAATCACCGGCATAGTTAATCACAAAGTTATGCCGGGTAAAGGTAACCGTCTGAGTCTGTGAATCCGTTCCTTCACCGGCTTCCCCTTCTGCACCGGCATCCACCGTAACTTCCATGGTAACTGTCTCTGTTGATACGTCATAAGTAAAAAGTCCATCCTTATTCGCCCGGATGACCCGCTTCAGTTCCGTAACGTTGATATCCCGATAGTTGTCTTTACTTGCACAGAACTGGGCAATGAGCTGATTGGCATTTACAGAGATATAGTAAGCATAGGGATCCGTAATGGATACGGCATCACTTTCCGGTACACGAGAAGCCGCGGCATTCACATCAGCAAGTACCTCGTCGTGACATTCCTGTAAGACTTCTACAATGGCTTCATTGGCAGCACGTATATTTTCATTGATCCTGCTGTTACTGGTAAGTGCTCCGGTATTTTCGGAGAGATTTCCGAAGACAAGTCCCGGAAGCATGACTATGAATAATACTGGAATTAAAAGTAGAGAAACAATTCCAGCCACTGCCTTTTTAAAAGTTTCCCGGTTCTGAATTGTAGCACCAATGACGGCTCCAAAGGGACCGGCTGGGGCACCTTTTACAGCACCTGAAATAGAAGCTGCAGCTCTGCCTACCCGAACTGCTTCATTCAAACCGGTCTGATGATCTGCCAATTAAATTCGATCCTTTCTTGGAGGTGTCGGGGGCAGTTTCTGGTCGATGGATTCATGGTAGGCAACTTTTCCACCGCCTGCATCATAAGGGGTTTTAGTTACGGCATCCTGTGCATACTGCTTGTACCATGTAGCACCGTCTACAGACTGCACAGTTTCATATGTACCCTGTGAGGGTGCCATATATTGGTCTGCATGATAGAGAGCAAACTCTCTGGAACCTGATTCGGTAGATTCCGTTCCAGTGATCCGTCCACCTCCGATTTCCATATTGGAATAATTGGGCAAAGGGTGTTCGGAATCTGCTTTCATGCCCATATAAGAAATATAAGCCTTTTCTGCATCTGCTCCTTTGATGGAACCGACCTGACTATAGTTACCTTGTGCAATGCGGCTGATCACATTGTTGGCAAAGTCTCCACCTTTATTTAAGGAAGAATGATACATGACACTGCCGATGCTGGAATGTTCGGTGTAGCCAGTTGCCGTATTGACTGCGCTACGTTCCACCTGCCTTCCGACAGCTCCGGTCAGTCCACCTGATAGGAAGCTTCCGCCGACAGCTGCGGAACCTGGAGAAGCGGATGCCCGGTATCCGCCGCCACCGCCACGTAAATGCATGGAACTTGCCAGGCTTCTTCCGGCGATTAAAAGCTCTGCCATCATGTTCCCGCCAGTGTTTCCTACATTAATGCCGAGGCTTGCCATGAAGGAATCGATCTTTTGGCTGACTTTTAAAAATGCGATGGCGCAGAGAAACCAGATGAATATATTACCGGTAACGGCTTCCTTTCCCTGGTTTGCCACTGCCTGTTCCACTTCTGCTTCCGTAAGTTCTGCCGCGAAGACCGGGAAGGAACAGAATAAGACCATGCAGGCAGTAAGTGTCAGCAATAATATAATTTTTTTCTTATGTTTCATGTGTTCCTCCTGAATAAGTAAGGTTATCATTGGGACGATAAATGGGGATTCGTTGCTTAATGGATTGCATTACAGGATATTGCTGCTTTTTCAGACCATAAACTGTAGACGCTGCCATTATCTTTAACTGCACGAACTGCCACGGTTGCAGATTCCCAGTTCGTTCCTACCTTCTGTTTTAAGCAGCCTGTTACAAACTCGTCTGAAGCTTGATTTACAGTCAGCCAATTATTCTCTGTAGTGTATATGTGTTCCGTTCCATCTGCTTTTGTAATCTTAATCTCGTATGATGTTGCACCATCTACAGCATCCCACTGGATATTTAATCTGCTTTTTGAATAGAACACATTGCTGTGTATATATGTAGCTCTGGTGATTGTCGGGGTATTCAGAAGCTTAATATCTAAGTCTTTCACAGCATCTTCTACTGCGTTAGATATACCTGTTTGGTAGCTGTCAGGAAGCTTCACAGTAATCTTTGGAACACCGGTATATCCGTATTCTGATAACGGTTTATATTGTGGTGTTGCTGCATGTGCCGTAAGGGTTGAACCAAGCAGCATGGTTGTTGCTAATGACATTACGATTATTTTTTTGGCTTTTTTCATATTTGAATTTCCTTTCTTTGTTTTGTATCGGTGTTGAATTTCAAGTTATTGTGTATCTCACATTAGAGAGATAATGGGTTGGCAAGGAAGGTACCGACCATTGAAGTAAAGAGCCGTAGACACCAAGCGTTCATCAGCAGCAGGAAAAATTGGCCACCAAGCATCCGACACCAACTCTTGAAAATATTACCGGTTGCCTGAGAAGAGCCCATTGCGAAAGCGACTGGGGCTGTATAAACAAGAACGCCGAGAAGAATGTAACGTTCTGCCGCTTCAAACAGTAGTTTGATGTAATTCCATGCCAGAATCAGTACCAGGATTAGTGCAGTAATCGCAACAGCTCCATTGGCACAGACACCGAGGATAACAGTGATAACGGAGTTAAAGTCTGCGAATTTTAGCGGAGGCAGATCTTCCGTCAGAATCCATCTATATGGTGTTCCTGCAATATCAAGTAAAAGATCTACGATATCTTTTGCATAGAAAGTAAGGAACAGGAAAATGAAAGAGCGCATGGATAATTTCAGTGGATCTTCTGCCTCAATTCCGGCACCAGCAAAGTAATTCTTAAATAACTGCCAGACCCAGTTCAGTAGGATCAGACCTATGGCCAAGGCCAGAAATACCTGATACATGCTCTCGGCTGTGGGGAAATATCTTAAAAAGGTATCCATGGAGCAGCCCAGAGCACCTAAGACTGAAGTGGTAATAAGATCCAGAATGTTCATGACCTGCTCTGCAATCCATTCCACGATTCCATCTAAGATTCCCATTTAGGCACCTCCTTTCCTGGCTTAGCCATTCCATTTACCTCCGGCAAAGAACGGTGTGATGTATGCCATGATGAAGCCAAGACCGTTTAAGATTGCCCAGGTGATGACGATACGTTTGAGCCATGCACGGGATTCGTCCACGGTTTTTCCCGATTTGGAAAAGTTCATCATTAAAAGAGCCACAGATGCTGTTACAACAGCAGCTATGGTAGAAATCAGGATGATCTGGTTGTAGACATCTTTCATGATTTCATTTGCTTTGTCCCACATGTTAGCTGCCAAGACCGGCTGAATATTGCATGCCAGAAGCATGAGTAGCAGGGATGCTGTGTAAATAATCCGCATGTAGTCAGGACGACGCTTTTCATTCGGCGGGTTTTCTTTGACTGTATGTTTTCTCACGTAAGTTAAACCTCCTTCATATGAAAAGGGCAGTATGGAATATCCACCCTGCCCCGATGCTTATAGTTTCTTAGTGCCTCATGCCAGTATATCCGGCAGCAAAAAAGCAGCCCGGTCAATACAGGCTGCCTGATGCAAATACAGTATATAATTGTAAATCCAATTCACCTCCTGCAAGAAAAAACGCAGCCAGTACCAAAAGGGAGAGGCAATGACTCCGGTACCGCTGCGCAATTCCTGCATATAATTTTGACAATACCAATTTTAGCATGTGTATATTTACCTGTAAATCGCAGAACCGTGCCAGTTTAGGTCGTGAAAAAGCCATAACTGTGCCATGACATCAAAAGTGCATTGATTCAACACCATTAGAGTTGGTGCAACTCTACCAGATACTGTATAGAAAAATCCTTGGCAAATATACTAAAAGTACGATTGTAACGCCGTAAGAATTAGTATGATTAGGAGAAGATAATATGCAAGGGATAGGGAAAAGGATTCAAAAGAGCAGGGAAGCTGCCGGACTAAAGCAGGAACAGCTGGCAGAGATGGTTGATTTGAGTTGTAATTATTTAAGTGCCATAGAGCGGGATGTGAAGACGCCAAGGCTAGATACATTTGTAAGGATTATTAATGCGTTGAATGTATCAGCAGATGAAATCCTGATGGATGTGCTGGAAGTAGGCACAAAAACGAGATGTACGCAATTGGAAGAAAAGATGAAACACTTGCCAGCGAAGGAGAAAAACAAGATTCTTCGTGTTTTGGAAGTGATGATTGAAGAGGCGGGAAAATAGTTTGCGTATGGGCGTGGACTTTTTGAAGATCTGGAAGATGCAATATAGTGCGTGAATATTTTGAATTCATGTATTATATGATGAAATACATTTTCATATCTGCTATACTAACGCTAATAGAGTTGATTAACTAATTCTAAATTGTGGAGGCAGTATGAAGAACATTGGAATAATTATCACAGTATGCGTAGTAAGCCTGATAGCAGGTATTGGAATTGGAAAAGAAGTAGAAGGTCATAGGCAAAGCAATGAGACTGAGCTTCAGGAAGAGTATGTGCCATGGGATTGGAAGATACCGAAGCCAGTAAAGAGTAAACTTAAGGATATGGATCATTGCTACTTGTGTGGTAATGATAATCGCAGTCTGATGGGGCTGTTTCGTAAATATGACGATCTTGGGATCATCTGTGTGAATAACTGGTATGTATTGGATATGAAGATACGGAATCATGATGATGCAGGAAATTTGACAGGTCCACAGGGGCATATTAATACGACATTTACTGGGACCGGAGAGGGAGGATGCTTTTTTCATGCAAGCCCGAATTCTGATAGGGGAATCTCAGATGTAACTGTAAGTTACGGTGAGAACAGTATACTGGATGTGAAATTTATACAGAAACATCTTTGCCAGGACTGCCTGGATAAATTGATGGAAGCGATGGAGACTTATGGACCAGAGGATGAACCGTGGAAACCAAGAGATTTGTGTCTTGTAGATTTTAATACACTGAAGCTGTATTCCCTACAGGGCAATTATACCTCATACTATGTAGGAGATTATTATGTCGAGGTCGATGACAGCAGGGAAGAGGAACTGAAGGTTACAGCAGTTTATGCTCCGGTTTTGGAAGAGAATGGAGGAAAAGCAGGGGAGTGATTGCTGGATTTGTATAGGAAAAGTAAAAAAGAGAAATAGTTAAGGAACTCGAATTTTAAATGGACAAGAAATGCGTGAAGGTGGAGATTATTTGAAGACAGAAACAATAAATCAGATTATAAAAGCTTATGAAGAAAATGATTTAGCAGAATGCGAGTCTAAATTATTCTTTTTATTGTTATTATATAACACAGATATTAGGGATGGTAAATATTACGATCATGATTTGAAGCATGCCTTATTTAAAACAAATTGTGTGCGTAATCCTATAGGTATGAAATATACTTCTGAAGATTATGAGAAAACAAGACAGATTTTGATGAGAGTGATTAACTTATCGAAAGCGATTAATAATCCTGAAATAAATACAGAAGATGTTTTTCGAAAGGATCTTACCATTGATAAAAGAATTATTAAAGATATTCTTGAGGCGGCAGTTTACACCGATTGCTTTTATAAGATGAATTCAGTTAATTCTAAGAGAATGGATGAAAGTAAGATTAGCAAACTTCCTTTTGTAGAACAAATAATTAGCATTTTGCTTTATCATCAGGATCAGACACGTCTTGTTAGGCAAAATTATCAAAATTATGTTAACAAAGATTGCATTACTGGGCTGGAATTATCAGTAACTAATAGACCTGTTGAATACTATGATAATTTATATTGTTCGGTGTCAGATAACTTCGAGTCAATTCTTGAAAGTATGAATGAAATAGTTCATTATTTGTATTATCAATTTGGAAACAATTTGGAGACACAAGTAATGGACATTGACATAAAATTTGAACTTATCCATCCATATGAAAATGTAGAGTTTGAGAGATTTTTATACATAGCTTTGCAGAGATATCTGTTATGTAGGGTAGAAGAAGGAATTCGATATGGATATTATGAGATAAAATATTTGGATAAAACAGAAGAAGGGATTCAAACATATGCATTTTCTTTAGAGAACGACGAAAAATATAAAGCAAGGAGCATTGGTATATTTAGGAGGGAGTATCAGGTTCGAAATCATACAATGTTTGATCAAAGAAATCATGAAGATCTTTCTGTAGCAAATGAAAAGTTGCCAGAATTAGCAGATGAATTGATTAGTGTTCAAGCACAAGAATATGAGTTATTGGATTTTAGTAGATTTCATCCTGATAAGGATGTATTTCAAAAAGCAGAAGGGGTTTCTAAGATTAAAGAACGTGTTGTAGAATCTTTGACTAAAGATTATTATTTAGACTGTAATGTGAAAGGGGTAAAAATACGTGATTTATTATATGCCTATGAGTATTTACATACGCTTTCGGAAATTTTGTATTTTGCTTCAATGCAGTTGATTGATGAAAAAAAACAGAGCACGTATATTAAACAACTATGTTTAATTGACCTTTCGTATCTTTCCACAGAGTTATCGAGGATTCATGATTTTGAAATTGACTATGCTAAAAAATTGGTTGATAGATTTGTGTTTCATGAGAAGAAAAATAGAGATGATGATGTATTTGCTCAACCGCTATTAAAGATTAGTAAGACTCAAGTGATATTGAGTCAAGCAATGCTTGATCAGGTAAACCTTGATAGATTTATTGAACGTCAGTTTATTCGATATAAGAAAGATGTTTCAGAAGTAGGACATATTTTTGAGAAGAAATTTATTGGTACACTTAAGAAAGGATATGTAGAAAGCCTTTTTGATTTTGAATATAAAGCAATTCCCAATTTTGCAGTTAATACTAATGAAGTAAAGTATGAAGCATTTGATGATAGAGAAATTGAATTTGATGTAATTGCCGTTCTTGGAGATTATCTCATACTTACAGAATTAAAAGCGGTAATGACATCATATGACTTGAATGACTTAGAGAAACGAAAAAGAAATATTAAAGAAGCAATAGAGCAACTTAAGCGGCGTGCAGAGTCAGTAAAATACGATTGGGAAAAAATTAAGAAGCTGGTTTCTATAGATTTACCTAGTCAACCGTTTGATCAAGAGCATATAATTTTAATAGCATGTACAGATACTTATGATTATACACCGCTTAAATATGAGAATGTTTTTATTACAGATGATTCTTCTTATTTAAAATATTTCACTAATCCATATGTTGATTCTCTTGAAATAAAACCAGGGGATGCGACAATAAGAAATATAAAAAGTTTATGGGAAAAAGGGTATCCGGATGCAAAAGAATTTATGGAATATCTGATGAATCCAGTTACGGTTCATCCTTTTATTGATTATATGGAAAAACAATTTGTTCCAGTGCCCGTTATGGATGAGAAAGACTGTGCTATTTTTTGTGAGGATTACAGATTAAACGAAGATCCGATTAGAGCAGTAGCTGTGAATGGTAAAAATAGGATAGAGCAAGCACTTAGTGGAACTAAAAAGAAGATTTATCCGAATGATCCTTGTCCGTGTGGAAGTGGTAAGAAATACAAAAAGTGTTGTAAGAATAAAAAACAGCTATAGAAAATGCTAAACGGATAACATAAGATGTTAACCATTAATGATTATTTCTGATGCCATACTATGGTAAGATAAGTGATTTCCCGTTTTTTGCTTGTTATTATAGGTTATTCATTCATAAGTAAAGGGGGACTTGATTTCTCTCATCCCCCAGTGTATAATTTACTTAAGAAAGGTGATCAGATGCAAGATCTGATGCCCTCAGTAAAATTTAATTTATTTCTATGTTAAGACATAGCATCCATCAAACTTTCCTAGGGTTATCGTGGATGCTATTTCTTATTATGTCGGTTATCTATGTAGGTCAAAGCCGCAAAAACTACTAATAGTAAAGTAAGAACTTCCATTGTGTTCATGGGCATCACCCTCTTTCTAAAAACTCGAGGGCGTTTCGAAATTGCATCCGCATTCTTCCTTGTTCAATTATACTTGCTAAGTATAACACAGTCAGATATCAATGACAATGGATGAGCAGTTGAATGAACCAAGAGAATTATGTCTGTTGGATTTTTATTTACTGGAGTTCTATTCCTTGTAAGGTAATAATAGCTCATATAATGTGGAGAGTTTATACGTGGAGATTTATGATGGAGAGAAGGAACGGAAAGTTACGTTAGTTTATGTTCCGGTGTTGGAGGAAAATGGGAGAAAGTCAGAGGGATGATTGCAGCGGTAAAAAAAAGAGAGTATAATAAAACATAATGTAGATTGTTAGAGAATGGGGATTATTTTGGGAAATTGAGTGATGAGTGGAATATTCTCGCAAAGTTGTAAACGTCAATGAAAAAGTTTACCACCCACTAACGAAAAAGTTTACCACTCC
>ENA-ORSX01001932-ORSX01001932.1-human-gut-metagenome-genome-assembly--contig:-NODE-1932-length-12971-cov-2.839579_pt1 | contig 12971 bp, 10 predicted proteins | sample MGYA00241904_ERZ509172 | MGnify/ENA primary metagenome ERZ509172 (study PRJEB26280, sample SAMEA2338795) | human gut metagenome | biome: human gut; feature: human-associated habitat; material: faeces...
ATGTGTTCGTTCTCGGACGTAAATGAGAGATCGTTCTCAAATATTCAAAGCTGTGACGCTTCTTCTGCAGCGGATAATCCGGTGCGGACGCTCCTTCTACAATAATTTCCTCCGCCTGAATCTCAAATGGCTGCTTTGCCTGTGGAGTTGCCACAAGTGTTCCCTTTACAATAATGGCAGCACCTACATTCAGCTTGGAGATTTCCGCAAAATTCTCCATGCTGTCATGGTATACAATCTGTAATGTCTCAAAGAAAGAACCGTCGTGGAGTACGATAAATCCAAAAGTTTTGGAATCGCGGACGCTGCGCACCCAGCCACCTACAGTCACTTCCTTATCCAGGAATTTCTCCCGTTCTCTGTAAATCTCTTTTACTGTTGTAAGCTTCATATCTAATTCCTCTTTCTCCAAACATTTATTATTATGTTAGTATAAACGATTCCTCTTCTTCGCGCAAGGCATAATCCTGAGTTTTAAAAAAAAGAATCCCGTTATTTCCGGGATTCTCTCTTTTCTGTCTCTTAATGGGCATTAACATAGCGCAGACAATAGTCGTAAATTCTCTTATACGTTTTCACTGTATAGTGAAGGCCATCGTCTTCTGAGCTGTCTTTTCCGTTTACTCCGTTGCTTGTTCCAAAGCCGTTCTGCATCAGCCAGGAATACGTATCAATATATGTGTAATCATCAAGCCCTGTCTTAATTCTGTCGTTAAACGCTCTTACTTCTGCTTCCTTTCGAAGGGAAAGGCGTCCTGTCTTCTCAATCATTACGCCGTTGATCGGATTGACAGACATATAATAAAGCTTACAGTTCATTTTCTCAAGCTCCGGCGCAAGTTCATTCATATACACAACGTAGTCTGAAATCCGGTATAAATCATTTACACCCAGATTAAATACAACTGCGACAGGCTTTGAAGAAGAAACTCGGATATGCTTGATCTGGTTTATTAAATGACGGTAGCCCTCGTCTTTAAACCACTTAAGTCCCTGTCCTGAAGCGCTCACAAAACGCACTCCATTCATATTGGCTCCGCAGTTCTGAGCTGCAAGAGCCTGACGCATACGCACAGTTCTGGAATCTCCCACCATGATCACACCACCGTAACGGTTCAGATCCGGTTTTGCCATCTGACTGGAAATAAGATTTTTCTCTGTATTTCTCTGATACATAACCTGATAAAGATGTATCGTTGAATTTACGGAAGGAATCACCTCTCCTGTCTCATACTGCACCTTGCCCGGCTTGCTTCCTGTAATGACTATGTTCGGCTTTGTGGACCACCCCATAAATGTATAGCCTTCCGGATTCTCAGCTCCCGGAAGAGTAAAAGAATCACCCTTTTTCACATAAATGGTTTTATACTCTGCTCCTCTTGTCTTATGGAGCACAACAGAAGCCGCCTGTTCCTGAACTGCATAAAATTTGCAGTTTCCATATACTTTAACCTTATCCCCTTCGTTATAATGCTGAGTTTTCTGACTCGTTTTCAGCATCCAGCCATCATTGATATATCCTTTTCTGGACGGAACTTTCGGAAGGGTAATTGTCGATTTTTCTGTCACTGACTTCTTGAGAGATGAGTAGGCAGAATCGGAAGAACCGTTACTCATGCAGAAAGATACCGTATATTTTTTAGCCTTCCTGTATACTGCATAAAACTTTGTCTTTTTTGTAATTCTAACTTTCTGTCCCTCTTTATACTGAGCCTTTGTCTGTTTTGTCTTTGTCGCCCAGCCGAGAGCAGTGCAACCTTTCTGTTCCGGAACTTTCGGAAGGGTAATATACTGGTTCTTTCCGGCTCTTACATAAAGATCCTTAAACTCATTATCCTTACTTGTACCCGTATTATTATTAAAAGTAACTGCATACGGAAGATATTCTCTCGCCGCATAGAAAGTTTCACTTTCTTTTACCGTTATTTTTGTCCGGCTTCCATAGACTGCTGAAGAGGCATTTTTTGTGAGCGCCCAGCCCTTGTTTTTGTAATTTGAAATTTGCGGCACACACGGAAGAGAAAACTCGCTTCCCTTCTTTACTATCTTCTCCATTTTTCCGTATGTACTGTTTGTAGAACCGTTGGAGTCTTTAAAGGTCATTCTTGCGTATTCCACAAGATACAGATTTCTGTTCTGATCCATAGTATAAGACCTGCCAAAACCTGCCCACACCCCGTTTCCGTTTTTATACTTGCTCCATCCTCTGTACAACTCGTTATTCGGGTCCGGAGATTTATAAAATGCAATATCCGTTCCCTCATAGGCTGAGAAGTCTTCTCCAATCTGTTTTGATCCGTCATTTGTAAAGTATCGGAAGGTACATATTTTTGTTCCGTAAAGCGTCAAAACATTTCCGCCGCCCTGCTCTGCAATCCAATCTCTGGCTGTCTCACAGGACATTTCCATTCCCTGCTCAAAATACTGTGTCGCTTCTGATACTTGAAAGGTAGTTTTCCAGGACGGTGTTCCCTGTGCCTCCATTTTTTCCAGAGGCACATCTGGAAGAACAATCGTTTTTCCCTCTTCTATCACCATATCCGGTATGCTGCTCACAGGATTTCCGCCGCTGTCACGAAACTGTACAATCACCCTGTCTTCTGACGCCGCCGACACAGCAGTCACCCCAAACATCATCAGTGCCATCATCAGAAAAACCATTAAAAATCTTCCCGGATTCTTTTTTCTTTCATTCATTTTTTTCATCAAAACTCCTTTTTGCCGGTCACTCCGGCGAAAGCTGTTTATTAAGAAAATGTTACACTCGTCTCATTATATACGATTTTTTTCCATCTTTCAACAGCACCGGTAAAAAAAAGACCGGCTTTCGCCAGTCTTTTTCTCTTAAAGTGTTTCTATAAAGCGCATAAATGCAGCTCTGCCTTCCGGCGTACATTTATATACGCCTGCATCCTCCAAAACATGAACAAATACTTCGCCCACCTCTTTCTGGAGAACATCCTGAATGTTATCTTTATTCAGGTTATCGTATTTTGGAAGGAAGGTTTCTGCCCATGCGGCATGTTTCTCGATTTTTTCATTGGAGGAAATATCCTTTCCTTCCAGAATGTATTCTCCGAGAAGCTCAAGCTCTTCTTTCAGTCTTGCAGGAAGTACGGCAAGACCCATTACCTCAATAAGACCGATATTTTCTTTCTTAATGTTATGGTACTGTGCGTGCGGATGGTAAACGCCAAGAGGATTCTCCTCTGTTGTAATATTGTTTCTTAATGTAAGATCAAGCTCAAACATATCTCCTACTTTACGCGCAATTGGAGTAATAGTGTTATGAGGCTCTCCATCTGTTTCTGCGAATACAAAAGCAGCCTCGTCTGTATATCCTCTCCATGCATCAAGAACATGAGAAGCAAGGTCGATCAGGCGCTTCTCATCTTTATGACGGATACGAAGGACAGAAAGCGGCCATTTTACAATACCTGCCTCCACATCTTCATAACCCGGAATCGTAACTTCTTTTTCAATCGGCGCCTTTGCCATTGCAAAAGTATAATGTCCTCCCTGGAAATGATCGTGGCTTAAAATAGAACCGCCTACAATAGGAAGGTCTGCATTTGAGCCAAGGAAATAATGAGGGAACAGCTTCACAAAGTCAAACAGCTTGATAAAAGTGTTTCTCTCAATTTTCATGGGCGTATGCTGACTGTTAAACACAATGCAGTGCTCATTATAATACACATATGGAGAATACTGGAAGCCCCACGGCGTATCATTTACAGTGATTGGGATAATTCTGTGGTTCTCTCTTGCAGGGTGATTGACCCTTCCTGCATACCCTTCATTCTCCGGGCAGAGAAGACATTTCGGGTAGCTGCTTGCCTTTGCAAGCTTTGCTGCTGCAATCGCCTTCGGATCTTTTTCCGGCTTGGAAAGGTTAATGGTAATGTCGATTGTGCCGTACTCACTCTCCACACTCCATTTTCTGTCCTTTTTCACACGGTAGCGGCGGATATAATCACTGTCCTGGCTCAGTTTATAGAAATAATCTGTCGCCTCCTCCGGACTCTTCTCATATCTGTCCCAAAACTCCTTCTGCACCTGTGCCGGACGGGGCATCAGACAGTTCATGATTTTTGTATCAAATAAGTCTCTGTATACAACACTGTCCTCAATAATGCCTCTTTTTACTGCCTCGTCAAGAAGCTCTTTTAAAACTTCTTACAGATGAATCTCTGTAAAAGTTTCAGCAGGTTCTTCATACTCATCCTCTTTAAAAAGATCAAGAAGAAGATTCACTGTATAATTTTTTTCACATGCCGGTGTCAGTCCTGTATCAATCCCGTACTGTACCAGTTTCCTTATACTCTCGTTCAGCATTTTCCAATCCCCTTTCGTATTTTATGCCAGCTTTCCGGCTCCGTCGCCGATTTCCACTACATAAAATTCTGTCTCATGTCCTACTTTTTCTTTATACTGTTTGCCGATGGTGTCAATAAAAGTATCTACCGCGTCATTTTTTACAATACTGACTGTGCAGCCACCGAAGCCGCCGCCTGTAATACGGGAACCGATCACGCCCGGAATCTGCCATGCAAGGTCTACAAGAATATCGATTTCCTCACAGGAAACCTCGTAATCATCACGAAGGGAAACATGAGAAGCATTCATCAATCTTCCAAACTCTTCGATATTGTTTTCCTTCAGTGCGTTTACGGCTTTGATTGTTCTCTGATTTTCATAAACTGCATGTTTTGCACGAACTCTGCATACCGGATCCTGGATTGCATCCTTATGTGCCTCAAATTCTTCTTCTGTCAGATCGCCGAGAGTCTGAATATCTGTCACTTTCTGCAAATCTTTCAGAGCTGTCTCACACTCATTTCTTCTGTCATTGTATGCAGAACCTACAAGGCTGTGTTTTACCTTACTGTTTGTAATTACGATCTTTGCATCCGGGAGCTTTACAGGCGCATACTCAAAGTTCAGATTACTTGTATCCAGGAAAATCGCACAATCCTTTTTACCCATTGCGCTTGCAAACTGATCCATAATACCACAGTTCATTCCATTGAAATTATTTTCGGAATACTGTCCGATAAGCGCAAGATCCTGCATAGTAATTTCATCAAAACCGAACAGATCTCTTAACATTACGCCTGTCAGGACTTCCAGTGATGCGGAAGAAGAAAGACCTGAGCCATTTGGAATATTTCCCCAGATAAGGAAATCCACACCGCTTGTCAGCTTATATCCTCTTTTTTCAAATGTCCACATTACACCCTTCGGATAATTTGTCCATCCTGCTTTTTCTGATGGCACAAGGTCGTCAAGAGAAGTCTCGATCACACCAAGTTTTGAGAAATTTGCAGAATAGAAACGAATTTTATTATCCTCTCTCTTTCTTGCAATTCCGTATGTACCGATTGTAAGAGCGCACGGAAAAACATGGCCTCCATTATAATCTGTATGTTCTCCAATCAGATTTACTCTTCCCGGTGCAAAATAACTGCGAACATCTCCCTCATTGCCAAATATCTCATAAAATTTCTGCATCAGTTCCTTCTGCATTTTATTTCCTCCTTCTCCCTCTTTGGGTTAAACGCATTCTCTCTTTACTTTATCTGATTCTGATAAAATTGTAAATATAGATTTTTTTTTTAAAGCTTAGAATAATTTAATAACTGGGGTTCTCCACATAGCTGATGAAAATATTTCCCGCCTTCTGGAACAATTCTGTACTGTCATTCATTCCATATGGCTTTGTCTCCCCTGTTGCAGGATCATAAAGCCATGTATTATATTCATCATATCCCACGATCACTACGCTTGTATCACTTCCTGTTTTTGCCACAACGGCTCTCTGAGCGCTTACCTCATATAATACGCTGTCAAGACTGCAGCCGGAAAGGTCAAGTACGGTTCCTGTTTCTCCCAGTCCTTCCTGCAGTTTGTTTTTATCCCATGAGCCTGTCCGTATCACTTCCGGAACATCCTGAATGTTTAACTGGATCTGTGTTTTTTTGTTTCCTCTCTCCCATACATACTGCTGAGAACGGTTTAAAACAACGCCTGTTTGGGCATCTGCCTTTTTTACTGCCTGAGCAGGATTTCTATAAGTCCCTTCCAGTCCGCCTTTTGCATATACATAATATATATTTTCATTCGGTGTTTGTGTATCAAGTGTAACCGGCTCATTCTCAACACTTCTCACTTTGGAAGTCACTACAAGCGGCTTATCTATTGCAGGTTTTTCTTCAAAAGCAAGACGCACAAGCGTACCTGTCCGATTTGTAGATGTAAGCTCCACAAATACCTGATTTGCGGCCGCTTTTTTATTATTCATAATGTTATCTTTCTTTTTAAAAGTATAACCGGACTCTCCTTTTGCGGAAAGCTGAAATTCCATCAGAGTATCTCCGATAGAAACATTTGTAATGTATAGACCCTCTTTTTTATATTCCTTTTTTACATTTCCATCAAAGTCCTCTATTCTTACTGTATGGATTCCTTCTGTCATCTTCCCGTTTTTGTCCTTTAGAATATCTTCCTGTTTTATCATTCCATACACAAGATCCTCATTCATAAAGCCCAGCGTTTTCAGTTTTTCTCCCGCCGCCGGCGTTAAAAATCTTGTCTTAAGAGTATCAAATTCAATCTCCTTAAGCTGACCCTTATGCTCTCCGCTTTGCACTACCCACGCAGCATGTGCGTTTGTATCAGATACGACGAAGCTGCTGCTTTGAATCCCCTCGTCCAGAATTTTATATCCTCCGCCGTTAATATTTACCATATAAAGCTTCTGCGCAAACAGAAGAAACAGCATATTGTCGCCACTCACGTAAGACAGTGTTCCGAGATCTTTTTTCAGAAATTCAAAAGATTCTGTAGATGGAATGAAAACTTTTTCCTCCACTACATTCTGGTCGTTGTTGTAATGATATACTCCCACACCACTGTAACCTTCTCGGATTCCTCTGTTCATATATCCGTAAAGAACAAAATCCACGTCTCCGTTATCTGCCATACGGATAATCTTTATATCGTGTTCCTGACGCACATACCGGAAATCTTCCTGTTCCTCTCCCCGGAAACTGAAAATCTTCACAATTTTTCCGTTTTCAGGGGAATAACTCCACAAATCCCCCTGCTGCACAAAAGCTGCTGCTGTACCGCTTTCATTTACTACGTAATGTACGTCCTTATCTCTCACGCCCAAAAGAAGTCCCTTATCGGAAACAACCGAAGCTTTCGGATTAAACACCTGCTGTGCAGAACGCTCAAAATCAAGAAGCATAATACGTGTTTCTGTATACCGCATTCTGTAGAACTCTGTCACATCATAAACCTCGATGGCACCGTTATCCGCTATAGCAGAAATCTGGTAATCAATAGAAACACTCGCCGTTGTCTCATTAATATCTTTAATAACGGGAACTCCTTTTTTATAAATCTGAGGCTTTAAATCTCCCCAGCTTATTGTTGCAAAGGTAGAACCTATATTTACATCAAAAAAATTCATTCCACTGCCAGAGGTTCCTGCTTCCAGATAGGCTGTCAGCTCCTCTGCCGTTTCCTTATCCATACATTTTTCATAAAAGCTGTTGACGAACTTTAAATACTGCTCCGTATTAAGCTGTGTTCTCGATACCAGCCTTGTATAATAGTAGGCAGGGCCTTTCTCCGTATCAAGCGAAATCTGGAGGGAATATTCCTGATTCATAAGAAGATCGCTGTTAATAGTAACCCGGGCTTCCAGATGCTCTTCCCCTGAAGAAAGATTTTTAATTTTTCTGTTTTCAATCACCTTGCTTCCGTCTGAGGTACGGATTTCATAGGAAAGACTTTTTACCTCCGTTCCATAGGGCACAATAAGAAACGTAAGCTGCTTCGTGGTATCAATAGGGGTGATGCTGTCCCTCATAAAATCCGTCTGCATTTCCTGTTTGTATCCGCACATTCTGTTGGCTTCCGTATCTCCAAACTGTACCATAACCTCCGGAAGACCCGGCTCGTTCATATCGGAACGATTGTCTGTTGTCCTGTGATTCTGCAAAAGAGACGTTATCGTAACTCCCGCTACAAATACAAGAAAGAGTATAAGAAACTTCCGCAAGAATTTTTTCATATCACTCCCCCTTGTCCTGTTTTTCTTTATCCTGATTCTCTTCGTCAAAAAGAAGCCGTTCAAGAGAAGGACGGATCTGAAGCTGCCGCATCATCTCCGTGATTTCCTCTCTGCTCTTCTTCCTGCCTGTCTTCACTCCGCGAATAAGAAGATTCTTAGGCGTATGCTCCATATCCACAAATTCCAGAATCTGCGTATCATATCCCATTGCCTCCAGAAGATTTGCCCGCACGCCATCTGTGATAAGAGCAGACATTCTCTCCTTTAAAATCCCGTATTTCAAAACAGGAGAAAGCATCTCGTTTTTAATCTGACGGTTCACCTCGTGCTGACAGCAGGGAACAGAAAGAATCACCTCTGCGCCCCACTCTACTGCTTTAAAAAGCGCGTAATCTGTAGCTGTATCGCAGGCGTGAAGAGTCACTACCATGTCTACAGAAGATACTCCCTCGTACTGTGCAATATCTCCCTGATAAAAATGAAGCTTCTCATAGCCGTACTTTTCTGCCAGAGAATTACAGCGAGCTATTACGTCTGTCTTTAAATCAAGTCCGATTATATTTACATCATATCCTTTTAATTCCCTGAGATAGTAGTACATGGCAAAAGTCAGATACGACTTTCCACAACCAAAATCAAGAATCGTAACTTCCCGTTCCCTGGAAAGCCGCGGAAGAATATCTTCTATAAACTCCAGGAAACGGTTGATCTGACGAAATTTATCATATCTCTGCGATACAATCTGACCTGTTTTTGTCATAACTCCCAGATCAATCAAAAAAGGAACCGGGATTCCTTCCTTTAAAATATAGCGCTTTACTCTATTGTGCGCCTGGATTTTTACTTTTTCTTTTACAGGATGGTTCTTTGCCTTTACTGTAATTTTTCCCTTTTTACTTACAAGAACTGTGCCGTCAAGAGTTTCCCCCTGTCCCTGAAGCTGGGTGAAATTCTCTGTAATCTCTTTTTCAAGAAAGGAAAGCATCTCTTCTCTCTCGTAGTTTTTATGAAAAATCTGCGTTCCTTCTGTGGAGGACGCCTGATATAAAATATGTCCTTTTATTTCCACCGGGCGAACTTTAATAAGAGAGGGGCCTTCTCCCTTTCTCTTTCCACTTAACACAACCTGCCTTAGTTGTTCATTTATCTGTTTTTCCAAATATTCTTTTAATGTTTTCATCATCACATTTCCTTAATATCCTCTGCACCTGCGGCGTCTGCACCGTCTCCTTGAAATTTCCTGATAAAGAAGCACCTGGATCAGCTCATCAAGAAAGCCTCCCGGCATTCCCTGAGAAGAAAGATCCTCCTTTGGATTCTTTTCTATCTCTTTTTTGATCCTTCCTGCCATAGAAGCAATCATCAGTCGGTCCGGGTGCTCGTCATAAAGGCGGCTTCCCTCATAATCCTGAAATTCGCATTCCCGCTCTACCTTTTCCTGGATCATTCTCGCTGTTTCCGGGTAATAGGATTTCATCAGTTCAAATTCGTCCTGGTGCATTTTTTCTCCGCTGTATAACAGAGGATTTCCATATGTCATATAAAATGGGTAAAATTTATCATAATACATAGAAATGTCTGCATCCCCTTCACATAGTCTATTCCAGTATATGCAGAACCTTTCTTTTATGACAGCTTACACCCGTTTTATAAACTCCATTGTAAGATTTACGCTATGCTCTGCTGCTGCAGCTTCAAAAGCAGGATAATCCATAGTTGCACTTCCGTCTGCCTTATCGGAAATGGCACGAATGATCAAGAATGGAATGCCGTTTAAGTAAGCCGCCTGACCGATTGCAGCGCCTTCCATCTCTACTGCAAAACCGCCGAAATTATGTATAATCTCATCTTTTACTTCTCTGTCGGAAATAAACTGATCTCCGGAAACGATTCTTCCCTGGAAAACCTGAATATCCGGATTTACCTCGTTACAGACTCTTTCCGCAAGGCTTCGAAGAGCCGCATCTCCCGGGAAAGAAAATTCCTGCATCTGCGGAATCTGTCCTTTTGGATAGCCAAATCCTGTCGCATCCATATCGTGATGAAGAACATCTGTTGCGAGCACAATATCTCCAATATTAATTTCTTTATTCAGGCTTCCTGCAATTCCCGTATTGATCACTGCCTCTACCTGGAATACGTCTGCCAGAATCTGTGTGCAGGCTGCTGCGTTTACCTTTCCGATACCGGAGCGCACTACAACAACTGTTTTTCCGAAAAGAGTTCCCTCATAAAAATCCATAGAAGCTTTTTTTGTGATTTTTACATTTTCCATTTTTTCTTTCAGTCTGGAAACCTCAACTTCCATTGCTCCGATAATTCCAATTCGTTCCATAATATAAAATTCTCCTCTCTATGTGCCACGGATAGTCCGTAAATTGTATTTTAACAACTTTATTATACCAAAAGTTTAATTTATATGGAAACTTTTTTTATTGTCTGTTATAATAGTATTATCTCATAATCAAATTAATATAAAAAGCCCTTAAGGGCAAAGCAACTGGAGGATAAGACTATGATGTACAAAACAAAAGGCGTATGTGCGCAGGCTATCGAATTTGAAGTAGATGATAATAAAAAAGTGCACAACGTAAAGTTTATCGGAGGATGCTCCGGAAATACACAGGGCGTTGCTGCTCTTGTTGAAGGAATGGACGCAGATGAGGTTATTCGCCGTCTGGAAGGCATTCAGTGCGGTCACAAACCTACTTCATGTCCAGATCAGCTTGTAAAGGCTTTGCACGAAGCAGGAATCTGAGCATCTTCTTTTCGCTCCAACAATATTTCAGCCCCGGAAACATTCCGGGGCTGATTTTATTTTATCCTGTTTTATATATCATTTCTATCCCACTTATCACAAAGAGACTGCACATCTCTGGAAAACTTCTCCAAATCCTTATTTGGACTTCCCTCATTTTTCCGGATAACACTGATAAGCCTGTGTCCAAGGGAAAGAAGCTTCTGATAAACCTGCGCTGCCTTTGCTGCCTTCGGCGATGTAGAAGCACGCACAATTTTTACACCCTTTGCTTCATACAGACATTCATTACCCAAAAGGTCATACGCCGTTCCGCTGAACGGCGCCATCGTATCATATCCAAGCTCTTCTGTAAGTCTCTTTGCAAAAATCTCCGTAACGCTGTCTTCTCCATGTGTCACAAAAACTTTTTTCGGTTTTTCCTCAAATGCTTTCGCCCAGTCAAGAAGTCCGTTTACATCTGCATGCCCGCTGATTCCCGGCATCTGAAGGATTTTCGCAGCAACGTGTACCGGCTCTCCAAAAAGCTTAATATCCGTCGCCCCCTCCAGAAGGGATCGTCCCAGTGTTCCGATTGCCTGATAACCAACAAAAAGAATGGTATTTTTTTCATTCCAGAGGTTGTGTTTCAGATGATGCTTGATTCGTCCCGCATCACACATACCGCTGGCAGAAATAATAACCTTGCAATCTTCATCAAAGTTAATAGCTTTGGAATCATCGCTTGTAATCGAAGTTTTCAGGCCCGGAAAAGAAATCGGGTTGATTCCCTTATGAATCAGCTCCATAGCCTCCTCGTCATAACAGTCATAAGTATGCTCCGCAAAAATACTGGTTGCCTCATTTGCAAGGGGACTGTCAACATATACCTTAAATCCATCATGCCCATATACAAGCTTTTCTTCCTTTATCTGCCGGATAAAATACAGCATTTCCTGCGTACGTCCCACCGCAAAGGAAGGAATCACGAGATTTCCTCCTCTGTCAAAAGTTTCCTGGATCACCTCAGCAAGAAGTCTGACATAATCTGGTCTTTCTCCGTGGCTCCTGTCTCCGTATGTGGATTCCATAACAACGTAATCCGCCTTGTTAAGATACTGCGGATCGCGTATCAGGGGCTGGTTTGTATTTCCAATATCTCCGGAAAAAACAATGGTTTTCTCCTGGCCTTCTTCTGTGATTTTTACTTCAATGCTGCTTGAACCAAGAAGATGACCTGCATCCACAAAGCGAACGCTGATTCCTTCTGCCGGATGGATCACCCTGTCGTACTGACATTCCACAAAATTCTTCAGCACGCCCATTGCGTCTTCCATGGTATAGGCTGGAACAAATTCTTCCTTGCCCTGACGACGTCCTTTTCTGTTTCTCCACTCAGCCTCGAATAGCTGAATGTGTGCACTGTCACGAAGCATAATATCACAGAGATTACAGGTTGCATCTGTGGCGTATACAGGCCCCTGGAATCCTTTGGCATATAATGCCGGCAGATTTCCGGAGTGGTCCATATGCGCATGGGTTAGAAGTACAAAATCCAAATCTCCCGGCGCAACAGGCAGTTCTTCATTTTCATAGTAATTTGGTCCCTGCTCCATACCACAGTCTACCAGGAATTTCCTGCCTGCTCCTTCCAGATAATAACAGCTTCCGGTCACTTCATGTGTGGCTCCCAAAAAGATAATCTTCATGCGCAAAACCCCCTTTTTCGTCTGTCATCTCGATGTAATTATTATACACGACATAGAAGAATTTTAGTAGCTTTTTTCTGTAATTTTTTATGAATTTATTATGAAGTCTGATTTTATTATGATAAAATCAGGAAGGCAGGGAAAGTATAAAACAAAGGAAACTTATCTCTTCGAACTCCCTCAAGCCTTTAAACCTTGGGGAACTTGCTCCGCTCTCCCCTAAATTCCTTCCCTCCCTAAAAAACACAATTCCTCTTCAGGATTGTTTATAAAACGCCAGTTTACCTCCAAATAAAACAAACTTCTCTCATGTTTGTTTATATAATGCTTCGCAATACTCCAAAACAAACAATCCAGGATAGGACAAAATATATTGCTTTCCTGGTAAATGAAAAAGAATCCTGCTCGCAGGATTCTCCGCCTGCGGCGGGTCGCTTTAGCG
>ENA-ORSX01001938-ORSX01001938.1-human-gut-metagenome-genome-assembly--contig:-NODE-1938-length-12928-cov-6.582615_pt1 | contig 12928 bp, 15 predicted proteins | sample MGYA00241904_ERZ509172 | MGnify/ENA primary metagenome ERZ509172 (study PRJEB26280, sample SAMEA2338795) | human gut metagenome | biome: human gut; feature: human-associated habitat; material: faeces...
CGGGGCAGATAAGAAAGTTCTCCCCATATTTCTCGTATTCCATCCCCTTGCAGCTCGCCTAGCCCCGCGCTCCAATGGCCAACAGCGCCATAGTGATAGCTTGTCTGTCCTCCGTATCCCCGGAAGAACACTCCTTGGTAATTCGGGACGTTCCCCCCTACAACCCCTACCAGTTCCGGGTATACTGTGCTGGATATAGATTTAACATTATATTCAATCTAGTTATCTGTATATGAAGGCCATGAGGTTGATGGTCACGCAATCACGGTTCCAACAGGATGGAAGATGTGGTCACGCTTTGTACCATGATCTTTGTGGGGGCAAAGGTGGTACTGTCGGCGGCAGAGACGGGACTGGAAAAGACGAGTGGCGCCAAAAGAAGAAAGAGGAGGCTGGGAAAGCGCCTCATGCGCAATATCCGGGCCTTCGGCTACGGGGAAGAGACCGAGTCATGGTTGATTCAGGAGGGCGTGGTCCCCACGCTTCATGCTCTGAATGAATTTTTCTGGCGCTCTGAGCACATGGACGCCCCGACCGCCCGTTTAAGGTGCGCACCGAGAGCATCGACGCCATGGGCGGCTCCGCACCTAGGTCTACGCATGGGCGGCCCGGAACCGTGGCCGTGTCTTCTCAGCGCAGGGGGTGCTCGCTCTGGAGACGCCGGTGGCTTACACGCCACAGGAGTATTTCCCCGACCCGAAAGGCGAGCGGGTGAAGATTCCCGGCGGCATCCTACTGCACAAAGTGGACACGACCATGTTCAAGGGGACTGGCCAGCAAGCTGTCCATTGCGACGTCTGATCCCGGAGCTTTCCATCTGCATTCCGATGACGGCCTGCGGGCCTACACCAAGGAAATGTGCGCCGAGGTGTGGACCCCGGAGAAGAACCTGTGTGCCCCCAAGGGGGGTCCGAACCATGCCTAGGACTGCGAGTATTTGCTGTGGACGATGCACTAGACGCTAGCATCGTCCACAAACGGCGACCGGACACACCCCGGCCCGCAACCAAGCCACAGTCGATCAAACCTGTTCCCTCACCGGTCTATCGCAGACTGCCTCGCGGCCTTAGACAAAGGCTGCAAGTTCAATTGGGAGCAGATTTGCAAAATTTTTGGATGTAAAAAGTCACATTTCTATATTTTGGTTGCTTCGGGTCAAGTTTCGGGCTACCATTATAGAATGGTAAAGGATAGTTGAGTGAGATTGTCAAATATACCTCGTCAGAAAACATATATCCTCATCTTCACAATGTTGAAACATTTTCCTGTAGAGTACGCACCTGAATTTTTAAAGTTCCTCTATGAGAACGACAAAAATTATCCAATTTTGTTTTAAGAGTGGAGCGTATGTTAGGAGATTGTACTTTTGATGCTACAATTCTTGCATGTATTTTATTGCATTTATTTAAAATATTATTTATAATATTTGCTGTATCTAATATTTGTTCACAAGCATGATCAATATTACTTCCCTTTAATTCAATAAGACAACATATTTTTGATGGACAAACAAATACAGCAAAATCACATTTCATTGAATTTTGACATGTTATAAGGCAATTATCGATATTCAACTTTTTAATACATAATCTATCGTCATTTTTTAATTCATATTTCATATGATGTTCACTACATGTGCAAGGCCCCAATAGCCTTCCAATGCATGATGCCTTATCTGTTGGAATAAACTGATCGCATAATTCTGTCTTCGTATTGCAATCATCACCAGTATATGGACATTTTAAACTTTCTTGTGGACACATTTATACCTCAACAATGGAAATAAGTTGCTCATATTCGTCATTCATAATTTGTGACGCAGAATCTATTTTTTCAGCACGTATCATATTAAGTTCTTTATCAAAAATATCTTCACCTTGCCTATCAAGCTGATACACACTCAAAGATTCGGATGGAATCCACAGAAGTCGATCAATAATCCTTGAAACTTCATCTGGTTTCTGCTTACCGAAATGATGAGCAGCTAGGAGATTATTGATGCTTGTAAGTATGTATGGACTGTGTGTGGTTATAATAATTTGATTATCGGAAGCGCTCCCTAGGAGAAGAGCTAAAAGGTGCATGATGGCATCTTGTGCTTCAGGGTAGAGATGGGCCTCAGGCTCTTCAAATGTTATGGATATATTTTCTCTTTCAAGAATCAACATATATGTAGTTAAAAGAATCCATAGAGATTCTTGTTGTCCTGATGATGCAACAGAAAGTTTGGTATGTGCGTACTGATTATGATAAATCCGCTCCTCTCCATGCTCCACGCGATAACTCCCACGTAAAATTTTCGTTATCAAAGTACGGGCTAGCTTCGCTCTTATTGGATCGGGCTGGTATGCCCATGTTTTTCTTGCAAGGGTTTCAGTTTCTTCCAGGCCGATACCAACTTGGTCACGGATATTTTGTATGGTACGCAAAAAATTATTTGTAAGAAAATCCGACTCATTGAAATGCACAAGTTGACCAGAAAAAAGAGTCAGTTGAGTCCTGCCTGCAGGAATAAAAAGGGGAGTTTGATTTTGGTTAAAAATTTGTTTTGAACTCTCTAACATTGATTGATAAAAATTATTTTCTATCACTTGACCTATTATTTTTTCACTGATCTTGCCATCTTTTTTTTGCGTATTGTAAGAAACGTCTCTAAGGCTCTCTAATAGTTCTTCAATACGTATTCGTGTTTCCGTATCATATCGGATACTAATATAGTTATTTTTGTATTTTCGATCCTGAATTATCTGTATATATAACCCTTTTTTTTGATCGTTAAAAAAATAAACAAGTTCTAAATCATTTTGATGGTAGACTGGACCAAAAAGATCAAGAAATTTTTTCCGTAAATCCTTTTGAAACAGTTCAAAAAGATTTCCCTTCTTATCTTTTGGATTAAAGGTTGCCAACCATAGAGGGATCATTTTAAAAAAAAATAAAAGTTTAGCAGTCGTACTCTTACCACTCGCCTGTTTCCCAATTAATATATTAAATTTTTTAAGGTAAAAATCGAAGTATTGTATAGGACCAAAGTTAGTTATTCGAAGTAGCGGCATAGCGGCTTTCCTCCTGTACTTTTTAGTAAGATATCCTGCATAGGAATTTACCGATTTTCGTCTACCAAGTCCACCACGTCCACGACAACGCCCTGCGTGTGCTACCCAGAGGGCATGTCAACCTCCATCTGGACGCGAGCAGAACAGGATGAACATATCCGCCTGTACAAGGAAGCGCTGAAAAAAATACGTATCCAGGTTCGCATCCGTCACCACGGCTGGAGACACGCATGCCCAGGCCGCCCCCATCCGCCATTCAGCAAGGGGATCCGGTCCCATCCGCCTCTTTCGAGCCCGACCTTTCGCGGTTCCCTGAAAAATTATCTGCCCACCCGGGTACATGACCGCGACATGGCGGTCTTCAAACGCGGTCTGACCATGACCCGGGTGGAGGGCTCTCTACGGCAACGATGGCATCGTCAAGTCCGGAGTCAATTCCATCGCCACCAACGTCATCGGCACGTGCCTCACTCCGTAGAGCGTGCTCCCGACCAAGCGCCTAGGCCTGAAACCCAAGGCCGCCAAGGACATCGCAGACTAGATGGAATGACTGTGGTCCGAATAGTGAGGCCAGGCTCACGACCGCGAGCAGATGGGCTTTAAGAATCTGTAGATGTTGGGCCTGTGCTCGCTGATCCGTGTGAGCGAGATGGTGCATCTGCCGGTGATGGAAGACCGTCTCAGCAGCCGCTTCAGTCTGCACATCTAGGATAGCCCCGCGCTCCAGTGTCCTACCACGCCGTAGTGATAACTAGGGTCAGGACTCGTTATTTTCAAACGGATTGAAATAGGGTAAGAGGGGAAGGAGAAGTCCCATGCGTAATCTTTCCGAAAGTCAGTTGGAGCGTATCAACCCGTTCTCACGGTGCTCCCCGCGTGGATGGCGGGTACGTCGTCAGTGGCATCATCTACGTCATCAAACACGGACTTCAGTGGAAGGATACACCTGATGAGTACGGCCCGCACAAAACGCTGTACAATCGCTTTGTCAGGTGGAGCAGACTCGGTATTTTCAATAAAATTTTCAATGAGTTGGCAAAAAACACCTTTTGATGGTCCCCCGATGATCGACTCCACCCATCTCAAGGCTCACCGCACGGTGGCAAGTCTGCTCAAAAAGTGGATTCTCCACGTCTCATCGGTCGAACAAAAGGAGGCATGAATTCTAAACTTCATGCTGTTTGTGGCGGGCATGGGCGTCCTGTCCTGTTTTTGCTGACTGAAGGACAGATCAGCGGCTACAAGGGTGCAGCCATTCTCCAGCACCTCCTCCCCGATAACAGTACGTTTCTGGTAGACGGAGTATGACGCGAGTTGGCTGCGGGACTCTCTGAGAGTCAAGGGGATGACAGTCTGCATACCACCCCGAAGAACCTGAAATACAGCATTTATCTTTTGATAACACACTGTATAACCGGCGGTATCTTAATAAGTTCTGAGCCTAGTCTGGCCACCGTATCCCCTGAGGAACACTCCCTGATAATTCGGGACGTTCCCTCCGACAACCTCGACCAGTTCCGGGTATACTGGATGGAACATGAAAAACATTAGTGTTATTCAGCGATTACATATAATTATATAGATACGGTACATTAGATATAGGGACTCCAGACAACAGTAATTTTTATCGGGTTATCTCATACATTAATTTTGCTCTATCATATCTTTTAATCAATTCTCTACCCTTATTCGCAGTTAGCCATTTAACTATTGGATTACCATATTTATCTATTCTTATTAAGATATAATAAAATTGATTATCATTTAAATTGAAATTAAATCTTTTTGTTTTGCCATTCTCTGTTAATTCGAGTTCAAAATCGAGAGCATTATACGATGCTTCACTCTCCATTGTATAACTACCTGGTTTCAACAGTACCTGTTTTTCAGGAACTTCTCCTTGGCTTTCTACGTCTGGGAGAAAAGTATATGTTGTATATAAAATTGGAAAATTTTTTTCTCTATTTTCATATATAATATATATAAAATAATATCCTCGGAATATTTTTTTATTTAGGTCTTGTTCTACTGCATACACTAAAGAATGGTGTCCACCGGTTATCACTATGAATAATATTAAAAATAATGGACTAAAATATATTTTTAATATTTTAAAAAGATGATAATTCATATACCGCTTTACTCTTTGATTATAAATACAATGTATCTCATTGGCCACTCCACCCGCATTGACCATTTTCACTAATCCAATGCGATGGAAGTGGAACTGTTATAGCATTTTCACCATAGGGTTTTCTTATTTCTTGAATCTGCTTTTTTTGATTATATAGATATTCTATAGTTGATGGAATAGTAACATCAGACAAATAGTACTCTGGAAAACCATCATTGTTGGCCTTATACACAGCAAGTAGCCATATAAAAGCCTTATGAGGTCTCAACAAGGCAATATTTTTTGTTTCTTTTGTGCATGGTATTTTTTTTAATAATTCTTTAGTTATTTTTTTATCAGATGAAATCTTAGTATTATAAAAAGTAATTTCTATATCATAGAATGTTTGTTCTGTATTATTTTCAAGAACTAAAAATAAAAATCCAACATCATTACTGGGAATACCAATCTTCTTAATAAATTCTTTATATTCATTAGAACTTGCAGAAAATTTTCTCCAATTTTTTGTGAGAAAACATTTAGGGTTTTCTTTTGTAATTTCTTCAATAGTTCCTTGAGCACTTTTATGATAATCCACACAACTTGTGTAGGTATTTTCGATATACCGCATAAAAAGGGGGACTTGTTTTATATCAAACATTCTTATGTAGTTAAAATTAATAATCTTAAAATTTTCTTGTGACTTTTTTTCTATTATAATGTAGCTTTCTCCATTGATATTCTGGGTAATATTATTATTCCCATTAACATTTTGAGATAAAACATTTTCAGAATTGTGCACTTCTATAGATTGTGAAGAGTTGCCTTCATTTTTAAAAACAATAGACAATGCTTTTTCAATATCAATATCAAAAAATTTTACAATAGGAATAGATATTGAAATAATACCTAAGACAGTTAATGATAAAAAAACACATACTTTCCTCATAAAATCTCCACCTGTTAAATCACAACTAATGCTGGTCGCCCTCTCTTGTAACTTATATTACTAACTTTTTCCTCCAATTGCAAACCGTGGCCGCCAGTCTAGCGTGAGACATGGAGAAGAGTACAATTTATGATAGTCCACTTTTATTTGAATAGAACTGTCCCAATTCTCCATTGTGGCTTGGGGGCAGATAGGAAAGTTCTCCCAATATTTCTCATATCCTATTCCCATGAAGTTGGCCAATTCCAGCACTGCTATGCGCCACGGCCCCATAGTAGGTACTCGTCTGTGGGCCATGCCCACGCAGGAAAATGCCTCGATAATTCGGAACACTCTCCTCGATGAGCGCGCCAGTTCCGGGTACACTGGAATGAGGTGCAAAAACACCTGCTATTTCGCCCTAATGAGATAGCGGACTGCGCGATTCACCGGACGAATTTCCTGAGCAACCGGTGTCACGCGGGAGGCATCAAATCCTCGTATCTGCTCTCCGGGATGGAAATCACTACTTCTGATATGCTCTCCCCCGGAACCTCCCGCATTGTAAAAGGCCCCTGTTGTCCCCCATGAAGTCGTGGCCCCCGCGAAGAATGCGTACCTGTGATGTTTCGGATGGCATCCCCTTGAAGCTCGCCTAATCCGGCGCTCCAGTGTCCTACCGCGCCGTAGTGATAGCTGGTCTGACCACCGTATCCCCTGAGGAACACTCCCTGATAATTCGGGACGTTCCACCCGATGAGCGCGGCCAGTTCCGGGTACACTGAATCTGTAATGGTAATACCTCAAAATATAAGGACAACGCCAAAAGAATTTCTATCGGCGTTGCCCTGCAAATTATCATGCACAATTACATAAATATGTATCTACTGAAATACGTATTTATGGTTTTGCTCGGATCAGACAGCGCACATAGATATGATCTGGAGCTGTCTCAGTACTCCCGGTATAATCCGTTGGATCGCCACCTCCTATACCAATAGCTCCACTCACGTTCCCATTCCGTAGGCTTCCTGAAACGGTGCTGGCATTGGCTGTTCCCGCGACTGTTCCGTTGGCCGTACCGGAAATACTTCCGCCGCCTGTGCTGCCCCAGATTGCTCCACCGGAAGTTGTACCGGCCATAGGCGTTGAAGAAGAGGTCCCTATTGGGACATACACCGTATCAACATTTCCGTCATCACCGGTTCGTCTGAGGTAGATGCCTCCTCCCTGCGCCGAACCATTGGCTTTTGTGGCGTAGTAAGAAGGCATGGAATGCCCCACATTTTGCGAAAGAACAAAGTATCCCCCGCTGCTTGCCGTACTCCCCTGATAGGAAAAACTCTGCCCTCCAGCACCACCGCTGGTTATCATCTGTCCTGAAGCGGAACCGGAGACACTAAGGCTGGTAGAAGCAGAAAAGAATTGCCCCGCCGCTGTGCCGGACAGAGCTGTGCTGACGAGCTGGCCAGAGAAGCTGTGGGTATGCGTCGGCTGCGTATGGTTGTGGCTCTTGAGAGAGTTGGCCACCGTCTGTCCGACGCTATGCCCGGACTGGAGGCCACGCAGAAAACGTCCCCGGTAATCGGGCACTCGGCTGCCTACAACCCCGACCAGTTCCGGGTAGACTGGTATGTGCGTAAAAAAGGTTGTTATCGCGTCCTGATAAGATAGCGCACGCTCCGGTTCACCGGACGAATTTCTTGAGCGACAGGAGTGACCCATGAAGCTCTAAAATAGATGCCGTAGTCTTCTCCCTCTCGCCCATCCGCTCCCATTCCTAACTGAGCCCGCCCGAATGCCCCCGAATAGGGGACATCCTCTTCCACGGCTCCTGTTGGAATGTCCCCCCATATTTCTCTGATTGCATCCCCTTGTAGTTGCCCAAGGCCAGCGCTGGAATGTGTCACGGTACCGTAATGCGTGCTCGTCTGAGAGCCGTGGCCACGCAGGAAAATACCCCGGTAATCGGGCACTCGTGAGCCTACAACCGCGACCAGTTCCGGGTATACTGCGCTGGATATGGATTGCCCGTTACATTCCAGCCAGTTATCTCTATCAGAAGGCCATGAGTTGGAAGGCCAAGTAATCACCGTTCCAACGGGGATCGAAGCCCCCACGCTTTTGACAGAAATTGTTGTAGGATTAAAGCTGGTTCCATCAGCAGCCACCACTGGCAAGGCCAGCCCAAAACACAAAAGAAAGAGCAAGAGCAGTCTTTTCATGATGTTCTCCCTAGTTGCCCGCATGTTGCCGGAAGAGCGAGTGCATGGCAGTCACAGTCTCTCCGATGAAGCCCATTTTCAGGAGGAAGTCGGTGTCGGGATCGGCATCTTCTCCTTTCTGTCTACGGATGCGCGGCGTCTTCAGGCCGCTGAAGCTAAAATCCGCGTTCAGAGTAAAGGCGGCCACAAGTTCGTCTTCAGGCATGGAGGAAAGCCTGATCTTGAGGCTGGTAAGCAAGAGCCCGGATTCCAGTCCGGCTCTCGCGCTGTCCGGCGCATCTGTTACTGAGACTGAAGTCCCATCCGTCCGGGAAAGCGTCATACTTTCTGCGTAAATATTGCTCATGAGATCTTCGAGAGGGTGTTCGGAATCCGATGCGGACAGTATGCTTGGGGACATGCGCTCCATTTCGCCGCCGAAGGTTGTTTTCGCGTAATTCTCGAACAGCTCAAGGGTAGATTTGGAGGTGCCGGCAACGTAAACGAGTCCGTTTGACGTATCGATGGCGATACCGGTCATAAAGGGGCGGTGTTCTGTTTTTGAAAGGAGCCGGGACTTGCAAAGGTCTTTGAGTTCCTTCTTTCGGGATCTGGAAAGGAACGTCTTGCCTTGCCTCTGGGGGGGGCCCGCGTCATTTCCGCAAGATGTTTTTTGAGAATGGCCGAAGGTATCTTTCCGGTGTCGATACGAAAGCCAAAGCTCATGTATTGGCCCTTTTCGAGAATCGAAGTCTCCAGATCGGCAAACATGTCATCTTCAGGGACGAAGCCATAGACTTTTTCGTCAGGGGTATTGTCGATGGACCGGAAGGCGAACCGCCTGATCGCGTCGCCAGTGACATTGGCGAGGGTCGAGGGTTCTAAGCGATAGAGAGTCAACGGGATGGAAAATTTCATGAGGTTCATGGTTGCTCCTTTATGAGTTGAATTCGTCCGGGGGCATATGTCCAAGATGCGATACATTTGGTTTCTCTTGTTGGATTGTTATTTTGGCCTCCTATTAAAGTCAGGTTTTCCATCCTTCCCCCAAAAGCTCGTTTTACAGTTTGGATAGCCGGAACAGGAAAAGACTTCATAGGGTTTCCCCGCCTTGCTGGTGCCTTGCCTGTAGAGCAGCGCCTTACCGCAATCGGGGCAGGGAAACTCCGTCACCACTCGTGGAGACTTTTCTTTGGGCTGGCCGGGGGTGCCGTTGTCATCAGGCAGAAAGACATTGTTACCGTCTGAATACCCTTGTTTGTTGTAGCAAGCCCAATATGTCCCCCTATCGTTTTTCCCTGAGTAATGGGGGCGACCGCAGACGGGGCAGGGATGCTCCGAGGGGGCGGCCTTTTCTCGGGGTTTTTCGGATTTACCGTCCTCATCCGGCAAAAACGTCCTGCAATCGGCATCGGAGCAGCTCCAGAAAAATTCGCTGGCGTTTTTCCCTTCGCGCCGGTGCAACGCCTTGCCACACTTCGGGCAGGGGAAGGCACCGGGCTGAAGTGCGGCAGGGGTGGAGAGGACGGGGGCCAAAAGCAAAGGAAGGGCTGCATACTGTTCCCGCATTAAGTCTTCCAGAGAGGTTTCCCCACGGGTTATGGCTTCAAGGCGTTGTTCCCATTGGGCCGTAGTGACCGGATCGTGGAGCGTGTCCGGGGTCATGTCGATGAGGGACTGGCTGAGCGGCGTGGACACAAGGGATTTGCCGCTGGCTGTGATGAACCCACGGCCCTTGAGGGTTTCAAGGATACCCGCCCGTGTCGCTTCCGTCCCGATGCCCTCATTTTCCTTTAGAACGGCCTTGGCCTTGGCGTCGGAAACGAAACGGTGGATGCTGGCCATCGCCTCGATCAGTGAACCTTCCGAAAACCTGGAAGGCGGCGTGGTCTTCTTTTTGAGTGCGTCCACGTCGGCGCAGAGTACGGCGTCATTGTTGCCGACGGATGGCAGCGACTGTTCGGCCTCTTTCTTTTTGGCGTCCTCATCGTCCTCTTCAGCAGGAAATCCGGTCCAGCCCGGCTCTATGATTATCCGGCCACGGGCTTCCCATGCCGTTTCCATGATTGTGGCCAGAATCTTCTGGGCCTCGTAGAGCATGGGGGAATAGAACTGGAGGAAGTATTGGACGGCGATCATCAGGTACAGATCCTTTTCCTGCGCCGTGAGGCTCCGGGGCTCTTCCCCGGTAGGGATAATCGCGTGGTGGGCCGTGATCTTCTTCGTATCCCAGACGGGGCCTCTCAAGGCGGAATCGGCCTTGGCGGTCACGGCCTCAAGACCGGAAACGCCGGAAAGGGCGGTGATGATCCGGGCGGCGTCACCGAACTGCTCTTCTGGCAGATAGCGGCAGTCGGTACGCGGATACGTCGTCAGCTTCTTTTCATAGAGTGACTGCGCGGTATCCAGAACCTGTTGCGCGGTCATGCCGAGCTTGGAGGAAGCGGCCTTCTGAAGCGAGGAAAGGCAATGGGGCAGGGGGACGGGCTTTTTCTTTTTTTCGCGTGTGACGGAGGTGATGATGCCGTTTTTGCCGCGCACGGCATCCATGATGCCTTGGGAGGTGGCCCCATCGACGAGACGGCCTTCACTGTCCAGTCCGGGTTGGGTTTCCGAAGGCTTGAAGATGGCTGAGAACGTCCCCGCGTCGTGCTGGAGCGTTGCCTGAAGAACGAGATAGTCAATGGGAGTGAAGGCCGCGATTTCCCGATCCCGGTTGACGACAAGGGCAAGGGTGGGCGTCTGGACGCGCCCCATCGACAACACGCCATCCCGTCCCGACTCCCTGCCCCGGAGCGTCATGGCGCGGGTTGCGTTCATGCCTATGAGCCAGTCAGCCTGTGAGCGGGCGCGGGCGGAATCTCTGAGGTTGGCGTAATCCCGGTTGTCCTTCAGCGTTGCCAGAGCTTTTTGGATAGACCGGGAATCGAGGGATGCCAGCCAGATGCGCTGAACCGGGCCGGTGTAGTGGAAGTGTTCGAGGACTTCATCCACGAGGAGCTGTCCTTCCCTGTCCAGGTCGCCCGTGTTGACGACCGTAGCTGCCTCACCGAGCAGATTGCTGATTACCTGAAGTTGAGCGCGGGCGCTTTCCTTGGGCTTGAGCCGCCACTCACGGGGAATCATGGGCAGGGAGCTTCTGCGCCACAGCTTCCATGCTTCATCATAATCATCGGGAGCATACTGTTCCAGCAAATGCCCGAAGCACCAGGTCACGACGTCGTCCACAGGCCATATACCCTTGACAAGTCTGCGTGACGCCGAGTTCAGCGGCAATGGCTTTGCCGAGTGACAGTTTTTCGGCAATGAAGAGACGTTGGATCATGGATTCCTCTCAATTCAAAAGATTGCGATACGTTCCGAAGCGGCGTTTGAAGGGGTTCAGCAAGGTCGGGAGCAGGCCTTCTTCCAGTTCTTCGGCCTGAAAGTCGGCGTTGAAGCCCTTCCTTCGGTGGTTTTCAATGCGCAGGGTGTTCCCATAGAAAGACATGCTCCATCCTTTGGCGTCGTCATTGCGGGTGACTTCCTGTGACTTGGGGAACGCCGCGCACCATGTGGGAAGAAGTTTTTTGAGCCTGTAAAAGAGGTTCGTCATGCGGGCGTCCGTCTGGACCTCTGTGAGATGAACGCCGTGCAGAAATGGAGAGGGTTGCGAATAGAGGAAGAACGTTGCGATGCAGGCGCGGTGGCATCCGTCTTCCGCGACGTAGCCTTTGCCGTCATGAAAGCAGAAACTCATGAAGGGGGCACGGAATTGTTCGAGGTTCAGGTAGTACTCAGGATTCACCGTAAACAGCCTGATGTTTTTCCGCATCTTTTCGCCCTTATCGAGGAGTTCCCTCCATGCCATGCCGGGATAGTTGGGATTGGCTGCCGTCCCACATCAGGCCGGTCTTTACTGAAGCTGACCAGCAACGGCTTATTGAGCGGAGGAAGGGTGCCGGACGTAGCGATTCGATACAGCTGTCGGCAAAGGCGGGTACTGTATCAAAAAGTTCTTTGATTTGTTCGTCAGTCATGGCCGTCCCTTGTGGCTGCTCATCAATCCAGTGGCCACCGTTGAGCGGTTCGCCAATGTAGTTGATGCCGACCTTCCATGTGTACTCCTGTCCTGTGTATGTTCGGCAGTATGATGGCAAGGCGTCATTAATGCTCCATTTGGTGCGGCAGCGCGGGGGATTCTCACGGACTTCTCGGCTCATGCGCTGCCAGATGTCGTCTGGAATGCACTCTTCGATGGGAACTTGCTTTTTGAGCTGACGGTTCAGAAGATCAGCGGTGCAGCGTTCAGCGCCGTCTCAGTCTCATGCGTAGGTTCGAACGGTATAGTATGGCTCCAGCGAAATTGTGAGTGCAGCGGATCACCAGCGGAGGGCTCAGCGTGACCACGCTGTGGCAGGCCGCAGCGGTGGCGCGTACATTATGTGGATGCCGAGCCGTCTGGCGATCAGGGAATGGTGGTTTGGGTAGGGCCTCATGATTGCCCTCCCTTTTGGATGGAAAAAGGTGGCAGGGGGGAGACTAGCCCATAGGTGAAGAGAGCCGCGATGAGGCGTGTCAGTTGCACAGTCTCACGGTCGGTTGCTGCTTCACGGGGAAGAGAAATGTTGAGGGACGGAACGCGGAG
>ENA-ORSX01001941-ORSX01001941.1-human-gut-metagenome-genome-assembly--contig:-NODE-1941-length-12910-cov-2.247297_pt1 | contig 12910 bp, 14 predicted proteins | sample MGYA00241904_ERZ509172 | MGnify/ENA primary metagenome ERZ509172 (study PRJEB26280, sample SAMEA2338795) | human gut metagenome | biome: human gut; feature: human-associated habitat; material: faeces...
ATCCTGTACACACGGCCGGCATTGGTGAAGAACATCAGGAAATGATGAGTTGTTGTCATCAGCAATTCCTCAATATAGTCATCTTCAATGGTAGACATACCCTTGATACCTTTACCGCCTCTGTTCTGGCTGCGGAAGTTATCTACAGTCATTCTCTTGATATATCCTAACTTTGTCATGGCAATGACAGTATTTTCATTTGGAATCATATCTTCCATGGAAATGTCGAATTCGTCATAGCCAATAGAAGTTCTTCTGTCATCCCCATATTTCTCTGCAATTGCAAGGATTTCCTGACGAATGACACGCAGCAGCAGGTTTCTGTCTGCAAGAATTGCCTTTAAGGCAAGCATAATCCTGGAAAGCTCACCGCCTGATACAATCTGTCCGAGAGGCTTTCTCATTTCTCCCGGATTTGTGGAAATTTCATATTCCACATCATCAAAACCGTTCTGCGTATAATTTTTTCTTCTGTCAAACCGGATTGCAAAATCCACATCAAGAAAGTTTAAATCTTTTAATCCTTGTACTACTTTTTTCTCAAGCTGTTCCTTATATTCTTGCCTGATTTTTGACAGTTCATACGAAGCTTCTTCCAGCTTTTCTTCTGCTTTCTGCACTTTTTCTTTTGCAGCCTGGAAATATTCTTCGTATTTTCTTAATTTTTCCAATTTTTCAATCTGCTTATCTCTGTATGATAAAATCCCGGAAATTTCCTGTCCATACTTCGCCTTCAAATTATTAATCAGATCAAGACGCCGCTCTACCTGATAAAATGTTTCTTCATCAAATACAAGGTCGTCCAGATAAGAAGAAAGCTCTCTGTGAAAATCATTTAAAAGACTGTCTGCTTCATTTAAAGTCCGGGAAAGAGATTCCAGTTCTTCATCATACTGGGTTACTTTTGCCATTTCCCGAAGAGCTGTCCCCGTCATATCTCCTGCACCGTTTTCATATCCGGTTATCGTATGGACTGTCTGGAGAACCTCCATAATTTTTCTCGCATTGGAAAGCTTTTTATACTGGTGTTCCAACTCTTCATCTTCCCCGGCCGTCAGCGCCGCATTTTCAATCTCTGTGACCTCAAACTCAAGAAACGCCATCTCCCTGTTCCTCTGTTCTTCGTCTATATCAAGAGAATTTAACTCTTCCAGACTTTTCCTGTACTGCCTGTACGCTTCCTCCACAAGAGTTTTCTGTGGAAAAATCTGGGCTCTTCCATAGGAATCCAAAATTTCAAGCTGCTTGTCCCGATATAAAAGGGACTGATGTTCATGCTGTCCATGAATATCAAGAAGGCAGGCCGCTGCTGCCTTCATCTGTCCTACAGTGCATGTTTCCCCATTTATTTTGCTGATACTTCTCCCGTCCATAATTTTTCTGGATAGAAGAATCTGTCCTTCCTCAGGATAAAGATCAAGAGCCTCCAGCTTTTTCAAAACTCTGGGATTCTCCAACTGAAACAAAAGCTCCACAAGAGCATAATCTGCATTTTCCCGGATCATATTCCGGGAAGTTTTTCCTCCCAGGATCAGCTGCATAGAACCAAGAAGAATAGACTTTCCTGCTCCTGTCTCTCCTGTTAAAATATTCAGTCCGGGTCCAAATTCTACCTCTGCTTCCTCTATCAGTGCAAGATTTTTCACATGAAGATGAACTAACATTCTTTCCTCCGTCTATTAATTCTGTCCGTCTACTATGCTGCGGATTTTTTCTGCCACAGTTTCTGCCTGCTCTGATGTTTTTGCCACACACATAATGGCATCATCGCCGGCAATACACCCCAAAATTTCTTCCCATTTCAGGGCATCCAATGCAGTTGCCACTCCCATCGCCATTCCCGGAACCGTTTTCACAACAATAATGTTCTGACCTACGTCTATTGAAAGAAGCGCGTCCTGCAGGACGCGTGTGTACTTATCCCCCAGCTCCTGAGAATTGTCCTGAAGGACAGCATAACGGACTTTTCCGTCTTTTCCTGCCACCTTTGTCATTTTCAGGGCTCTTATATCCCTGGAAACCGTTGCCTGCGTCACCTTAAATCCGGCCTCATTCAGTCTTGACGCAAGCTCTTCCTGGGTATCTATATCATATTTCTGAATCAGCTCTATAATTTTTTCGTGTCTTGCTACTTTCACTTTTACCTCCTAGCTGTTCTGCATTTTTTGCCTAAGCACTTCTACAAAACTCAAGTGATTCAGCTTCAGGATTTTTGTTTTCACAGAAGCTTTCTGTATCACAATTTTATCTCCTGTTACCATAGGAACAACTGCATCTCCGTCAAAAGAAGCCACTCCTTTTTCGCTGTCCTGATGGCGTCCCCTTCCAATCTCAACAGTAATCACATCTTCCGCCGGAAAAATAATGCTTCTCGTATTCATTGTATGAGGAGCAATTGGCGTCATAATCATCATAGACGCACCTGGCGATACAACAGGTCCTCCTGCGGAAAGGCTGTATCCTGTAGAACCTGTAGGAGTGGAAATAATAATTCCGTCTGCATTGTAAGAATTTAAGTATTCTCCATTTACGTAGTTTTTAAAACTGACTACACGAAGATGCCCTTCTCTTCCTATTACAATATCATTTAGAGCTATGTCTTCTCCCAGTATTTCCTCTCCTCTGTACACAGTGCCTTTGAGCATCATTCGCTCTTCTACCTCATAATCATCTTCCATCAGCTTGTGAAGAGCCGGATAAACAGACTGCCGGTCCACCTCTGCAAGAAACCCGAGCGTCCCAAGATTAATGCCAAAAAGAGGAATGTTTTTATGTACCACATCTCTTGCCCCCTGAAGCATGGTACCGTCTCCTCCCAAAACAATAATACACTCCGTATCCTCAGGTATCAGTTCAGGATTTGTATAATGGTAAGAATCCCCCATTTTTTTCTGTTCCTGCTGCACATGACAGATACAGCCATTTTGTCTTAAGTATTCTGCAATCTGCCCTGTTACTGTAAGTTCCTTATCTTTCTCACTGTTTGTGATAATATAAAACTTGTTCATAGCACGTTCCTTCAGTCCAGTTCTCCGTGTGCCTCTGCCACAACCTTATCCACTAACGTTTCCAGATTCTCTGAAATTTCTGTACCCTCCGGACGTTTCTTTAAATGGAGAAGATACTCGATATTTCCTTCCGGTCCTTTAATTGGCGAAAAAGAAAGGTGACACGGTTCAAGGAAAATACTAACAGCATAATCCCTGACTTTTTCAATTACTTCTTTGTGTACCGTCGGATCGCGGACCACTCCTTTTTTTCCTACCTTTTCTCTTCCTGCCTCAAACTGCGGTTTGATAAGGCACACAATTTCTCCGTCCTCTGTCAGAAGATTTCTCACAGGAAGAAGCACCTTAGTGAGGGAAATAAAAGAAACGTCAATAGATGAAAATGCAGCCGGTTCCTGTATATCCTCCGGAAGCACGTAACGGATATTTGTTTTTTCCATACAAACTACTCTGGGATCGTTTCGAAGCTTCCAGTCAAGCTGTCCGTATCCTACATCTATCGAATAGACCTTCACAGCCCCGTTTTGGAGCATGCAGTCTGTAAAACCTCCTGTAGAAGCACCCACATCCATACATACTTTTTCTGAAAGGCTCACATCAAAATTTTTCATTGCCTTTTCCAGTTTTAAGCCGCCTCTGCTCACGTATGGAAGCGTATTTCCTCTTACCTCTACTTTTGCAGTTTCCGCAAACATGGAACCTGCCTTATCTTCCTTCTGTCCGTCAACATACACGTCTCCAGACATAATATAAGCTTTTGCCTTTTCTCTTGAAGGAGCAAGTCCCTGCTCCACCAGCATTATATCAAGTCGTTTTTTCATGATATTCCTCTTTATTTATTCTTATCTTCCAGAGCAGCCGTAATTGTTTCTGCAATTTCTACGGAAGACAGTCCGATTTTCGCCCGAAGGCTTTCAATTTTACCCTGTTCCACAAAACGGTCCCAAATTGCAAGATTCATCACTCTTACATCTGGCTGGCAAGCCTCCATATAAGCAGATACATGCTCTCCAAAACCGCCGTTTTTCACATTTTCCTCAACCGTCACAAAAAGACTGTGCGTTTTTGCCAACGTATCAAGAAGCTCTGTATCAAGCGGCTTTACAAATCTGACATTTACAAACGTCGGTTCAATCCCCCTGCTTTTCAGCATATCATACACTTCTTTGCATGTAGAAACCATGCTGCCTACTGCCAGAATCGCCACCTCTCTGCCTTCATAGAGAACTTCGCTTTTTCCAACTTCCACAGGCTGCTGAAATTCAGAAAGTCCTGTATATGCAGCCCCTTTCGGATATCGTATGGCGCACGGGCCATCACAATCCAATACTGCTGTGCGCAGCATTTCCTGAAGCTCCCAGTCGTTTTTCGGAGCCATAACGGTAAGATTGGGGATCATGCTCAAATAGGAAAAATCAAAGCACCCCTGATGTGTCTCTCCATCTGCCCCTACAAGACCAGCCCTGTCAATTGCAAATACTACATGAAGCTTTTGCATACATACATCATGAAGAATCTGATCTACAGCTCTTTGAAGAAAGGAGGAATAAATAGCAACAACGGGAATCAGTCCTCCAAGAGCCAATCCTGCCGCAAAAGTCACTGCGTGTTCTTCCGCAATCCCCACGTCAAAAAAACGCTCCGGAAAGCTTCTTGCAAATGCCTTTAACCCGGTTCCCTCCGGCATTGCCGCCGTAATCGCCGCAACCCGCCTGTTTTCCTTTCCAAGGCTGCACATTGTTTTTGAAAAAACATCTGTATAATTCAGATTTTCCTTTGTTTCCAGAAACTTCCCTGTTTTCACATCAAAAGGACCAGTTCCATGAAAACGGGCCGGGTGACTGCATGCCGGAATATATCCGTGACCTTTTTCTGTGAGAACGTGAACAAGAACCGGACCTTCCACCCGCTTTGCCTCATTAAAAAGCTTCATCATCTGGCGCATATTGTGTCCGTCCACAGGTCCCAGATAGGTAAGTCCCATATTTTCAAATAACATACCCGGAATAATCAGCTGCTTGATGCTGCTTTTCGTCTTTCTCATAGTATCCACAACAGCTGTTCCAATCCGAGGAATTTTTTTCAGAGCCTTTGTTGCATTTATCTTCATTCCCGTATAAGCCTCTGCTGTGCGAAGAGCGCTTAAATAAGAAGACATACCTCCTACATTTTTGGAAATGGACATATTATTATCATTTAAAACAATAATAAAATTTGTTTTAAGCTCCGCCGCATTATTCATTGCCTCATATGCCATTCCTCCGGTAAGCGCCCCGTCTCCAATCACAGAAACAACATGATGCTTCTGCCCCAGAACATCTCTTGCACGTACATAACCAAGACCTGCGGAAATAGAGTTGGAGCTGTGCCCTGTATCAAAAGAATCACAGTCGCTTTCCGACCGTTTGGGAAAGCCGCTTAATCCGCCCTCTTTTCGAAGTGTCTTAAATTCTTCTTTTCTGCCCGTCAGAATCTTATGGGTATACGCCTGATGACCTACGTCCCATATCAGCTTATCTTCCGGAAAGTCAAGGACATTATGAAGCGCAAGGGTAAGCTCCACTACGCCAAGATTCGAGGCGAGATGTCCTCCTGTTTCGCTTACAGATTCCAATAGAAAATTTCGGATTTCCTCTGCAAGCTGAGGAAAATCTGCCAATGCAATTTTGTGAATATCATTTGGCTTTTTTATTTTATCCAGAATCATTGGTATCCTTCTTTCACTTCCTGCGGCTTACAAGCTCCTGAATCAGCGTACACAGGAATTCATTTTTTTGACGAAGCCCACAGATAAGAGAAACTGCCTCCTCTGAAAGCCTCTTTACCTGCCCGGATGCCTCCTGAATTCCAAACAGGCTTACATACGTTACTTTATTATTTTTCTCATCGCTGTGGACCGGTTTTCCCAGTTCCTCCTCTGTACTTATGACATCGAGAATATCGTCCTGAATCTGAAATGCAAGACCGATTTTTCCGGCTGCCTCACCGATGATTTCCACTTCTTGCTCTCCTGCCCCTGCGAGAATTGCTCCTGTCATCATAGAAGCCTCGATCAGCGCAGACGTTTTATTTCTGTAAATATAATCCAGCATTTCTTTTGTAAGAGGCTTGCCATCGTTTTCCACATCTACACTCTGACCGCCCAACATTCCATAAATGCCTGTTTTATGCGCCATCAGAGTCAGTGCCTTTACAACTCTCTCGCTCTCTTCTGTAAGAGCAAATGCCTGAAGCATTACCTCATAGGCATAATTTAAAAGAGCTGCGCCGCTTAAAACTCCCATCGCCTCTCCATATACCTTATGCGTAGTAAGACGCCCTCTTCTGTAATCGTCATTGTCAATAGCCGGAAGATCGTCGTGAATCAGAGAATGGGTGTGTATCATTTCCATTCCCACCATAAAAGGCTCGATTACTTTTTCTTCTCCGCCAAACAGACGATATGTTTCTTCCATAAGCAGGGGACGCAGGCGTTTCCCCCCTGCAAGCATGCTGTAATTCATTGCCTGCGCCATATTTACAGCAAAGCCCTCTTCCTCTGGAAGATATTTCCTGATAATCTCCTCGGCTCTGCCTGTCTTTTCTTTTAATTTATCTTGAAAATTCACAGAATGTCCCATCCTCATTTATCTGCAGCATCTTTTTCTCCACCGTATCCAGCTTTTCACTGCAGTATTTCAATAACCCCATGCCTTCCTGATAAAGACGGAAAGAATCCTCCAGGGAAGTTTCCCGATCCTCTAAACGCTCCACTAAAACGTCCAGTTCCTCAAACACTTCCTTTATGGTTTTTTCATTATTATCTGCCATATTGCTCTGTTTCCTTCCTGATACTGCTAACTTCAGTCTCTATTGTTCCATCTGTCACAGAGATAAAAAGTCTGTCTTTTTCCTTTATTCCGTCTACACTTGTAACAGTTTTTCCCTTCTCATTTGCCACATAGGAATATCCCTGATTCAGCTTTTTCAAAGGGGAAAGTCCGGAAAACCGTTCCAGATAAACAGAAAGTCTCTGTCTTTCTTCTTTTATCTTTAAATCCATTGCCGTTTCCAAAGCTTCCTCCAAGGAAATCATCCTCTGCCTGTCCTCCCTCAACCGGTTCTGAGGACTTACATAAGAAAGCTTCGTCTGATAGCCCAAAAGTCGCTCCCGAAAAAGCTCTGTTTTTCCCCACATGGCACGATGCAGCCGCTCCCTCAGGGAACCGGCTGCCTCTAACACACTTCTGTAATCATACACAGCCAGCTCTGCTGCCGCCGATGGAGTGGGAGCACGCAAATCTGCCACAAAATCTGCAATCGTAAAATCCGTCTCATGGCCTACTGCAGAAATCACAGGAGTTCTGCACTCAAAAATCGCACGCGCTACAATTTCTTCATTAAACGCCCACAAATCTTCAATAGAACCGCCGCCTCTTCCTGCAATAATCACATCTACGCCGGCTTCATCAAGCATTCGGATTCCCTTTGCCACACTTTCCGCCGCACCTTCCCCCTGAACAAGGGCAGGATAGAGGATAATCTGCAGATACGGATTTCTCCGAAGAGATACATTTCGTATATCCTGAACGGCAGCGCCTGTCGGTGCTGTGACAACTCCAAGTTTTCGCACAAAAGGAGGAATGGGCTGTTTATACTCCTGGGCAAACATTCCCATCTCTTCCAATTCCTGCTTCAGAGCAAGAAATCTTTCATACAAATCTCCCGCTCCCTCCAGGGTGATCTCCTTCGCATAAAGTTGGTATCGTCCGTCTCTCTCATATACATCGACCGTTCCGCCTGCGACTACCTTATCTCCATCTTTCATAGAAAAACCAAGGCCACGTCTCTGTCCTGCAAACATGACGCAGCTTATGGTTCCTGTCTCATCCTTCAGTGAAAAATAAATATGCCCGCTTGTATGATATTTACAATTGGATACTTCTCCTTTTACATACACTTTCTGCAAAAAGAAATCCTGGGTAAACATATTTTTTACATATCGATTTACCTGACCTACAGAATATACATTTTTCATGCTTCTGATTCCACATTCTCCATCTGTCTGTCTTCTTCTGTTTCTTCTGTCTTCACATCTTCCACAGAAGCAATTTTTCCGAGAATTCCATTTACAAAAGAACCGGAAGTATCGCCTCCGAAACGTTTTGCAAGCTCTACTGCCTCATTAATGGCAACTCCCACCGGAACTTTTTCATCGTACTTCATCTCATATACAGCAAGACGAAGAGCAGTGAGGTCTACACGGCTCATTCTCTTTGTCTTCCAACCTTTACTTGTCTCATTCAAAAGAATATCGATTTCTTCTGTATGTGAAAGAACCTGACGATACTTTTCCTGAATCTTCTCCTGTGCTTCTCCGGAAACCTCTTCAATCCCTTCCAGATACATGGAAAGCTGCTCCGGCATCTCTTCCTGTGTATTAAATTCTGTCATAAACAGCAGTTTAAAAACGTGTTCTCTTAAATCTCTCTGTCGCATTATATCCTCCTGTCCCTGCTTCTCTTATAGTAAAAAAAGGAAAGAATTACTTTCCTTTTTCTTTCTCCATATCAACACTGGCAATGTGGATATTTACATCTGCCACTTCCAGTCCCGTCATATTTTCAATGGATGTCTTCACGCGTTCCTGAACGGTTCTGCTTGTCTCAAGAACGTTTTTGCCATACTCAATATTAAGAGAAAGGTCTACTGTTACCACACCTTCCAGCACAGTTACCTTCACGCCCCTTGACAGGCTCTTCATACCGAGCTTGCTTACCAGCTCGTTTGTAATATTTCCTGCCATAGAGGCAACACCTTCCACCTCTGTTGCAGCAAGTCCTGCAATGATGGCAACTACTTCATCTGCAATATGAACCTCTCCTACCTTGCCTAAATCCTGTATTTTATATGTTGTCCTTTTTTCCGCCATAATAAGCCCTCCTGAGAATTATATTCTCCGCCTGTTCTGTGCGAAGCAGTCTCTTCTGAATAATTATTTATATTATACCAAATTATCCAACAAAATAAAAGGGTTATTTACTGAATTCCGTCAGGATTAAATCCGGATTTCTATCCTCTGTCATGCCAACGCTCCATGCGTTTACAAAAAGAAGCAGCGGATTTCCCTTAAGATCTGTAACCTTTTTCATATCGGAAGTTCCCACAATCTTGTCCACCTTGACCTCATCCTTATTCGCAATCCAGCGGATATGCTCATATGGCAGGTTTTCCAGGCGGATTTCCACGTTATACTCATTTTCCAGACGGTATTTTAAAACATCGAACTGCAGAACGCCAACCACGCCCACAATAATCTCTTCCATACCTGTATTAAATTCCTGGAAAATCTGAATTGCACCCTCCTGGGCAATCTGATTGATTCCTTTTACAAACTGCTTTCTCTTCATCGTGTCAATCTGACGTACTCTCGCAAAATGTTCCGGCGCAAATGTAGGAATTCCCTCAAATGCAAATTTCTTTCCGGAAGCGCAGATTGTATCTCCGATGGAGAAAATACCCGGGTCAAACACACCGATAATATCACCTGCATAAGCTTCCTCCACAACGTGGCGTGATTCTGCCATCATCTGCTGAGGCTGCAAAAGGCGCATTTTCTTTTCTCCCTGAACGTGATATACTTCCTGCGAAGCATCGAATTTTCCGGAACAAATACGCATAAAAGCGATTCTGTCTCTGTGCGCCTTGTTCATATTTGCCTGGATTTTAAAGACAAACGCAGAAAAATCATCATCCATCGGGTCAACCGGACCACAGTCTGCATTTCTTGGAAGCGGGGAACTTGTCATTGCAAGGAAATGCTCCAGGAACGTCTCCACACCGAAGTTTGTAAGAGCAGAACCAAAAAATACAGGTGTCAGCTCTCCTTTATCTACAAGTTCCTGGTCAAAATCTGCGCTTGCTCCGTCAAGAAGCTCGATTTCCTCCAGAAGCTGCTCCTTCTGCTCTGCATCCATAATCTCATCTGCTTTTATGTCATCCAGTCCTATTTCTTCTATAATACCTTCTTTTGTTCCCTTCTGCGTATCTGTGAAAGTAAGAATTTTCTGTGTATTTCTGTCATATACTCCACGAAATTTCTTTCCTGAGCCAATTGGCCAGTTTATCGGACAAGTGGCAATACCAAGCTCTTTTTCGATTTCATCCAGAAGATCAAAGGTATCGTTCGCATCTCTGTCCAGCTTGTTGATAAACGTAAAAATAGGGATATGACGCATAACACAGACTTTAAAAAGCTTTCTTGTCTGCGCCTCAACACCCTTAGATGCGTCAATCACCATCACGGCAGAATCCGCTGCCATAAGGGTACGATACGTATCCTCAGAGAAATCCTGGTGTCCCGGTGTGTCCAGGATATTGATACAGTATCCGTCGTAATGAAACTGGAGAACAGAAGAGGTAACAGAAATACCTCTCTCTTTTTCAATTTCCATCCAGTCTGAAACTGCGTGGCGGGCAGTTGCCTTGCCTTTTACGCTTCCGGCAAGATTAATTGCTCCGCCATACAGCAAGAATTTTTCTGTCAGAGTTGTTTTGCCGGCATCCGGGTGGGAGATAATGGCAAAGGTTCTTCTTTTTTCTATTTCTTTCGTATACTTCGACACGTCTGGCCTCCTATACTCTCTTTTTCGTTCACTTGTCAATATTTTTACAGCATTCCTATTCTAGTATATGAAAGGCTAGACTGTCAAGGAATTTCTGTCTCACTGTTCTCCTCTGAAGCAGCTTCTTCCTCTTCTCCATAAGACGCTTCTTCATCTGGCTCCTCTACAACCGTCTCTTCACTCTGGCTTAAAGGTGTAATTACAATATTCTCCTCGGCAATTCCTGTTTTTCTCTTTACAATGTCTTCAATCTGTGCCAGCTTTGCCTCTTCCAACGTGCTGTCAGGAACTACAATATCTGCTGTCTCTCCAGTGAGATTTACAATCACATCGGAAAAACCTTTCGCTTCAAGAAGAAGCTCTGCCGCCGCTTCCTTTTCTGTAAGCTCCGTCATAGCCACCATTGTATTGACCGCCGTCTGCTTCTGCTCATCACCAATCTCTTCGCTGCTTATAATTTCCTGCAGATCCGCCTTATTCTGGGAGCGCACCTGCTCTCTGCTTAATTTTGCCTGTGCCGCAAAACTGGAAGCGCCGGTAAGTACCGCCTCGCCCGGAGTACCGGTGTCCTGCGCCAGGGGCTCGCCGATTTCTTCTCCGTTTTCCTCAAGAAGTGCTGTCTCTTCTGAAATATCATAATCTACATCTTCCAAAATACTGCTGCTGTCCGTACTTGCCTCTTTATCTTTGGAACCTAAGTTTACATCTGCAAAATTCAGATAACCGGCTACTGCAATCAAAATTGCAAGGGAGGTGATAATCACCTGATTTTTTTTCATAATTTTTTTCACTTTTTCTCTCCTCATTTTCTTTTCATTATTTTAATTTTATGCGTGTCTACATCAAATAATGCTTGAACTGCCTCACTAATATCCTGAATCACCACAGGATTATCCCCACCTTCTGCAATCACCACCACGCCCTCTATTTTCGGACTTATTTCCTTAATGACATAGGGATTCTGTCTCATCACTTCCAAAACTCCCACCTTCCGTTATCATAAGAACCACCTCTGTCTCTCCCACTCCCTCCACATTGGAAAGAAAATGTTCCAGCTTCTTTTCCAGCTCTGTTTTTTCCACTGTCCCTTCCTCTTCATTCCACTTTTTCGACTGTCCCTCATGAGATACCGGAAGGGCTGCCACTGCCAGCAGAAGCCCCAGAAGGAGCAGAACCACCCACTGCTGCCGGCTCATGTTCAAAAGTCCTGACTTCAAACGTTCCTTTCTTAAACCCGCAGACTTCCATTCCACTTTCTATCCTTCCTTTCTCTTCCTCATCAGGCATCTCCCGCATATAAAGAACTGCCCCCACATCTTCCCCTTCTATATCTACTTCCACCTCACCCGGATATATGCCTTTTTCTTTCAAAGAATCCCTGATTTTTTCTTCTATTTCCCATTGCCACCCTTTTTTTAAATAAATTTCCTGAAGATTGGAAAACTCTTTCTCCTTCATAACAGCCGTCTCTTCCTCATAATAAAGTTGAAAATCCGCAAGAAGCTTTCCTCCTTTTCCAAGAAGGGCAAACACAGGCGTAATCAGCATAAAAATCAGGAGAAGACCCATGAAGAGCCTGACGTATCTCTCATATTTCTTATCCGGCACAAGATGAACTACTGTCGTAAGAAGAATATAAAAAACCGCAAGATTCTTAATCCATGAATAAATCTCTTCTTTCATAAATATTTAAGGTCCTCCTCCGAAACTTACCATGAGAATAATAAAGGTCAGCATACAGAGTAGGTCCACCGTTAGGAGAAGACGAAGCAATAACCCGCAGCACTCCCCCATTGTACTTAAACAGCCCACAATCCTTTTATCAGATACAGGCTGCGCCACGGCCGCCAAAAACTTATAGGAAAGAGATAACATTCCATAATGAATCACCGGTCCCGCCCCTGCAAGAAGAAGCGCAAGCATTACCACGATTCCAAGACTGTTCCTCACAAGAACAGCGCCTGTTACAATAAGCTCCGTCACTGCATTTACCGCATTTCCCACTCCCGGAATGGCGCCTGCCGTCTTTCCCACCACGCTTCTTTTTAAAGAATCCATCACAGGCGCCACCAGATTTTTTACAACCTGAAGCCCGATCACAAGGCCGAGAAGCGTTTTTAATCCCCAGTTTATGCCTGTCTCCAAAAGCTCGGAAAGCTTCCCAAGCATCTCCTCTCTGGAAAGATTATTTACAAACCGGACTACCGTACATATATGGATTCCCGGCAGAAGAACCGTTAGAAGAATCCACTGGATCAGCCACACAAGAAGAAGAACCCCCTCATAAAAAACGGCAGC
>ENA-ORSX01001947-ORSX01001947.1-human-gut-metagenome-genome-assembly--contig:-NODE-1947-length-12897-cov-2.830634_pt1 | contig 12897 bp, 14 predicted proteins | sample MGYA00241904_ERZ509172 | MGnify/ENA primary metagenome ERZ509172 (study PRJEB26280, sample SAMEA2338795) | human gut metagenome | biome: human gut; feature: human-associated habitat; material: faeces...
TTGATATGGCGACCCATCAGGCCGATGGTATCCAGGTGAGCACCGACACAAACCGTTTTTGTCGTATCCTCTCCCTCCACCCGGATATAAGCGGTGCGCTTGCGGTCATACGTAAGTGTATGTCCATACTTCTTTGCAAGGCGTTCCATCAGCGGATGAATTTCCTCATAATAGCTGACCGGACTCGGTGTTTCAATCAGCATCCTTGTCAGTGCCTCTATCGTTGTTTCTTCTACATGATATTCCATGATATGCCTCCTTAAACGTTTTTATTGTATCAGGACAGCCTCATTTTCACAATCATTTCCAATCGTTTTTAATGCATTTCTGCTGAGGAGAGAAATGATCAGGGAGGCAATGCAGGCAAACAGGATCAGAAGATCCACTCTTGTCGCAAAGGTTTCCAGCAGAATGCCGTACAGGGACTGACCGATCGGGTAGGAGCACATGACGACCATGGTGACCATGGATGCCACCTTTCCCAGAAGCTGATTCGGTGTGGATTTCTGCAGGAAGGTCTGCGCGTAGATATTGAATAAGGCCGCAAACAGCATGATGCAGATGCTGGATGCAAAGATGCAGGCATATGCGATATATACCGGGGTATGCAGGAATAAAACCAGCGCCATCGGAAGCAGAAACAGACTGCCGCTCAAAAGAAAGCGCCATGCACCGGACATATCCACCCGCTTTAAAAAGAACGGAAGTGCAATGCTGCCGGCAATGGAGCCGATACCGGTTGCGGCCAGCCATAGAAGGTTGGCGGAAGCTGCAGGGTGATATTGGAAATGACAGGCAGACCGACGGTGATAAAGCTGGAAAGAACCAGATTCAATCCCGCTAAGAGCAGTAACAGATGAAGGAGGGTCGGATTATCATGCCGCAGAAAGTGCAGGCTCTGGCGACAGTCACTGCGTATGATGGAGAGCATGGAGCCATCTGTTGCCACCTGCTGAAAGGGTATACGCATGATGCATTCCAGGATGGCGGATAGAAAGAAGGCAGTTCCGGAAATATTCAGTAACAGAGAAAACGGCAGGAAGGAAAACAGAAAGCCGCCCAAAATAGGTCCGAGCAGGGTTGCCAGTGCATTGATCTGTACAACAATGCCGTTTGCCTGCATCAGCTGATTCTCAGAAACAAGCAGCGGAATGCTTGCCTGTACGGAGGGCTGATAGAATGCCTGTATGATAGACAATGAGATCATGAGTATGGCAACCAGCACAATACTGAACCCCCTTGTGCTTACCATGGAAAAGCCGAAGATGAGGAAGGAGGTCAGAAAATCAAGACTGAGCATGATGCTTCTTCTGCTTACACGATCCGCCAGAATACCGCCGAAGGGGGATAGCAGAATGGTCGGAAGTATGGAAACCGCCAGTATGGTCGCAAATATGGATGCACTGCCGGTAACCTGCAATACATAGAGAGACAAGGAAAAACGCAGAATTGCGTTGCCGAACAGGGAAATGATCTGTCCGATGATCATGAGTATAAAATTACGATTGAAAGCTTTCATAAGGGAACATCCTTTCTTTATGATACCAAACGACGGTATGTATGTTGATTAAGAGAAACTACCCGTCAGGGTAGCTCATGCATGGATTGTGCAAGGATGCGGAAATAGCTTGTCAGCTCCTGCTCGAGAGGCTCATCGATGACCGGTATGCCCATGGAATCACACAGCGTGCGGAAGTAGGCGACCTTTGCCGGTATCGCATCCAGCTCCTTTAAAACGATGGGGGAACAGATCCAGTAATTCAACAGCAGCATCAGCACCTGTGCGGCACACAGCGGATCCTGACTGCGAATACTGCCATCCTCCATTCCTTCCTTCAGAATGCGTTCCACAATCTGGGAATTGACACTCAAATTCTCTGCCATACCGCTCATGAAAATTTTCGGATTCTTCCAGAGATTGATGGATATGGTGTCAATCTGCTTCTTTTCTTCATTTTGAATCTGTCGGTAAATAATGGCACGAAGCTTTTCGATGCCGGTCTTATCACTGGCATTTCGGAGCAGCTCCATCTGGGCATCTCCATGATAGCAGCGCTCACTCAGTGCTTCGATAATTTCATCCTTGGATTTAAAGTGATGATAGATGGCGCCCTTGCTCATACCGAGGGCATTGACGATGTCCTGTATCGTTGTTTTCTCATAGCCCTTCTCATTGAAGAGCGCCAGAGAAACCTCCAGAATTTTCTCCACGGTTCTCTGCGGGTATTTATTGCGTGCCATAGCTCCTCCTTTATCATACATACGTTTGGTATGTATATATCCTATCATATCGGAAGTGACATGTAAAGCCTGCATGAGAAAAATCAGTTTGAAGTGAGAGGGAAATATGATAAAATAGATATGATTTATGCGAAAGATAGGAGAAATGAGGATGTTGAAGCTGTTTACTCCCGATTATTATATCCATAGCTTTTCGGCTCTGCGCCCGGAGTATCTGTTGGAGCATGGTATTCGCCTGCTCGTCTGTGATATCGACAATACGCTGGTGCCGCATGATGTGGCACTACCCGATGAAAAGGCTGTACAGTTTATACGCGGCATGCAGGAGGCGGGAATCCGGGTCGTGTTTATCAGTAACAACGTGGAGGAACGCGTTGAAACCTTTGCGAAGGGACTGCAGGCGGACTGTTATCCGTTCGCTATGAAGCCGCTGCCGAAAACCTACCGGAGAATGCTGAAGGAGCAGGGCGTTGATAAGAAGGAGGTCGCTGTGGTTGGGGACCAGCTGATGACGGATATTCTGGGAGCCAATCTGATGGGGCTGCATACGGTTCTGACAGCACCTGTGGTGACCAGGGATTTGTCATTCACAAAGTTTAATCGTTTTTTTGAAAATATCGTATTTCGGCTGCTGCAAATAACAGGGCGGCTTCGTAAAGGAGAGTATGATGAGTAATAAGATATGTAAGGGCTGCGGTGTCGTATTGCAGAGCAGTGATGCCGCCGCAATCGGATATACACCGAAAATGGAGGCAGACTATTGTCAGCGCTGCTTCCGTATCCGGCATTATGATGATGTGGTCATCAGTATGAAGCAGGGCATTGACAGTGATGCTGTACTGCAGAAGATCAACGCCATGGATGCGCTTGTGGTCTGGGTGGTTGATCTGTTTGATTTTGAATCCAATCTGCTGCCGGGTATCAACCGCCATCTGCTGGGTAAGGATATCCTTATGGTGGCGACCAAGCGCGATCTGCTTCCTGCAACTCTGGGCAATGAGAAGCTTTCACAGTTTTTGCTGCGCCGTTTAAAGGAAGAGGGAATCCTTGTTCAGGGAATTGTGGTCTGCGGAGATCTGGCTGCACATGCCCGGCGTGAGGATAATGCATCCGTCGATGAGGTGTGTGCGGCGATTGCACATTACCGTAAGGGGCGTGATGTTGTTGTCATGGGCATGGCGAATGCCGGAAAGAGCACTCTGCTGAATGCCATCTGTGATGGAGTTGATCTGACAACCTCACGGCATCCGGGTACTACGCTGGATTTCAATTCCATTGCGATGGAGGGCTATCAGCTTTATGACACACCGGGACTGACCCGTATGGATTCCCTGCTGACGCATGTGGATGATGGGCTGCTGAAAACGGTGATTCCGTTAAAGCCCTTAAAGGCCAGAGGCTATCAGCTGAAGGGCAATCAGACACTGTCGCTGGGCGGTCTTGTCCGACTGGATCTGATCGGGTGTGAACAGGTCAGCTGTGTTGCCTATTTTTCGGAAAGGCTGCCGCTGCACCGCAGCAAGCAGGAAAAAGCGGATGTATTGTGGGCACAGCATTATGATGAAATCCTTACTCCGGTGATTGGAGAAAGAGAGCATATGAAAAAATTTTCGTATGGACATGTGCAGGAGCATAAGCTGGATGTCGTAATCCATGGCTTAGGCTGGTTCTGTATCCGTGGTGATGTGGCTTCCGTGGATGTCTATGTGGCACAGCAGGGCAATGTAACGTTTAGAAAGGCGATGATATAATGTTAACAGGAAAACAGAAAAGTGAGCTGCGCGGGATTGCGCAGACAAGAAAACCACTCTTCCAGATGGGGAAGGATGCAATCAGTGAAAATCTGATCAAGACGATATCCGATTCACTGGAGGCGCATGAGCTGGTCAAGGTATCGCTTTTAAAGACCTGTGCGATAACGGCAAATGAAGCTGCCGTTACCATCAGTGCTGCAACACACAGCGAGGTGGTGCAGGTGATCGGGCGTACCTTTACGCTGTATCGGCGAAGCAAGAAAAATAAGCTGGGGTTATAGTATATGCGGATCGCGGTACTGGGCGGAGCCTTTGATCCGATACATAACGGACATCTGCAGATTGCAAAGCAGGCACTGAAGCAGCTGCGCGTGGATGAGGTGTGGTTTATGCCGAGTGCAGCAACGCCGTTAAAGCAAACGCAGGCTGCCTCCTTTTCGGATCGTGCGGCTATGGTAGCTCTTGCCATCAGGCCATACCGGCATATGAAGCTGTGCACGCTGGAGCATGAGCTTGAGGGTGTCTCCTATTCCATACGTACGGTGAAGGAGCTGAAAAAGCGCTATCCAAAGCATTCCTTCTGCTGGCTGATCGGGGATGATCAGGCAAGGCAGTTTGACCGATGGAAAGACAGTGAGGATCTGAAGCAGCAGCTGCCCTTTTATGTGTTTTCAAGAGAGCAGCACACTGAACAACTGCCCGCTGGTCTTCAGCGGGTCGTCATGCAGCTGATTCCGGTATCCAGCAGCGAAATCCGCAAGGGGCATAAGCTGTATCAGGTACCCGAAGCGGTTCGTGCGTATATGGGGCTGCATGCGCTGTATCTGGAAAGCATGGTGAAAGAGCAAATGAACGAGCATCGCTATCTTCACAGCCAATCGGTCGCACAGCTGTGTGTCGAATTGGCGCAGGCTCATGGTCTGGATACCAGGGCTGCCTATATTATGGGAATTGCACACGATGTATGCAAGCAGCTTCCGTATGAGAAAGCGAAGGCCTGGATGCGTGCACATATGCCGGATCACCTGGAGGAAGCAGCCGCTATATGGCATGGCTATATCGGAGCGGATTATGTAAATAAGGTGTTTCATATCCGTGACCGCCGTATCCTGCAGGCGATATATCATCATGTGAAGGGAAGGAATCGTACGGATTTTGACCGTATTCTGTTTATCGCCGATAAGCTGGATCCCTCGCGCGGTTATGATTCCCGTCGGGAAATAGAAATCAGCAGGAAAAGTCTGCGGGAGGGCTACCGTGTTGTGAAGCAGCAGCAGGAGGCTTATCTGAGAAAAGAAGGCACATTGAAATAAGGTAAGGAGCTACTATATGGATGAATTATTAAGTATTGTACAAAAGGCAATTGATGAAAAAAAGGGGGAGAGGGCGCTGTTATATGATTTCCACGAGCTGAATCCCTTTATTGATCACGTTGTGATCTGCAGTGCGCCGAGTGTACGGCAGACACATGCGATTGCCGATAATATCAAGGACCGTGTTCGTGAAAACGGATACGAAATTCGTGCGATGGAAGGAAACAGTGAATCCCGCTGGGTGCTGGTGGATTTGAACAGCATCGTCGTTCATGTATTCATGAATGAGGAGCGTGACCATTTTCAGCTGGAGAAGCTGTATGCCGATCTGCCGCATGAGGATTTCTCCCTATGATGTATGAGCTGCTGGCACATGTCTATGATGCGCTGGTTAAGGATGATGAGGCAACTGCCTGCTGGGTGGAGCTGATCAAGGCGCATATCAGGGGGACAGAGCTGCTGGAGCTGGCCTGCGGGAGCGGGGAAATTACAATCGCTCTTGCACAGGAGGGCTACCACGTTGATGCGAGTGATCTTTCCGCTGCCATGATTGAAGAAGCAAAGAAGAAGGATGGCAGCGAGCAGGTGTCATGGAGTGTCATGGATATGTGTGATCTGCATACGGATAAAAGCTATGACGGTATCCTTTGTCTGTGCGACAGCTTCAATTATCTATTAAAGGACGAGCAGGTGCGTGCGTTGTTTCAGGGCGCTTACCGGCATCTGCGTGATAACGGTGTTTTTCTTGTAGATATGCATTCCATGGATCGCCTGGAGGAATTTGCAGAGGAATACAATGAAGCAGGACATGTTAAGGATTTGGAGTACCAGTGGACCATTGCCAGTGAGGATGACCGGATCTATCAGAATTTTGCTTTTTATGACAGCGAGGGTCGTGTGACACTGGAGCAGCATGAGCAAAGAGTTTATGAGCCTGCCTGGATTCTTGCGGAATTGAAAAACGCCGGTTTTCAGGTGGAGGTCTATACGGATTTTACACAGGCGGGAATCTGTGAGGGAGAAAAGCAGTTTTATATCTGCAGGAAAGCGGGAGGTATACAATGATTGCAGTGATTGCAGCAATGGATAAGGAAGTAGATGCAATCGTATCCATTATGGAAAGTCATGAGCATCTGATGAAAAGCGGAATTGACTTTGATAAGGGAATACTGGCGGGCAAAGAGCTGCTTGTGATGAAAAGCGGTGTCGGTAAAGGAAATGCCGGTATGGCAACGACGATTCTGCTGGAGAATTTTTCAATCGATTGTATCGTCAACATCGGGACGGCCGGAGGTCTGCAGGTGCAGCAGAATATTCTGGATGCCGTTATCAGTACACAGGTCGTTCAGCACGATTACGATACGAGTCCTGTGGATGGAGCTGATGGAATTGGTCTGTATTTTGAAGCGGACCAGGATCTTGGTGACATGTGCGAGCAGGCATTGAACAAGCTGGGCGTTGTGGTGCATCGCGGTCTGGTGGCAAGCGGAGATCAGTTCGTTGCCCGGGAAGCGCAGCTGCAACGGCTGAACGAGCTGTTTCCGGATGCAGTCTGTGCGGAGATGGAAGCCGGTGCGATTGCTCAGGTATGCGCTCATTATCATATCCCCTTTGTCGTCCTGCGCTCACTTTCCGATGTAGCACACAGTAAGGACTCCCATATGGATTTCATGACCTATGTAGAGCATACCTCCTCACGCAGTGCAAGCTTCTGCAGGGAGCTGATGAAGTGCATGGCATAAGACGGAAAACCCGTCTTTTTTCTTACAATTTTATCCGTTGCGTGGGCATAGATTGCGATTTCTGATATAATGATAAGGCGGAGTGAGTTTGCAGCTGTTTCTAAATCTGCAAAGGTTTTTTCAAGACAAATCCTCTAAAATTGTGTATAATAAAAGACAGAAGTGTAAAGGAGGTACGCAATGAAAATCAATGGAAAATCGCTGGCGGTAAGTATTGGTTTGCTTGCTGTACTGCTGATTGTACTGCTTGTGGAATCCTCGATCTTTATCAGTGGACCATCGCGTAAATACGAAGAAAAAATTGATGAACAGATGAGTGCCATCCGCGATACTTATAAGGAAATAAAAAACCTGCATCGTGATGCCTTCTATTACATTACCTATGTGGGAGAGGATGCGGATAATTATGTCTGGTTTAATGATAAGGGGAAGGCGATCGTATCCAGAAAAAAGGATACGGATCAGACGGATAAGGTAAAGCAGGAGGTGCAGAAGCGCTATGGTGCAAAGGATATACAGGTTGCACTGGGATATGGATATGATAATCCAGTGTATGCTGTAGAATGCTCTGCAGGACAGATTCTGCTGGATTATGACAGTCTGAAGGAAGTGTATTTTCTGAAAAAGGGAGAGGCTTAATATGGAGAAGTGGTGGAATGAACGCTTTATTAACCGCAGGGACTGGATTCTGGATCATTTAAAGGATTTGAGTCTAACCATTGAGGAGACGATGGTGGTGCTGATGATTGATTTTATGAATGAGCATCAGATACCGATCACACACGGTATTCTGGCAGATAAGCTGAAGAAGGACTCCGATGAAATTGATGATATCCTTTCTCATTTAAGTGCCAAGGGGTATCTGGCTCTGCAGTTTCAGAATGGGAAAATCCTGTTTAATATCGATGGCGTTTTTGCGGATAACAGTGAAAAAAGTCTGGCGTTTGATCAGTCCTTATTCGATCTGTTTGAATCGGAATTTGGCAGACCGCTGTCACAGATGGAGCTGCAGCGCATGGCCGACTGGCTGAAGGACTATGAGCAGAAGCTGATCTGTTATGCGCTGCGCGAAGCGCTGACCTACGATCATAAAAGCTTTGATTACATAGAGCGTATACTGGTGGAATGGAAAAACCGCGGTATGACTGCTGAGAAATACGAAGGGGGAGAGCGCTGATGACAACGGACGAAATTCTGGATATTCTGGAAGAGATGTTCCCCGATGCCCATTGTGAGCTGGAGCATAGGAATGCATTTGAATTGCTGGTAGCTGTTGTATTGTCAGCACAGACGACAGATGCGGCAGTCAATAAAGTAACGCCCGCCCTGTTTGAAGCCTTTAAAACGCCGCAGGCGATGGCGGAGGCAGATATACATGACATTGAGGATAAGATTCGCAGAATCGGCTTGTACCGCAACAAGGCGCGCTCTATTCAGAACCTCAGCAGATCACTGCTGGAATCCTTTAACGGCGTTGTGCCGGAAAGCATGAAGGAGCTGACCTCTCTGGCAGGGGTTGGTCGTAAGACTGCCAATGTTGTTCGCAGCGTCTGCTTTGATATCCCCAGCATTGCAGTGGATACGCATGTGGAACGTATTTCCAAGCGACTGGGGCTTGCCAAGGTGCAGGACAGTGTGGAGGTCGTAGAACAGAAGCTGAAGCGTAAGCTGAAGCGGGAACGCTGGAACCGGGCACATCATCTGTTTATCTTCTTCGGACGATATTTCTGTACGGCACGAAATCCGAAATGCGAGGAATGTCCGTTTAAGGAGTTTTGTAAAAAGGATAAGCTGGAAGCATATCGAAATTCCAAAAAGTCATAAAACGATCCATTGCGGGTCGTTTTTTTGAATAAGATGAAATACTATGGAAGTATAATGAGACATGGCAAGCTAACGGCATTGCTGCTCTGATCTTGGATACAGGTGGACTGAACGCTGTGTGTCCCAGACAAGCATGGTGTACGCGTTATGCATTTCTGTTTGAAAGCGGAAAGAAAAGGATGATTCCACATGAGAATCACCCTTTTTTAAACATTATCTGCATTTATTGTGCAGGCTTTAAAACCTCTGTCAGAGCAGCGTTTACTTTAGCTGTCTGTTCATCGATCTGTGCCTGTGTGGCATTTGCATCCCCATATACCGTTTTTGCGGTATTTAATATACTTTCAAATTGTAGAATACTTTCTACCGTATAGGAGTTGCGGTTGATGGCGTTTCCTTTGTTGATTGCTTCATTTAATGCATCACGACTGATTACCGGCTTCTGTACCAGCGTGTTGATGGCATTGTTCACAGCAGAGGTTTGTGCATCAATTTGTGCCTGTGTGGATTTTTTATTGTCATAGACTGATTTTGCGCTGTTTACGGCAGCGTTTAATGCATGGATGCTCTCTGGTGTATACAGAGAGGTATTGATGCCTGCCGCCTTGGTAAGGGCAGCATTCAGACTGCTCTTATTTGCGCTGGATACCAGACCGTTCAAGGCTGCCTGCAAATCTGCCTTCGCCTTATCGATATCCTCCTGTGGAGCCATATCATCCTTTAGAATTTTTTCCGCAGCTGCAATTGCCGCCTGCAGCTTGCTGTAGGTTTCCGCCGTATAATCAGAGGATTTCATACCCTTGGCAGAGCTTACTGCAGATTTCAATGCCTTATTGTTTGTTTTGGAATTAGCGATTGTTAATGGATTGTTCTGCTTGGCAGTTGCCAGCCATTCGGACTTGATCATACCGCCGCCATAGCTGCTGATGCCGCCCGGACTGGATATCATATGCTCATTTCCGGTTGCGATGCTGTCCAGCATATATTTGTTGATCCAGCCCGGAATATTGGCATTCAGTATTTCTTCGCTGATATATGTAGGCTTGCCCTCAATACCGCTGTCAAAGCCGCTCCACGTAGCGATGGTGTATTCGCTTGTGTAATTGATCATCCATTCATCCTTCATAGGGCCGCCATACTTCCAGGCATCATCCGCCCAGTCACTCGTTCCGGTCTTTCCATATACCGGATAGGCACCAAAGCCTAATTGACTCATTAAATTCATTCCACTGTCTTTCCCGAAGATTGCACGGTAAAGCAGATCGCTGGTCATGTAGGCAGCCTGCGGAGATAGCGGCTGATGTGTTTGAACCTTTGCCTTAATGGTTTTATCTTCGTTTTTGTATACGATTTTCCGTACCATATGCGCCTCATTGTAGGTGCCGCCATTTGCTAGTGTCGCATAAGCCGCAGCCATTTCGGTAGGGGAGGCCATCATACCGGAAGCCCCTATGGAATACTGAATATCCATGTTCTTTGCGACATCCGGATCAAAGCCCATTTTCTTGGCATAACTGATCATTTCATCATAGCCAACGCGATTTAACAGGGCATCAAAGGTTTGTACAGCAGGGGTGTTCAGGGACTGTGCAATCGCACGCTCCATGGATACCTTGCCATTGTATGTACCATATGCATTTACAACATTCCAGTTACCGAAGCTGATTGCCTTGTCCACAAATACACGGGAGGTACAGTAACCAATCTTATCAAAGGATGGAGCGTAATCAAAGATCGGTTTGATACTGGAACCAGGCTGATGCGGCTCACGGAAACGGAAATGCACCTGACCGTCTGCGGATTTGATGTCGGTTCTGCCTGCACTCACAGCGATAACTTCACCGTTTTTGTTATTCAGAACAGTAAAGCCGATTTGATAATACTTGTTATCGGTTAAGCCGACGACCTTTCCGCTGGATGCCTTGTTCGCGGCCTTTTGTGCATTGATGTCCAGTGCTGTGTATACCTTCATTGGCGTGGTAGCCGGATCAACCCCGTATTTATCGATGATTTCATCCGCCGCCGCACGCACGTAGTCCTTATAAGGGTCCAGTTCAGCAGCATCCGGCTCTCCGGCAACCTGAAACGCCAGCTTTGTTGCTTTTGCCAGCTTGTATTCTGTCTCTGTTATGTAGCCGTGATTCAGCATCTGATACAGTGTTTCATCCCGCCGCTTCATTGCCTGCTGATAGTAATTGTCACCATCGATGATGCCGTTGTAGGGATTGTTGCTGTTGGGCGCATTGATAACGCCGGCGAGGAAAGCACTTTCCGACAGGTTCAGATCCTCTACGTTTTTGCCAAAGTAATATTGTGCACCTTTTTGGATTCCACGGGTATGCTGCCCGAAGTTGATCTGATTCAGGTATCTTGTCATGATGTCTTCCTTGCTCAATTCGTCATCCAGACACATGCTCAGATAAATTTCCTGAATTTTGCGTTCGATTTTTTCCTTAGTGCTGAAATATTTTCCTTCCTTCTGCATCTTGTCTTCCACAGGCTTCATGATGAAATTGTCGACCGTCTGCATGGTCAGCGTAGAGCCTCCCTGTGAAAGGTCACCGGATTTCATATTGTTGAATGCGCTGGAGATAAAACGGGGAAGGTCAAATCCGTTATGAGAATAGAAGCGGGAATCCTCGATAGCCAGAAAAGCATCAATTGTGGATTGCGGAACCTGTTCATAGGTGATGTTTTCGCGGCTTTCTTCTCCCAGCTCTCCGATGATTGTCTTACCGTCACTTGCATAGAATACAGACGGCTCGTCACTTTTCATCTTTTCTACCATTCCATCAGGATCAGCCTTATGTGCGATGTGGTAAAGCAGATAAGCACCTGTCCCGCTGCCAAGTAAGGCGATTGTCAGAAAAGCAATGATAATGCCGTTGACGATTTTACGCCCTCTGCTCAGCTTTCCTTTGTTTTTCTCAGGCTTCTTTTTACGATTGGCAGAGTCCGCTTCCTCAGCATCCTCACTGACAAGCGCTTCCTCATTCAGTATGTCCGTGTCGACAGCTTCTGCCGTAACAGGCTCCTGCACAGCTTGCTCTGATAAAGGTTCATCTTCAGAAGCGACGTCTTCTTCCAGGCTTGCTTCTGGAGTGCCTTCTGCAGGGATAGCCTCCTCAGAAACGGCTGTATCTGCAGAAGCATTCTCTGCGGTGTTGAAATCAGACGGCATTCCTTTTGCACCAGCTTCTGTCTTTGCAGCTGCTGCATCGGATACTTCTGTTGTGGCTGAAGTTTTTTCTTCATCAGTATCATTTTCCGTCGCTTCAGCTTTCGTATCAGCGTCCACTGGGGCTTTTTCTGTATCCTGTGCAGGTTCAGTCTCCAATACTGTCTCAACCGGTACTGCTTCCTTTTCCTTTGAAGCTGACGTATCTGCTTCCGTGGAGCCTTCCATTTTCACAGAAGCCTGTGAATCCATGTCATCTGTTGTTTCTAAGGTGTCCTTTGCTTCTGGTTGCTGCGGTGATGCATTCACATCAACCGTTTCCTCGTTTGGATTTTGTTCCATATGATTTTTCCTCCTTGAAGTACAGGGCATCGACGTTATCAAGATAACATAATCTCGGTGTCAGACCCATACGGATAAGGGAACCTACTTCCTTCACTTTCATGTAAGATATCGATTTGCGTTCTCCCTCATAGTACATGTCAATCAGTATTGCGGCATCGATCAGATAGGTTTCTTCGAAGCAGGTGAAACGGATAATGAAAAATCCGATTCCTCCATGCTGTATCACCTTTTTTAAATGCTCAATCTGATGTGGATGAATGCTTTTGAAGGGGAACGAGGTCTTCTGCCTTGTTTCCTTTGCTTCAAAATCGATAGCTCTTCCACGATAGATACCGTTGTAATCTGTTGTACTTGGTGTTTTATAATAGGCTTCCGTAATTTTGGCGGCACTGCGCTCAGGGTAATCAACCTTGACAACCTGTATCGGTGTCGGCTTCTTATGTATCAATGCACGATAAGCGATGAAATATCAGGTCTTGGTACCATCCTATTCATTCTCC
>ENA-ORSX01001960-ORSX01001960.1-human-gut-metagenome-genome-assembly--contig:-NODE-1960-length-12831-cov-26.725344_pt1 | contig 12831 bp, 16 predicted proteins | sample MGYA00241904_ERZ509172 | MGnify/ENA primary metagenome ERZ509172 (study PRJEB26280, sample SAMEA2338795) | human gut metagenome | biome: human gut; feature: human-associated habitat; material: faeces...
ACTTTCAAGTCAGCGTTTGGAATAAAAATGGCTCACTTTTAGATTAGCATTTATACTCAATGCTCATAATACGTGAACCGTCTTTTAAAAACTCTATCATTTCTGTACTTATATCTATCCCTCCAATCTCTTATTTTCTACTACTTATCTTCTCCATTTACCCCCGATTCCTTCGTGGTGCGCCACCTTTGACCTAACAAAAGCAACCACAGCATCGTTGTGCCGAAAATGGCGCATCGGTTTGTGAATCTATAGCATCCCTATTCAGTTCTCGTCCTTGGGAATTATCTATTGCCAGAAGTGGCAACGCTTGATATGAATCCTATATTCCAGCACATTAAAGAAGTGACAATTATCCCACCTCCTGTCTATGCTGATTCTAATTGTTCCGTAACAGGTGATTTTAAAGAACCTGTTTTAGAAAGCGTCATCTTTTTAAACCTTGTTTTCGTATCTGCATTATCCATATTTTTATCTACACATCACGTCTATGCTGGTTCTGATTGGTCTGGGGTATCTGCATATTGAAAAATGAAACGACCTTTATAAACTGGATTCTTTACTTTGCCTGTAAGACGTTTATATATTGCATTAATACAACCGTTTTCACTTTTTCCAATGTTTAAATTATAGTGTAATACTCTACCTGCAAGGTTTATAGATGCACTTATATTTAATACTTTATTGGTTTTGAAATCAATAATTTTAATTGGCCTAATCTTGTCATTATTTGATATAAGTTTATTCATAATTGTCAATTCCTCTGTTGTAAATTTATCTTTATATGCATAATAAAAATACCATTTATATAAGTTTACGCCATGATAAAATTGATTTTGATTACCAATATTAATTCCTTCTGCAACAGCTTGTCGTGCCAACTCCATTTTTGTTTGAAATATTTTATCCTGCTTTTTAATTGTAATATCAATTCCAATTTCGTTTAATTTTTCTACCTGTTCGCAAGATATCTTATTCTTTTTATAATCTCTAATTAAATCATTATACACCTGACCTATTTTATACCCAGCAATAATATCATCTACTTTAATATTAGCATGTCCATTTCTTTTTACAAATTCAGTTGCTCTTTTATAGAATCTATCGTATCGGCTGTCTTTCTTTTTATTAAAATCTGGTATTTGATTTAATAAATCAATTTTCCATGATGGTAATTCTGAATTTTTTATTTTCGATATTTGGTCCGCCCAGAATATTCCCAATTGCCTTTCCTCTTTATCGTTACTGACCCGATTAGGTTTTCTTTTATTCTTCTCATAAAATGTTATACAACCATTTACACTCTTCTCAAATTGATATTTATAAACATCCCATATAAACCCCATTTGCTCTAATTGTTGCTCTCGTTCTTTTGTTAATAAATACGTACCTATTCCCATCTTAGCTCTCCTTATATGACCCACCCACTGCCCTAGTTTTACTTTTGAACCATCTTCCATCATCTCAATATGTTTTCCAGGAACCAAACAATTCCCAATCCTCTCTTTAAAACGAGTTAATGATTCCACATAAATATCCCAGCTATCAACCAACCGTCCTTCAATCCCCTTAAATGCACTAATTACGTCCAGAACCTCATCCATAATAAAGAACGCCTCTACATCTAGCCCCTCACTACTAAATCCCTTATTTCTTTCCCTCGCTCTCTGAATCTCCATCTCAATATCAGTTTTCAAATTACACTCAGTAACACTCTGAGCATTTGCCACCAGATCCAAAATAAGCGGGATCCCCTTACTATTGCATGAAATAGCCCTTCCGATTTGCTGAAAGAATAGCCCGGCTGAAATAGTATTCCGTAACATAATCACACCATCAATCCCATCTACATGAACGCCTTCATTGAGCATGGACACAACCAAACACAGCCTGATACCATCTCCATCATCTTCCTTGAACTTTTTAAACTCAGCATCCTTATTTTCATTCTTGGAATGAACCGTATACGCTCTGATATTCTTAAATCCAGCATCAGCAAACCATTGTTCCAACATGGGCTTCATCTGATTAAGATGTTTAATATCTTTGCAAAACACGATATACTTTCCGTTTGGTTCCAGGATGTATTTATGTAAGATACTAGACACACCATTCGATTTGTCAAGCTGCTTCTTCATCTCTCTAACCTGTTTTAGCAGTGTTTTCTTTTCCTCTGGATTATTATATGATTGCTCGATCTTCTTATTAATAGACTCTACTTCCCCATCCAGACAGTACAGACCGCTAATATATCTTGGCAGAGGCAATATCCTCTGAACAATAGCTTCAGCCAGACTCATGTTATTTGCCATAGCACCATCAAATAATTCCTCTGCCATATTTCTGCCACTGTCCAAATACCTTATGGGCGTTGCTGATAGTCCCAGCACTTTACTCTCTGGATAAGATTCTAGCAATCTTTGTACACCCTTACCGCCCCATTCTTTTGCGCCAGCTCTATGAAACTCGTCCAGTACAATAATATCCGGTTCCAGAGCTGCTATATCTTCATCAGACATTTTAGCCAGCTTACTATATGTAATAAACTGAACCGTTCCCATGTCCTCTGTAACCTTTAACTGTAACTGTTCCCTAATATAATGCTGTGGCTCCAACACAAGCTTTCTAGCAGAGGGATTATCCTCAAATAATTTCAAGGCCAGATATGATTTTCCACTTCCGGTAGGCTGTACACAACACGCTCTATTTTTAGTCTTGAATATTTCTTTAACCTTATCGTAAGTTTCCAAATTATGCGGTTTCAAATCTACTGCCATATCACACAGGCCCCTTTCTCAATTACTCCTAATGTATTCTGGTGACAAAGGATGTTTTCTTTTCTCTCCTAACGACTTTAACTTAACGCTCGCATCCATCATAGCCGCTTTTAATATAACTTCCTTGTCATGCACTCTCTGCTTTTCTTGAATTTCCATCATCCTCTCAAATGTAGTTATCTTTTCTGACTTTTTCATATTCATCATCCCTCTATTTCTTTTTAAATGCTTGTTACTCGTTTACTATACACCATATTTCTTTGTTTGTAAATATATATCTTGATTTTTACACATTTAATTATAAACAAATTTTTGAATTAATTTTTGTATGTATTTACTAATACATATATATCTTGATTTTAATTCCGTTCCAGTATATAATAGAAACAAATCAGGAAAGGTTGGTAAAATAAATGATATACACTAAAAATTCAGAAGATGTAAAACGTGAAATCAAGATTATGTTGCTAAATGCTAACATGACACAAATTCAATTATCGGAAAAACTTGGCAGATCCCCACAAGCATTAAATAATGTCATCAGACAGAAAAACATCTCGCTTAATGCTCTCACTGATATTGCCAATGCTGCCGGATATGATGTTGAAATCAATTTTGTAAAAAGAGATTAAAAGCTCCCGGGCTGTAGCTCTCTATTGGCAATTTGCTATGGGCTACAGCCTTTTTTTATGCCCTCTATACTCCACCCAAAACCATCCACACCAGCAACCCTCCACCTCTCCATTGCAAGCCAGTATAGGCCATTCTGGTGCGTTTTATGCCTATAGAAGAAATACTGGTTTCATTCGCTCCATCACATAAAAGTACAGCCGGATTTTCGGTCGTAATCTTAATTCAACTTTCTAAACCTACATTACGAATGTTTAAAAACACAAACTTTCCACTACTTCACAATCTTCAAATGAGATGGTTTCTTACTCAGCTTATGTATCTCACCTGTTTGATTATCTTTGATGATACCTAATTCCTGGTTCATCGTGTATGTACCTATTCCCTGATCCTCACACCACTTTTCCATAATTCCTCTACCAGTCTGAGCTTTATACTTGTTGCTGATAATCGAAAAGGCAACCGCATCAAATGCGAATAAATCATCATTCCAATAACACCACAAAAAGTCCTCCAGCCCTTCCTCGCCTAATGGTTTATCCAAATCAAAGTCCTTCAGCTTTTCTACGGTGAAAAAGTAATCCTTGCAGCCCCATTTTTCACCATCATACTCTTTTTCAATCGGGAACATAGACATTAATTCTCTAGGTGTAAGCTGGCCCATAAGTATTTTCACACACTCTAAAAAATTGAAGTCGGTATTAACCTGCTCAAGTGTACGTGGCTCGGTACTGTGCCTCCTATCTATCCTCTCTAAACTGAAATATTTCACTGCATAGAACACCGCACGTTTAAGGTTGTCCCTACAATGTTTCAAATCGCTGTAAGCCGATACAATATCTAATTCTCTGACTAGTGCTTTCATATAGAGTTGTTCCCGCTTGGCTTGCTTATCTTCCACTCTGCCTTTGTCACCGCTAACTACTGTAAAATTGCTATTCATATCCGCTCTCTCCTTACGCAATCTTCTTATTCCTTGCTCCATACACAATCACATTCCCGGTGCCATCAATCACATTTCCCGTAACGACCACTCTCTTTGCTTCAGCCATATCTGGAACATCAAACATAACCTTCTGTAATGCATTCTCCACAATAGACCTTAATCCTCTTGCGCCTATCTTCCGTTTAATTGCCAATTCAGCTATCCTATGTAAAGCATCGTCTGTAAATTCAAGCCTCACATCGTCCATAGACAGTAGTTCCTGGTATTGTTTTACTAACGCGTTTTTTGGTTCGGTGAGAATCCTAAGTAAATCTGTTTCACTTAAAGGACTCAGTGTTGTTATTACAGGCAGACGGCCAATCAGCTCTGGCATAAGACCAAATTTAACGAGGTCATGTGGCTGTACGTCCGATAAATCCTGCATATCCTTTGAAGAGCAAACCCTTATATCCGCACCGAATCCAATTGGCCTACTATCAGATTCCTTGTGTACTATCTTCTCCAGTCCTTCAAATGCACCACCACAAATAAACAGAATCCTTGAAGTATCCATACTCACTGTTTCGCCTTGTGGGTGCCTCCTACCTCCACCAATAGGAACCTTTGTCACACTACCCTCTATTATCTTTAATAGAGCTTGCTGAACGCCCTCGCCAGATACATCCCTGGTAATGGATACATTCTCTGATTTTCTGGTAATCTTGTCGATCTCATCAATATAGACAATTCCCTGTTCAGCAATCTTCACATCCCCATCTGACGCCTCTAATAGTCTAAGAAGGATATTTTCTACATCCTCGCCCACGTATCCTGCCTCGGTAAGAGACGTAGCATCTGCTATACAGAATGGGACTCCTAAGAATTTTGCAAGGGATTGAGCAAGATATGTTTTACCAGAACCAGTAGAACCAATCATGAGAATGTTAGACTTCTGAATCTCCACATCAGATTTGTGCCTATACCTAATGCGTTTATAGTGGTTATAAACAGCAACCGCCAATGTACGCTTTGCATCGTCTTGCCCTATTACATATTGATCCAGATGGTCCTTTATCTGTGATGGGGTTACCAACTGTATGTTGTCGTTTAGTTCTTCATCATCATTTAATACACTATAGGCTTCATTGACACAATCACTACATACATAACCAAATTTTCCTTTAATCATTTGATTAACTTCTGATTGTCTTTTGCCACACAAAAAACAAATTTCATTACTCTTATTTGCCATATGTCCTATTTCCTTCCTTTTTCTCACATCATGTTCTCATTCAAACCTCAACGCCCCAGAGTGAGTATTTGTGTAGGCAGCGCCGGAACAAATACTTTTGTGCGTCAAGCACCCACCATATCATTCAAGCTCATAATTTTCAGAAACAATTATCTCCCTTATATGGTCACACACCTCTTTGGTTGGTATATTCTTTTCCTTGACTTTGCAAAGTGAATCCTTTATATCATCCAGTGACATGTGATACCCATTCATCAGAATATCAATAAACGGTTTCCTGTATGTAATCAGTCCATTTAATTGACTCTTAAAATTGTTATATCCCGCATTCCTATACTGTTTTTCCTTATAGGCCAACTGATTGATTTTATTTTCATACTTAGCAGCACAATTCAACACATACTCAACTGCCAGAATGTTCTTACTCAATTTCTCTTCCATCTTTAACCTGTAACTTTTATCCATAATACAATCTCCTCGTGCAATAAGTGGATTCCCTATCGGGAATAAATTCTTTTGTTCCGCCCACAAGGGGCTACACAAAAGCAATGTTTGGAGTATTTAATTATCATCCACTGACGCCAAATCAAGCAAATCTTCTAATATATAAAGAATTGCTCATTTTGGCGTCAAAATTTCGATTCAATTATTATTCCTGTTTGGAAGTCTATTATGGTGGCTTGTTTTTCATAATGGAAATGACCATCCAATAATGTTTATTCCAATTTATGGATTTTCTCGAATTTTCTTTTTTTGATATAATCTCGTACTGATATTGACAATCAGACAATTTTCCGTTACACACACCGATCCCCATTGTCCTATCATTTAAGCCTAACAGGTCACGCATTTTAGCTTTTAGATTTTTCTGTTCCTCTTTAAACAACTTCCTCCCTTCGATACTTTTTATATATTCAAGAAATATATCCTTGGATGATGTTATAATTTGTAGTTCCTTAATCTTATTGCTTAAATCATTACCTAAATATTCGAGTAGGACTGTCTGATAAGAATTTGTCTTCATACTGGTAATAATATTGTGATCCATTCTATATTTTTGGTATCTAACATTATTAATCTGAATCTGTTCCTTATCGTTCCAGTCTGTATACATAATTCTATTTTTTCTTGCAAATTCCCTAATGTCTGCATTGCCATGTTTTAATTCCTCTAAAAAATCACTTTTATTCTGTAAATATTTCTTTACAGGTTCATACTGTTCATTGTTGAATTCCCAAAATCTATCCAATGCATTTTTCTTGTAATTCTTAAAGTAAAAATTACACGTATCATTAATCTCGATACAACGCTTTCTTCCTATAGCCTGTATTGCTGAATCAATATCAAATATTTCGCTAAAGATATGTTTAATAGCCATGTCTTTTATATTGACTCCATTATCAAGAGCCTTTGTTGCAAATAAAATCTTTCTGTCAAAGGTAACATAATCTGGTTTATATTGCTTAATACAATCATTGTCGCAAAGATCGATAATATCTTTTCTAGTAGTTGATTTACTACACATGAAGTAAGCTATATTATCATAAATATCATACATTTCTTTCAGTCTATCCATACTATTAACGAATACCATTATTTTATCGTATGGGTGCTTCTGAATAATATCATCAATTACATTTACTAAATCATTTGCATCATAAAAATAAATACTGTTTACATACGAATAGTCTTTTGGAATACTAAAGACATTATTTCTCTTCACTATCCTAAATTGCAGCAAATTCCGAAAGAAAGTTGGTGCAGTCGCACTCATGAAAATTACAACATTATTTTCTTGCTCCAATAAAAACTTATATGCTAAATCCGTATATTCGTTAAACAGTGCGTCGCTATACAAATAGTGACACTCATCTGCAATCACAAAATCATACTTGTCTATAATTGTGTTGTTCTTTAAATTCTTTTGTAATATTTGATATAACATCAAAGTTACATTTTTATGCTTTGCCATTTCGGGCAATAATTCATCATATAAAAGTCTGCGATTACATAGATATAAAACGTTTTTACTATTTTGTTCGGCATATGGAATCAATATATTTTGAATAAAAAATGTCTTTCCACTTCCCGTTCCACCATCTAAAATTATTTTCTCTGCATTCCAGGTCTTATACTTATCACCTATCAAACTACTAAAATACTTTTTTTGCTTGCCATTCGCCATATAATCATGCTCCTCTATGGAACAGCATCATCATATGGTGCAACTCGGCAGTATCCTCAAACAAAAACACCTTGAACCTGGAATCCTTTTCAGAATCTTCAACTTTTAATATTTTGAATCCGTTATTACATAACCAATTTGTCATTGCTAATGATCGTACTATGTACATTTGTGTTTTAGTTCCTGTGTAAATACCCCATTCCTCCGCTTCAATTCAATTATTTATAGGCACACCACCCATATGAGCAATGTGCCTGTTTACCCGTCCTATAATGTCAACCAGCATCGTCACTGGTATGTTGTTCCGTTCCTTTAATGAATCAGTATCACCACTGAGCGTCTATCCGTTCCCTGTAGGTTCCTGGTCCCTTCACCAGAATGTAATTCCGTCCAATATGTAATCATCCACAACCGATGATGAGCTACTTCCACCGCCAATATATCTCTGTATAATGATTATTCTCCAAAACCTAAGCAGATTTTTGGAAAAATAATTCACCTTTTAGCTGAGTCTCTACATTATCCATGGATATACTGTCATTTACTTGTAGAGCTACGGCAATGGAGCAATCACAATAGGGACTCATGTTGCCAGCCTGGATAAGTATGGTTCTGTCATTTGTCTTTGCATATCTAAAATCAATACTGTCTGCAAAGATTCCAGATTCACAAAAAAATTCCAAGTCAGATATGAATGCTTCAGGTGTAATGCTTTCAGACTTATCTTCGCCCTTATAATACAGGACCGTATTTGTGACTGATACCATGTTGCCATTGATGGCTTTGATTATATTCCTGGCCGATGTGGGATATTTAATTACGCTCATTATATATGTTCTCCGTTTGTTAAACAGGCGGCACGGTTAAGCACCGCCTTGTTCTTTACTGAATCATTGCATCCGGTTCCTTACTCAACATCTGATATTGATTGCAAATACTAATCAATTCCTCGTTTGTTTTCTGTACTTTCTTTAATAGCGCAAGTAGTTTCTGTGTAATCTCATCTTTTGATTTCCACATGCCATATTGCGCCATTGAAAGATTGTTCAAGATTTCCCATATGCTGGGATTGTGAAACTCATCATGGATACCAATGCAGCTCACATCATCATCCTGTACCTCATATTTTAGGGTCCCGGAAAGTGGCTCTTCGATGATACAGGTTGAATATTTTTCCTCATAATCCCTTACAAATTCATCTACGGTCACACCAGACTCCTTAAATGCATCGTAAATCATGTCATAATAAGATGGCGATACAAAGATACCTGTACGGTTGATAAAGTCTGGTCGGGTTATAAAACCTGTGTAAGTTGGCTCAACTGGCTTGTATGCCTTATCGTATGATTGGATTAATACCTGTTTCTCTACATTTTTCACATCACTCATTATTGCTTATCCTCCAATTCGTTTTATAATCTATATACATGTTCTCCTAATTCATCAATTACTTTCTGAAAATCTAAGTCTGACATCTTCCCCATTGTTATATGTAATGGTTACATCCCTCAACCCACCATCAAAGACCAGATCTGCACTTCCCATCCTAATTTCTTTTATATCTCCACTCGTAATTGCAACATAGGTTGCCGTATCAACAACCGTGCCTTCATTACTCTTTTCGCAATCTTCGTCCCAATCGGCATTATATAGCTTGATAACTTCCCCTTCATCTACCATATAATTGAAATACAGTTGGTAATATGCTTTTCCAAACCTCTGTACTCTGATACCATATGGGCTATTTTGTTTATCCACCTTATGCAGCCGTTTCCTCAATTCATCCCAAGTGATAATGCCGTGCTCGTTTCTATTCTTAATCCACACGATATAATTATGGATGCTACTCTCAACACATTCGGACACTTCATATGAATTGGCTGTATAGTTTGGATTTTCGGATAATACTTTCTCTGTTAGTACTGCCTTGACCTTATCGTAAGCCATAGGGTTCATCTGTAATGCTTCAAAATCAATCAAATCTAACAGTTCCTGGTGTGGATTTACCTTCCCATCCACAATGTCTACTATAGGCGCTGATGTGTGCTCCACAAATGATGTTAAAGTGCTCTGGATCAGTCCATATCTTTCCTTACATGTTAAATAATTAAATTCCTTGTTCATTCTCTTATCCTCCAAAATTTTTTATTATGGAGAACCAACCTTTCGCCAGTTCTCAGTCTGTATTTGTTGATGGGATAGGAGCACACCCTATCAGGACTTCCATCTATATATCTTTACTTCTCTAAACAGAAAAGCAAATTCATTGATTATTCTTCGTTGATACTGAAACCAGCATATGCGGCCAGTTCCATTAGATCCATTTCTTTATATACTACTGGATTTTTTGATTCATCGACCACATACCATCCATGAGTACCCTTATCATCACGAATCCGTATAGGGTGTAGTCCCTCTTTGGACAATTCATCAGTAACCATGGCTAATGTAAGAACCGGCTCCACATTCAGCGCCTGGACACGGTTATTTTTATCTGGTTCACTTATTTCAAAGTAAACTATGTCTCCATCAAACAACGCTTTGCGTCCTTGCATTTGAATTTGTGAATAATGGAAGAAATAATCCTTCCCATCTTCACCCGTGATGAATCCGTAACCCTTTTTGTTGTTGAACCACTTTACTGTACCCTTCATAATTAAAATCCTCCCTCATTAATCCATAAATCCAATCGTTACAACGTTCCTGTTTCCATCCAATCTGCCACTCTCTGGGAGCATATAAACGTTGATAACCCTTGTAGATGGGTATGCAAACCAATCTGCAAAGTCCTTTACATCCTCAATCCTATCTATTTGTGTCATGTCAATAAACAAGCTGGTATTGATTTCCATTGGAAAGATGTTTGTCCCATCGTCCTTTTGGCTGACCGGATCTCTGCTCATATTTCCAAAATATAAGATCTTCCCCTCATTTGATGATCTACAATCTGTAAAATACATTTCCGCAAATTCAACACCTGTGCATCGTTTACAGGACATGTCCAGGTTCCCACTATTGAAGTGAATCTGATAGCCTTTTCCTGATCTAATTTGTTCTAACAGCGCATTTAAAAATTCTGCTAATTTCATACATGTAGTCCTCCACATTATTTGTTGTAGTAGGCGGCGTTGCACCGCCCACTATATAGTTCTCTTAAATGAATTTCTTTATAATGATATCTGGCATATACTCCGTAAAGGAAATTGTGTATTCGCCTGTGTCCTCGTCAAGCACAATGCTTTCTACGATATCACTACCGTATGTAACCGAACCAATGCCATCAGAGCTGTTATAGTTACCGGCTGTGAATGTCAGCTCGTTCATAAGCTCGTCAAAATCAATTCTGGCCTTTGACATCTGGACGGTTACACCATAGCTATCATCTGCATTGATTTCTAAGATTTCACCCTTTAATGCTTCTACAAATTCTTTTACTGTTACTTTTCTCATGTTTGTTTCCTCCATATTGTTTGATTTTTATTTGATATAAATTGTTTCAGATATATACTTCTCTTTTTTAGAGCTATGTAATTGTGGTGTAAGACACCTGTTACAAATACATAGTTTATCTGTACCATCACTGTTCTTATTTTTATCAATCCAGTTCACGTATTAAATCTAGGCTTACCTGTCTACGCTTACTAGTCACCTTTTTAATAGGTACTTCGGTTTCCTCTTCTAACTCTTCTAAATCATCCAGTGTAGAAAAGGACTTTTTTCTAGTTTCCAAACGTTCTTTTTGTTCTTCCAGAGCCTTTTTTCCCAATTTGGATATATATTCCACGGGAAACCCTAACCCCGACGCACACACAATATTTGTGCTGCCATTATTACCAACAAACACATTTTCCGGACTACCTATGGCCCTTATGATTTCCTGCGCGTTTATGTCATTTCCTCTCTGATTAATCATTCCAATATGTGCCACAATTTTGTCATTACTTATAGGAAGAAAGATATTTTTTGCTGTAAGCGAATCTATCATGTCTTGTGTGGTTACTTTTTTAATTGAGTCTTGTAATTCAATCTTATCGGAACGCATAGCAATAACGAACGCTCCATGGTCTGATAGCATCTTATACTTCTCTGAATCATCAAAATTTGATGTGGCCGATGTTGAATCATCCGTAAAAAATGCATCCAGCATGTTTACTAAATTGAAGTTGATGGTATCTAAATTCTTTGAATACTCATTATTAACAAAGATGATCGCCCCCATTTCAGGGATTTCCATTAACTCCTTAGCCGCATCATACGCATTTAGTCTTTTTTTAATAGGTTCATCTGCTCTTGGCATCATCAAACAGGCGCAAACAATTTTATCCTTTAATGTACATGCTATATTTGCCAAATGCGTAATTGAGCCAGAACCGGTTGTCCCACCGCCTGTTGACACAAGTAAAATAACTTTTTCCTTTATATCTCTCACCTTTTTCAGAATATCCTTATTGTTCTTTAGAGCTTCAAATGCTAAACTCCTATCACCTGCTAATCCGTCATATCCGTTTAGCAATAATACATTCTTTGCTTCTGGGATTGTCTTATTATCCTGTGTTGATCCATTAATAAGGTAGGAACTATAGTTTTTCTGTTGGAACCGGAATGCAACTCTTTCACCACCTAAACCAATACCAATTACAAAAACCTCATTTTTAATCATTTTCGTTACCTCCATTTTCTATGAGTCTTATCCCCTTATCTAGCAGATAAAATGTATCTGCATTGGTTGACTTGCACCCTTTATTTACATAACCATGCTTACATAAATTCATCATCTTACGATACGTTGTTGGCCTTGATGTGTTAATAACACTCATTATCTCTTGTATCGTTGCGCTTTCAAAATGACTGGTGCAGTTTTTCTTCTTTAGAAACTTCATGATTACATAATCTAATCTTTTTAGTTCCATAGCTCTCCTTTCCTATAGCATACTTGTTATTTAGATAATCCTATCTGTTAATATGTATTTCTCCATTGTAAGTTAACAGTTCACTAAACTTTAAAATATATAGGCTTGTCACCCACTTATATTAGGTAAACAGCCTTGCTTCAATCTCTTTC
>ENA-ORSX01001969-ORSX01001969.1-human-gut-metagenome-genome-assembly--contig:-NODE-1969-length-12775-cov-2.393553_pt1 | contig 12775 bp, 12 predicted proteins | sample MGYA00241904_ERZ509172 | MGnify/ENA primary metagenome ERZ509172 (study PRJEB26280, sample SAMEA2338795) | human gut metagenome | biome: human gut; feature: human-associated habitat; material: faeces...
GCAGGATCACAGCCAGCACAATGGCAGCCACACACTCCAGTCTGTCGTGTCCGTACTGATGGTTGGCATCTGATTTTCTTTTGGAAATGCTGATTCCAAGAACTGCGATGATCGTTCCAAATACATCGGAAGCAGAATGCACCGCATCAGAGATCATAGCACCGGAATGACCGATAATACCTGCAAGCAGTTTAAAGAGAGAGAGCAGCACATTACCTGCCACACTGACTCCGGATACATGAAGTGCAATTTTCTTTGCCTTTTCATCCGTAACGAATTCTTTCCTTACCTGTTCCATTTTAAATCCTCCCCGGTATTGTTTCTTTGATACTGCATAACTTTCTCTGCTGCTTCTTAATACCCGGGCTGTTTCCAACCATTTAAAAAGCACCTGCGGAACAATAAAGTAATCTACTGTCCCACAGATGCCCTATGCTCATCTGCTGTCACTAAAAGTGACCCGGCTATACGGATGCCCAGCATCCGTGCCTGCTCAGTTTGTACTGTAGTATAAATGCAGTGCAAAGAAGTTTATGTTATTTTATGCCAGAGCAGGCCCATTAGTCAATGCTAATTTTTTATTTAGTTTTCTGTCTCGAATTCTTTGATCACAATTCCCATCCGCTTTGCGCAGACTATGGCCTGCGACATATTGAGCACAGCACCTCTCAGTTCCTCCTTGCCGTCGGATATGATGATTTTGTCCATATCACAGTCAGACATATCCACGCCCTTGAGCGCAGTCTTGAAAAAGCTGGTGCCGGCAAACTTTACCTGATGTAAGTCCATGTTGTCCAGCCCACATTTGCTCAGGCTTGACTCTTCCATATTCGTGTCCTTTATTTTAACATAGCTCATTCTGGATGCGTCCAGATTCATATCTGAAAGATTACATTCCAGAAATGACACATGCCGCATAAGGCTGCCGTAAAAATCAGCTCCAACTGCCTTGCAGGACTGAAAGGAACATCTTTTAAAATAGACATCCGTGAGGCTTGTGTTGGAAAAATCGCAGTTTTTAAAACGTACATCAGTGAAACTGGCCTCATCGAAAAAACAGCCGATAAACTTACAGTTTTCAAAAGCTACCCTTTTGAAACGAAGCAGTTTCCCATCAAACTTAGTGATAAACACTCCTTTAAAACAGCAGCCTGTAATTTCTTCCTCAGAAACCTTCGCAGCTTCCAGTACAGAAGACACGTCTTCCATGACCGGCAGTTTTACAGGAGCCTTTGGTTCTTGAAACATTTTACTGTTCATATTTTACCCACATTTCTCTTTCGTTTTAATTTGTAAGTTTAACCACAAATATCTCCATATTTGACCTCAGCGTTTTGGATCATTCCCACTCGCTCCCTACAAAACAATCTTAACAGTATTTGTTTAAGTATTTTAGCACGGAGTATTTCTATTATTTGTATTGTAAATAAAATACAGGCTATCAAAAACTCTGTTGCCATTTTGTTGCCACGATACAAGATTATTATAATACAAACAATCCCTCGAATCAACTCTTTAAAGCGAAAAATTAAATAATATTTTCTAATATATTGAAAGAGAATCATACTTTCCTTATACTACATCATAGACAATTCGAATGGTATTATTGAATTTGGATAACTTTTGTATGTTATTGATTCTTCGGAATGCAATATGTAAATGAAGTGTTATCCTTTAAGTACAGTCGACAAACTCACTAAAATCTGATATAACAGAATCAGAAAGGTGTGTTTAGAATGAAGTACAGTAAAGATTTTAAAGAAGAGGCATTAAAGCTATCAGACGAAGTAGGTGTAAAGAAAGCAGCCGCTCAACTCGGACTGCCGTATTACACATTGTCGGATTGGCGAAACAAACGTAAAGAAGAAATGAAGCGTCCAAGGCTTCCCGAAACAGAAGCCGAGAAACGCATTCGTGAACTTGAAAAGGAAAACGCAGAGCTAAAGACTGCAAACGAAATCTTAAAAGATGCACTCGGTTTTTTCGCAAAAGACCGGAAGAAGTAAAAACAAGCGAAAGACATCTGTTCATTGTAAAATTTCGTGACAAATATACGGTAAAATAAATGTGCAAGGTTCTTGGCGTAACCGAGTCCGGCTTTTACCGTTGGCTCAGAAACACAGCAAAGCCTGCAAAGAGAGAGCTTCTTCTGGTCGAAATAAAAAACCTAATCGGTGAAGCACCGGAAAACCGAAATTACGGCATAAACCGCATACAAACAGCGTTGGAACAAAGAGGTAAAAAAGTCAGCCTCAGAACTGTTTACCGAACTATGAACGAGGGTGGATTACTGCATAAACGCAGAATTCCTCACGGAATTACAAAAGCGACTGACGAAGAGCAGGAAGCCGAAAACATAATTAAGCGTGATTTTACTGCGGAAAAACCTGTAACAAAGCTGCTTTCGGATATCACCGAAGTGCCTTGTAAAGACGGTAAGCCTTTTCTCATTCCCATTAACCTTCCAATAACTTCTGAATAATAAACCGATGGAATAGAAAGTGTATATGCAACAACAGGTTCCAATAATTTTGTTCCCGCTTCAGATATAGCTCGTGCTAATGCAATTGGAGCCGCAATAGCATAATCCAATGGATCTGAACCAACATTATCACATTTTCCGCCAATCAGACTGATATCTATATCTGTCAGTTCCCATCCATAATTTCCATACTTTATATATTGATGCATTAACCGTTCTACTTGCTTTTGATATTTTGTAAATAGGTAATCTGTTGCAAGCAACGAATGATATATAACCCCGGCTCCACGTTTAGTCGGTTCAATTTTAATTGCAACATTTGAGGTTTTAGTGTAACTTGCTTTCCCGATTGCGGTATCAACAGGAGCTTCCTTATAAATTATTGTTGGTTCGCTTAACAAAGCGTGAATATCATACCTTTCCGCCAAAATTTGTACTACAGTTTCGCCCTGAAGTTTTCCCATCAAATCTATCTGTATATCATTAGTATCTGGATTAAGACGAACATTTAAAAACGAGTCCTCCTCGTTAAGCTCTTTGGCAGCATTCCAAAGTCTAATTTTTTCTTCTTCACCAGTTATAGATAAAACTGCGGTGAACATTGGAGAAACAGATATTCTTTTGTGTGTTTGCTCATAATTGATACCTAATACATCACCAGCTGAACAGTCAATGCCAGTAAGTATGACAAGTTGCCCCTCATTAGCGCTATCAAGAGCAATTCTCTTGTTGCCTTCTATTCCTGTCAGAGTTTTAACTTTTTGGTTATCTTCATATACGGAAACGATATCTCTGTTCATAAGTTCACCAGAAAGTATTTTTACATATATTTCCTTAACTCCATCGTTTCGTTTAACCATATATGTTTCAGCCGAAAAATCAGTACAATCATTTATTTTTTTAAATGTTGGAATGTATTTATGAACGGCCTGTATAAGATCACTAACACCAAGTTCAGAAAGCGCACTTCCTCCTAAAACACAGAAGACCTTTTTCTCACAATACAATTCACCTATTCTTCGATCAATCCATTTGGCATCAACACTTTCATTATCAAGGAACTTTTCTAATGAAATATCATCAAACTCAGCTAACTGTTCAAGGATCTCAGCTGGCGAACAACTTGTAATGGCCAATTCATGGTTGTTTGTTATATTCTGAAGTGTTATCATTCTGTTTGATAAAGACTCTCGCAATTCGGTTAACACACGATTATAATCAGCCCCCATTCGATCAAGTTTGTTGATAAATAGAATGGTAGGAACATTCATTTTTTGCAACATATTCCAAATGACCGTTGTTTGAGCTTCAATTCCCTCAACACCCGAAATTACAAATATTGCCGCATCCAATATACTCATGGCACGTACAACTTCAGCAGAAAAATCAACATGACCAGGTGTATCGAGAAGCTGAAATGTTGTATCGTCTATTTAAAAAGTAACATATGACGACTTTATTGTAATTCCTCTTTCTCTTTCTACGCCCATATTATCTGTAATCGTATTGCCACTATCAACTCTTCCGACAGTATTTATAACTCCAGTATCTCTTAAAATATTCTCGGTAACAGTAGTTTTACCGGCATTTGCATGAGCAAAAACACCTATAGGAGCAAAAGAAGTATTGGCCAACAACACACGGCAGTCCTGAAAGGTTTCTTGGACAGAATAAGATAACACCGCTGAACAAACGTTATGTTTGTCTTACGGGCATAAAGCCGGACGATGCTTCTAAATGGACATCTTCTCTTGCCGAGTACCTGGATAATTGTGAAGATGTACATGAACATGGTGTGTTCACTATCATCTTGGAGGGTGTCAACGTACCGGTTTCAAAACATCTGACAGCTTTCAGGTATAACGATTATGTAACGGACTACGACTGCATGATGCTTTGTCTGACATTGGTTTCCGACCTTAAATGCAGCAGAGCCGAAAAGATGTACTTATGCGAAGCCGCAAGCAACATAGCACACAACAATGTGGAGCTTGCGGCACTGCTCGCATCAAGAAGAACAGACCTGATACAGGATCCTTACAAAGTTTCAGCAAAGGTCTTTGAAGAAAACGAAGTCAAGGTCACTAATCTTAAAGAACGAGTGAGGATGGCTGTATGGGAAGCTTAGATAAAACTTGTATTTCCAAAGATCGAGAATTTCAGAGCTGACCTCATCAGGAAGTACGAAAGCAAGATCTCACGATTTCTCCCAATCAAGAGTTCAAACAATGATATTGTTGACAAGGCTACTGATTTGGAAATCGGACAGCTGTACTTTATCTGCCGTTCGCAAAAAATCATTGACTTGCCGGAGTTTGAAATGCTGAAAAAATGCGTGATGTGCGAAACACACTTGCTCATTGGGAGGCATTATCGTATGGCCAGCTGACAGGGATAAACGTAATATAAAACCAAAAGCGGAAGTTCAGATCAGAACTTCCGCTTTAACCTTGAATTTAATCTAGTTACTAATAATTGATTATTCACCAGGTGTAAGCAGATATTTGTTAGTTCGAATTGGTTAAAACAGCTGGTGGGGTTGGCGGTTACGTTTATTCAAGTGAACTTCGAGGTGAAGTTCGAGATTGTTGTGATACAGAAATCATATAACATATGGACGGCCATGCTGGCTATCCCTACGATATATAATGAATATAATCCTACGCATTGTCAATATCATATGTTTTGTCATGTGTTCTAACTTGACAATTGTCGTCAAGTATAATAGGTGAGGATCGTTTTGATGAATCATATATAGAGTTTATTAGCAATTGTGTTTGAAGATATCCAGGATGTTTTTCTTTATTCCAATTCATTGGATTATCGTTGGTATAGTAATCTTTTATAAGTTTATAATGTGAAGTTCCCCAGTATTCTTTTGCACCTTCACCGAAGTCTATATAATCTGCTTCTGTTGGACTGGCACTAATTGTTGTTCCGTTTTGAAAAATAATTTGACATGAATCACCGATTATTTTGATTATTCCTAGCGCACAATGTATATGAATTTCGATAGGAGAATCCAATGAGTAGTAATTAACAGTATAAAAAGTATTGGGTATATCCCCTAAATAAAAAACCCCAATAGCTTCATCTTCAACATCAATACCATTATGAAGTCGATTATAACAATTAGCACTGACATATGTAACAGGCAAATCCAAAAGCCATCTTAATAGATCAAGAGAGTGAATTGCTTGATCTATTATAACCCCGCCTCCCTCAAATTTAAGCTGTCCTTTCCAGTTGCTTAATTTGTAATAATCCATCCCTCGATCCCAAGTAATAACTATTTTAGCGGATATAATTGAACCAATAGTTTTTTCAGATAATATACGTTTAGCCAAAATCGAACCTGGATTATATCTGTTCTGGAAAACGACTCCCAATTTTAGATTATTAGCAATTGCCAATTCAGAGAGTTCTTTAGCATCTGCATATGATAATGCCATTGGCTTTTCACATACAACATTTATTCGTCTTTGTAGTGCATATTTAGCCATTGGATAGTGTAAATAGTGTGGGGTACAGATATGAACACAATCAATTTCTTCATTTTCAATCATCAATTTATAGTCAGTGTAGTATTTACAATTATATTTAAGCGCCTTACAAGTAGCTCGTTCTTTGTTTATATCACAAACACTAACTATCCTTACATTATCGAGCATTGTTATAGATACAGCATGCATCTCAAAGATGCCGCCGCAACCAATGATAGCTACATTATACATATTAGTCACCTCATTTTATGCTAGTGATAATCCAAATAACTCCTGACAATTATGACGCATCTGCAAATTCAAAATCACTATTTACAGTGTTTTTTCACATATACATCAACAACTCATCTGACAAGTTTTAATTGGTCAAGCAATTATCGAGACAGTGCCTTAACTAAAAATCACTGCTGCATCATCTTTAAGAAACATATTATAAGAGTAGAGAGCCTGTTTGAAATGAGGATTTAAGCTTTGAAAACCAATACCGTTATACTTCCCACAAATCTTATAGTCCATCATCTCGTTTACAGTAAAACAAAAATTCACAGTTTGCCAGTTAAAATAATCAAAACCAACAATCTGATTCGAATAAAAAGCGTGCATAACATCCATAAAGACTTTTTTGTATATTTCGTTTGCTTCGTCGTCACTATATCCTGCTTTCCTAGTAAAAGATAAGTGAGGGGATAGAATAGAAGTTGAATAATCTATTTCTATAGAATACTTTTCCGGATTGAAGTAAATATCTGTATTTCTCTCTAAATTAAAATCTTCAACTAGCGGATAACAATAATTAATATAGTGAATAAAAAAATCTTTAAGTTGAAGTGCCTCATCTATGGTTTCAGATGGCAACCCAACAATTGTCATAATTAATGGTTTATAATTATGGTGCTTACAACGTTCCATCATAGCATTAATAACATTCATATCATTGCCTTTCTGGTGAAGATCAAGTAAACGTTGAGACACACTTTCTAATCCGAATCGAAGTAGTCCTTTCGATTGTTTGACTTTTTCAATTAGTTCATCGTCAACCCATTTTTCTAATCTAATATCTATTTCCCAACTCAAATTATTTTTCATAAACAAATTGGATAAGAGCATTAACCTTCTCTTAGAAGAAACACTATCAGCAAAATCATAAACCTTTACATTTGGGTGTCGTTCTATAAGTATTTCAATCTCTGAAACGAATTCATCAATTCCTTTTTGACGGAGTTTTTTACATTGAAGATTAGTCAGTGCATTGCAAAATGAACATTTATTGTGGTAGCATCCTCTAGATGACTGCACACTTATTCTTCCTTCGCCTTCAATAAACGAAAGATATTTTTCTAACTGAAAATCGGTATAATCTGGTGGAGAAGAATAAGAATTCATGTTAAATATCGAAAACAAATTAGTACTTATATAATTCCCATCAATCTTAATTAATGTATTGGGAACACTATCAACATCACATTCCCCTTGAAGATATGCTAAGATTTTTTCGATACTTTCTTCTCCTTCGGCATAGCTAAAGAAATCTATATAATTCGAAATTACAGAAGAAAAAAGATCAGGAATCTTATCAATATATAAGGTAACCCACGGTCCACCAAAGCATATTTTGCAATCAGGAAAGTGCTTTTTCAGACATTTGGCTATAGTTAATGCAGGTATGACTTGAAAAAAACCAATTATTGAAAAGCCAAAAAAATCTTCATTTCTTAATTGATTTCTCTTTGAAGATATTATTCTTTCAATATAGCTAACATAGATGTTTTTATTTCCATCCCCAAGAAAAGAGTCCAAACTATCTGGTGCCGTTTCAAGAAAGGGTAGTAATTCCGAATAAGAGAATGGCATCGGTGCAGCCCAATGCGATACTTCATTTTTGGATGAAACAGTATTGTATGCAAAGGAATTTAAATCAAATTCGAGCGTATTATTCAAATAATCTAAAGCAGCGATTTTTAACCCTAGTACTGTTGTATTATCAAATTCTTTATCAACTTTAATCCTCTCAATAAGATAATAAAAAAAATCCAAACTCAAATCAATAGTTTCAACGCAATATGATGTCTTGCATAGCAAGTAACTTTTTAGAACCGCTGTTGAAATGGGGGGTTGCTCCGGTATCATCGTCGGAGGAGTAATTAAATAGCATTTCATATTAACACCTCGAATGTATTATTCTCTCATAACTAATTCTTTAATAAACGAACTGCTAATGTTTCCGTCGAAATCATCTGAAATAGAACTGTAAGAAAACCTGATAAATCGTTCAAGTCCAAAAGTATTTGTTAATGTCAGATGCATTCTTCTCCACAGCTTTAGGTTGATTTTTTCTTCCATAGCAATCAAATATAGTTTCTTTAGGTGTTCGGAACTTAACCAAGTGTTTATTTTTTCAAATCCATTCAACTCCTCATCAAACATTCCCATACTTACTTGACATATACCGTTAGGTTTTAGGAATACTAATACACTATTAAAAAAACGTTTGAGTATCTGTTCGCCTGTTTCTAATAGTCTAACATAATTCGCTCCTTCCTTGTCAGTAGGTGAATTAAAAACGATATAATCAAACAGCATCGTCGGAACATTATCAAACAAATCACCTTGAACAAAAGTAATGTTGTTTACCGAATTAAGAACGGCATTTAATTTGGCTAAAACGATAGCTCTTTCGTTTATATCAACATAAGTGACTTGTTTACTAAACTTAGAAAGCACTAAGGAGATAATACCAGATCCCCCTCCCATATCTAGGCTATGATCAACTTTATCACGAATCATTAATTTAGATAGATATTTATCCCATAGCGGATCGACATAAAGAGGAGATTGTAATTCATCTGGAATATCTGGATCTGAAAAAATGACAAACCCTTCGAATATAGTACAGTTAAATTCTGTGTAGTAAAACTGATTTCCTTTTTCAACTATGCCTGTTTGTTCAAGGAAGTCAAGCGTGGATTCTAGATATAATCTTTCAAGCACCACACTACTTATTCTCCCCGTTTGATAAAACTGCTTTACAGCTTCAACATTAAATGTATCAACGATATTGTTTTTTACTGTGACCATGTTGTGTTCATGACTGTTTATTACGTTTAGAAGCTTTGTACCATTTCTCATGATTTCCCACTCTTTCTATGTCGCCAACCATTATTTGGGCTACTGAATCAATACTCGAAATGCCTTTAGCCTTTTGAAAAGCATTATTAATGATAGTTTGTTTTAATGTATCATCTTCTGATATTAATTGGATTGCCCTTATCCACGAATCAACATTTCCTTTAGATACTAATAGTCCATTCATTCCATTGCTTATAATCTGTTTAACTGTAGATAGATCATTAGCTATCACTGGAAGTTTCCCTGCCATCATTTCCAAAATTACTAGACCCAATTCTTCATACTCTGATGGAACAATGCCAATATTACATAAGGATATTATATGAGGTATTTTTTCATGTGCAATAAAACCTAAAAATGTAAAAGCATTGGTTAATTGATTCTTAATTACAAGTTTCTTTATATTATCAAGTTCAGGCCCATCTCCACAAAAAACGAAGTGAAACCGATTAGTATCGATTTTTTTTGCTATGTCAACAATAATATTGCATCCTTTTTCAGCTGATACTCTTCCTACATATAAAATATTAGTCTTGTTTCGGGAAATAATAGAGTTGAATTCAGTACTATTTGAAGCAACCGGGTGTAGAAACATATTGAGGTTAGGGAGATATACAAATTTCCGAATATTTTTTTTCATTTTTATATTCGAGTTAAAATATGCGGTAGTCTGATCACTTAATGTATAAATATACTTTGCTAATTGTACAGCTTTTAATTCAATCTTACATGCAAGTTTATTAGTTATCATTTCCCATATAGTTGTAGCTGTTTGAGTAGCACCTCTACTCGAATGAATTTGTAAGATTAAAGGAATCCCTTTTATTCTTGAAATTACATAATAAAGTAAAAGCGCTGTCCCTGAACCATCTGCGTGAGCAAAGATAACATCATATTTTTTTGGGAAAACAAGCAAGTGAACCATACTTGAAACAGCCCATGATTTTATTAACCCGCAATATCCACCCAAACTGGATTTTATTTTGGGAATGGGAACTCTATAGCTATAAATATCAATGTTCTTAAAGTATTTACGATGCCTAGGTATATTAGGTTGCCCCATAGTAACAACATCTATTTTATAGTTGCTGTCGGCTTTCACTATCGCCTTGCATAATCGTGAAATCATTAGTTGCATTCCACCTTGAGGATCGTATCTAATATCCCAAATATTTTCATAACCTTCACAAGAAAAAAACGGTGTCAGAACTAAAATATTCATATAATCAAATCCTATTTTTTGTTATAATATATCCATCTAAATATAAAATATCTAAGCCCGTAGAAAAGAATGTCCGAATAGCATCATATGGAGTACATACAATCGGCTCATTACGCCCATTAAACGAAGTGTTTAATACTATACCTGTTCCGCTATCATGCTTCAATTGTGACAATAGATCGTAGTATTCTCCATCTTGAGGCAACACCGTATGTGGTCTGCTAGTACAGTCAACATGAACTATGTCTGGAAATAATGATACTGTTCGAGGTTTAACCTTAACACCGAGCAACATATATCTTGAAATAAAGTCATCATAAAATAAGGCGGTTTGTTCTTCAGCCAAAAGGCTAGGAGCAAATGGTCTCCATTTTTCTCGACTTTTGATACTATTAACTACATCTCGCCCTGGATTACCGTTGGGATAAGCCAGTATACTTCTAGCTCCTAAAGCACGGGGTCCCATTTCCATTCGCCCTTGAAACCACCCTACAGTTTTACCATCGAGAAGGTACTCGGAAACACTCTTAATAGGATTTGAGGACAATGTATATTTGATATTACACTTGTTCAGTATGCCCTGAATTTCATTCTTATTGAACTCTGGACCAACCAAAGCGGATTCGAGAATCAAATCTATTTCATCATTTTGACTAGCGATCCAAGCCGCTGCTCCAAATGCAGTTCCCGCATCATTAGCAGCAGGAAAAATAAATAAATTACTGCAAAGATTAGCTATTCTGCCGTTAGCCGCACAATTAAGAGCAACTCCACCACTTAGACATATATTGCTTATTCCAGTTTCTCTAATGCAATACCTTATTATACTAGAAATTATATCAACAACAGTTTCCTGAACTGCGCCAGCTCCTTCAGCAATTTTAGAAATGATGCTTTTATCGTAGGTTACATCGTATGAATTCAAAATCGAATTCCATTTTGAAGCTGGAAATTGTGGAACACCAAATTTACTATAGAGCATTTCTAACCAGCGTTCACATAAGTCTACAGAGTTATAATCCGAAAACTGATTGAACAATATTATTTCATCATCTTTCCATTGCATAAAGTCATTTAGTGGACAAGAGTTTACAGCATAAGAAGACAATCCCATTGTTTTACCAGCATCCCAATCAGAAAAACCAGAATAAAATGAAGCTGCTTCATATAAAAAACCAAGAGAAAAAGCTATATTCCAATGTCTAAGCTCTGATAGCGTATTATCTCTAGCAATATAACATGAAATACTTGATTCTTCGCCACGACCATCTAACACTATGGATATCGCCTCCTTATAGCCACTTGAAAAAAAACTGGATGCTGCATGAGCGATATGATGTGGTACATATACAATTTCTGGTGCCTTATTTGGAGTATAACCCGTAATGATATTTATAATTTTCTTTTTATCGTCTAGATAGTCACTAAACTCATAATTAAATCCTAAATCAATCATTTTAGGAATATCCCAGCCTAAAGCAAATACATCAATATCATCAATCGTAATATCATTATCGTGTAGTAACCATTTTACAGCATTATGTGGGTAAAGATTAATTGCACGTTTTATACGAGTAAACCGCTCTTCTTCAGCAAAACCTCTAAGTTCACCATTTATTATAAGTGCCGCCGCTGCATCATGTTCATTAGTGAAGCCATTTAGTCCTAATACTATCATTTTTTTACCACCAATTCTGAGATATTTTTTTCTACCTTTACTATGCAATCGACGAAATTGTCGATCTGATCGTGTGACACCGAATATGATGGATAATGAATCCAAACTAAATGATTATTAACAAAATCTCTACAAACAGATAGATTTAGCGACGATGAAGAAATACTATCACCATATATAGTTTGTATAAAAGGCCATTCCTTGGAGGTTACATGAAATAAAGGATTATCATTCATTGCAGAATACCAGTTATCCTCCAGTTCTGCACCTTCCATTCGTACAGCTTTACAAAACAATGAAAGAGGTACTTCAACATTTGAATAATATAATAATACACTGTAATGTTGACGTTTAGTGATATGCTCGTTATCTTCTATTAATGGATGTAAATAAATGCAACGCTGACGAACTTGTTCAAATAGATACAGTACTTGTTCTTCTAAATGCTTCATCCACTCTTTAATATGCTTTAATTGTCCATAAAGAATCGCCGCTTGGAACTCAGATAATCTATGATTCCATCCGAGCACATCTCCATAATACTCGTCATCGGTTTTATTTTTTCTTCCACAATTTGTATACGAACTGATTTTCTCATAAAGTTCATCTGAGTTTGTAATCACCATACCGCCTTCGCCACAGGTGATTATTTTACTCTGCTCAAAACTAAAAGTGCCTATATCTCCTATTGTACCAACTTTTTGCCCTCTCCATTCTGCATAAGGAGCGTGTGCACAATCTTCAATGACACGAAGATTATATTT
>ENA-ORSX01001976-ORSX01001976.1-human-gut-metagenome-genome-assembly--contig:-NODE-1976-length-12739-cov-2.265137_pt1 | contig 12739 bp, 9 predicted proteins | sample MGYA00241904_ERZ509172 | MGnify/ENA primary metagenome ERZ509172 (study PRJEB26280, sample SAMEA2338795) | human gut metagenome | biome: human gut; feature: human-associated habitat; material: faeces...
TGATTTTCGATTAAGTGATTTTAATCACCCAATTATCGAATCGGCAATCACGAAATCTTTTTCATTCTAAACTCTAAATTTTTAATCGTTCTCCTTCGGTAGTGCGTCCAGCGCTTCCTTGGCCGAGGCCACGTTCTGGTTGATCGTGTCTTCCGTGATGTGGCCGTCCCGCAGGACGATGTTGCGACTGCTGAACTGGGCGATTTCGGGATTATGAGTCACGAATATAATGGTTCTTCCTTCTGCGTGAAGGCGTTGAAAAAGCGTGAGGATCTCGAATGAGGTTCGGGTATCCAAGTTTCCCGTTGCCTCGTCGGCCAGTAGGATCACCGGGTCATTCACGATTGCTCGTGCGATAGCTACACGTTGTTGCTGTCCGCCGGACATTTGGTTGGAACGATGGTTGACTCGATCGCTTAAGCTCACCGCTTTTAATGCTTCCATGGCTTTCTCCCGACGTTCGCGAGAAGAAAAGGCCGGGTTGTAAAGTAACGGTAATTCCACGTTTTCCAAGGCGGTTGTTTTGGGTAACAGGTTCTCGTAAGCATTGAGGATCGGAACCAGATTATAGGACTGGAACACGAAACCGATCTTGCGGTTTCTCAACGTGGCCCGGTCATTTTTTCCCATGTCTCTGACCGCGATACCATCGAGGTAATAGTCCCCCGAGGTGGGAGTGTCGAGACATCCGAGGATATTGAGCAGGGTGGATTTCCCGGAACCACTCGTACCCATTATCGTCACGAACTCTCCGGCACGGATCGAGAATGATATACCGCGCAAAGCATGAACGGTTTCTGATCCCACCTTAAAATCCCTCCTCAGGTTTTCTATTTTTATAATATCATTTGTCATGAGTTCAATCTTATACGGTAACTATTTTTTCTTTTGTCCCGGACGTGGCGGCATGAACGGGTTGGATTCCTCGCTGCCTCCTTGGGGGGCCATGTTTTTACTGCGTTGGATTCCCACGATCAAACGAGCGCCTTCCGGTAGACCGTCTTTCACTTCCGAGTATATTCCGTCGCTGACTCCAACTTTGATTACTTTAGGAACGATACCTTCTGCCGTTTGTAACCAAACGACTTTTTCACCTCTTCCCGCTTGCGGGGCTTGTGCGGTTTGCGGGTCTTCCGGGTTGGCCTCCGGGGTAAAGCGGAAAGCCTTCAACGGGGCCAGCAGGATATTGTCTTTCTCCATCGTGTAGACCGTGATGTTGGCGGTCAATCCCGGTTTCAGTTTCAGTTCCGGATTCGGGGCATCAATAACCACCTCGTAAGTGACCACGTTGGATTCTGTTGTCGGGTTTAGACGAACTTGAGTCACGCCGCCCTCGAACGTGTCATCCGGGAAAGCGTCAACTGTGAATGTCACGCGTTGTCCTTCGAGTACCTGACCGATGTCAGCCTCGTCCACGTCTGCGATCACTTGCATCTTGCGCAAATCGTTTGCGATCGTGAACATGGTCGGGGTTTCGAAACTGGCAGCTACCGTTTGTCCCTCTTCCACTTCTCTGGATAGAACAACCCCGTCAATCGGTGAGGTGATCGTTGCGTAATCGAGGTTTGATTGAGCCTTTACCATCGTGGCTTGTGCTTTCTCGTAAGCTTGTTGTGCTTTCTCGTATTGATATAATGCTTCCTCGTATTCTGTTTCACTAATCAAGTTCTTTTCGTGTAACTGGCGCAGGCGTTTGAAGTTTTTATCTTGGTACTCGAATTCGCTTTTGCTTGATTTCAGGTTTGCCATTTCCGATTTCAACTCGGCTTCTAGTAGTTTCCTGTCGAGTTCCGCGAGTAATTGTCCTTTTGTTACGACTGAATTGTAGTCCACGTAGATGTGTGAAATCGTTCCGGATACCTGTGTACCCACGTCCACCTTGGTAATCGGTTCTATCGTTCCCGTGGCGGTCACCGTGTTGTTGATGGATCCTTTTTTTAGTTCGACAGTCTCGTATGTCGTCACTTTTTTATCTCCCGAGCGGAAGAAGAAAAAGGCCCCGACAATAACAGCTATGACGATGATTATGGTAACAATCTTTTTCATGTTGTTCTATAATTAATATTTTACATTAGATTTCGATAGGTTGATTGCGGTAGAAGTTGAGTAGTTTGAGTGAAAGAATCGCCTCGAACTTTGCTTGAATCTGTTCCTGCAAGGCGGAAAGATAATTATTTTTTTCTGTGAGTAATTCCACCGTGTTTTTCATACCGGCGTCGAATTGGGCTTGAACGAGGTTGTAACTCATCGTGGCCGATTTCACGCTGTTCGTGGCAGCGACGTACCTGCTTTGCGCGGAGATTACGTTCTGGTGGAGTGTCTCTACCGTTTTCCACAGTTCTTTGCGTGTATTCAGTTCTTCCAGACGGGCTGTTTCCGTTTGTAATTTTGCTTTTTCAACGGCTGATTTGATCTGGCGATTTTTAGAAATGGGGATACTGATGTTGATCCCCACGTTCTCGTTTAATCGATTATTTAGTTGTTTTGAAAAAGAGTGGTCTGATTCCGAGTCATGGTTCGTGCCCACGGATGCGTTGAGCGAGATGCTGGGTAAGCGATCTCCTGCCGCGATCTTTTCTTCCAGCTGTGCCGATTCCACGTTCAATTGGCTGTTTTTCATTTCCGGCATGGTTTCTAGGGCGATCTGGTAAACTTCCAAGAGGGAAGGTGCGGGGGTGAGTACTTGCGTGTCCTCCAGTTCCGGGAAATAGACGTCGAAACTATCTGTCGGTTCCAGTTCTAACAATTGTTTCAATTGCAATTTATTCAAGGTGAGCGTGTTTTCTGCCATCGTCACGTTGTACTGATCGTTGCTGTACTGTGCCTCAATCTGGGCATAATCGCTGGCGGCAATCGAACCGGCTGCTAGTAATTCTTTGGAACGTGCCAGCTGGGCGGCAGAAGTTTCCAATGTTTGTCGGTTGGTTTTTAGCGATTCGTTCGCGTAAAGTATTTGCAGGTAGGCCTCGGTGACGGCAATTTCGATGTCATTTTCGGCCATGTTTACCTGATACTCCTGTGCCGTGTTCGTGATTTGCTGTTGACGGATGGAACGGGTTAATTTACCCCCATTATAGATTGTCAGTCCGCCGTTCAAGGTGTAGCTGCCCGTGTAGGCGTTCTGCGATTTGAATTTACCATCTGTTTGTTCTGTTTTCTGGTGTCCCCAGCCTTGAGAACTACTAAATGTCAACGAGGGAAAAAGCTGGGCTTTCGCCTGTAACAAATCCACGTTAGCGCTTTGTTGCGTTACTTTTGCCGATTGCACCTGAATGTTGTTTTTCCGGGCGTAATCGATGCAATCCTTCAAATTCCAGGAAGAAGTGGGCTTTTCCTGAGAAAAGCCCACTAAGGACGGAATGATTATAAAAAGGATGGTTGCAATGTTAGTCTGTATATTCATCTTGTTTTCTTTTTTTGCTTTTTACAAAGATATAAGGTGTTGAAAGCGAATACAATTAATTTAGATATTGAGAGATTTTTTCCCGATGAATGAGTGTTTTTTGTCGACGAGAACAGGTATGTTCAGTTTCTCGTTTATCCGGGGTAATACCACTGAAATACTATTGTAGTTTCCTAAAATTGAGTAAACCGATTTTAGGAAACTACACTGGTATTACTTTGGGATTAGGCTATATTTACTAAGCATTCACCTGAAAGTTACTTTATAGTTCATTTAGACCATCGAGCATTCAACCTGCATTCATCTTGCATTTATCCTCGATAAAATTAGTTCTTGATACGATTATGTTTGCATATCGGGTATTTCGTGTAGTATATTAGCTATTTGGAGAGATATACTTGGTTCATTGGCTAGGTATAGCCATTATATATCCAAGAATATCGAAAGGATAGCGAGGGATGGTTTGTTATGCGAATTAGATGAAACGTGTTTATTGGTAAAAACAAATGAACTAATGGCTGGGAGAGGTATTAATGTTATTTAAAATTTATATCTTTACACGTGATATGTTTGTTGTGTTTTTAATTTGACAATTTATGAGGAAAATAACGTTTGTATGTGTCGTGGCAGCCATTTTGTGCGGGATGATCTGTTCCTGTACTAATGGTGTATCAGAAAAAGAGACGAAGAAAAGTTTAATGATTGAGGTGCCTGTTCCCGAGCGTCCCGCTGGGCAGAAGGATGTAGTAAATTTGGTAACGCCGAAACTGGATACCGTGCGGGTAGGGTTTATCGGTTTGGGAATGAGGGGACCCGGTGCGGTGGAGCGGTTCCTGCATATACCCGGAACGAAGGTGGTTGCCTTGTGTGATATTCGCCCGGAGCAAGTGGAGAAATGTCAGGGAATTCTGAAGAAAGCAGGGATTCCGGAGGCTGCCGGTTACTCCGGGAGCGAGGATGCGTGGAAACAGCTTTGTGAACGGGAGGATATTAATTTAGTGTATATTGCTACGGATTGGCTACATCATGCCCCGATGGCGTTGTATGCCATGGAACATGGGAAGCACGTGGCGATCGAGGTGCCTGCCGCCATGAACATGGAGGAAATTTGGGCGTTGATTAATATGGCAGAGAAGAAACAGTTGCATTGCATGATGTTGGAGAATTGCGTGTATGATTTCTTTGAATTGACGACGTTGAATATGGCACAACAAGGTGTGTTTGGTGAAATCTTGCACGTGGAAGGGGCTTATATTCATAATTTGGAGGAATTCTGGCCTTATTATTGGAATAACTGGCGTATGGATTATAACCGGAAACACAGGGGAGATGTTTATGCTACTCACGGTATGGGACCGGCTTGTCAGTTGCTGGATATTCACCGGGGGGACAAAATGAATTACTTGGTATGTATGGATACGAAGGCTGTTTCTGCTCCCGAATATTTGAAGAATAAGACCGGGGAGGACGTGAAAGACTTCAAGAACGGGGATCACACGATCACGTTGATTCGCACGGAGAACGGGAAAACCATCCAAATTCAGCATGACGTAGTGTCGCCTCGTCCGTATAGCCGGATGTACCAATTGACGGGAACGAAAGGGTTTGCCAATAAATATCCGGTTGCGGGATATGCTTTGAAACCAACACAAATTTCATCAGATGTGGCTCCCGATCACGAGGATTTGAATTCTCACGGTTTTGTTCCGGAGGATGTGAAGAAGGCCCTGATGGAAAAATATAAACACCCGATTCAGATCGAGTTGGAAGAGCAAGCCAAAAAAGTGGGGGGACATGGTGGAATGGATTTTATCATGGATTACCGTTTGGTATATTGCTTGCGGAATGGATTACCGTTAGATATGGACGTGTATGATTTGGCAGAATGGTGTTGTTTGGGCGAGCTGACGGCTCTTTCTTTAGAGAATAACAGTGCCCCGGTGGCGATTCCCGATTTCACCCGTGGTGGTTGGAACAAGACGAAAGGGTATCGTCACGCGATGGTGAAATAACTAATAATTTAGAAATATCATTATTTTCGAGGCTGTTGGGTGCAGCCTCATTTTTTTGATTGATAAAGAAAAAATAGAATTTGGCTGATGGATTGATTTTTTTTATATTTTTGGGAAAACAAAGGGAGTGGTTTGGAGCATGGTGTCTCAAGATAAATATAGTATAGAGAAATTGGTAAAAAAAGATCCGATGGCTTTTCGTGCTTTTCATCAAGAGCATGTTAGGTTGTATTGCCAATTCGGATTGCGATTTATTGATGATATGGAGGCCGTGCGGGATATTGTGCAAGAGGCGTTTATTGCCATGTGGGAACGGATAACGACTTTTCGGGAAGAGGCTCACGTGAAAGCTTTTCTTTATGCCACGATTCGTAACAAGGCTATCAATTATTTGCGGGACAGGCAGGATAAAAAGTCGGGAAAAGATGTTTCAGTTGCAATGTGAAGCGGAATTTCGAGATATAGCGATAGAAGAAGAAATGTACGATTTCCTTTGCAAGAGGATAGAGAGGTTGCCGATAATGCAACGGGATGTATTGTGGATGCACGTGGACGGGTTCTCGAATGAAGAAATCGCAAAAAAATTAAATATATCTGTAAATACTGTATTGACTCATAAACAGCGGGCTAAGAATGAGTTAAAAAATTATATTCAATATTTTGCCTTGTGTATGGCAATTTTTTTGAAAAAAAATGAAGATCCCATGTAGTCGTTTTTTACCGGAAGCGTGTGTATATATAAAATTAAGTCAACAACACGTCTGGTATGAACGAGAAAGATGTATACGGAGAAATAGAAAAATATCGTCTTTTACTACAAAAATATTTTGAGGAGACGCTGGAACCGGAAGAACGGCGGCAGTTAGCCGTATGGTTATGGGCGGATCGAAAAAATCGGGACTTACTTGCAAAACTACGTGGAGACCGTACTTTGCATGATCGATTCGAAGAGTATGAAAAGATAGACGTGGTACGAGAGTTCGAACTATTGACTCTGCGTTATGATCGGGTAAAACGAAGAAGGATGATTATCCGGTGGAGTGGGGTAGCTGCGGTTTTGATTATAGCTTTTTGTTCGATTCCGTTATTCCGGTTGTCGGATTCACAATTGCAGGATGAATTGGTTGTGAAGGAAGGAAAGCTACAAGCGATGTTAACTACCGCAGATGGAAATGTTATTTCGATACAGGAAAGAATGGCTTTGCGGGATTTAGGGGTATTCCAAATCAGGGATTCCGTGAAAGAATTGATTTGCGGGCCGAATCTGCCGGCAAGAGATTCTTTACGCTATAATCGATTGAAGGTACCGAGAGGGGGTGAATACACGTTAGTATTGGCGGATGGGTCTTATGTGAGGCTGAACTCGGAGTCGAGCATTCGTTTCCCGGAAAGGTTTTCCGATTCGTTTCGGGAAGTTGAAATTGAGGGGGAGGCTTACCTTGAAGTGAAAAAAGATTCGACCCGTCCTTTTATCGTTCATGTAAAAGAGTTGGAAATAGAAGTGCTGGGAACTCGTTTCGGGGTGCGGGTATATCAAGATGAAAGCATGGCCAGTACGACTTTGGCGGAAGGGCGGGTGCGTGTCGTCGCCGGGAAGTCAAAGGTGGTGTTAGTCCCCGGCGAACAGGCCTACTGGACAGAAGGAAAATTGCGAAAGCGAGAGGTGGATGTGAATGCGGTCTTGGCGTGGGTGGATGGCCTGTTCGTTTTTAAACATGATGAATTATCGTATGTTATAAATCAATTGTCTCGTTGGTATGACGTGGAATTCCGCTTTAAAGATGAAAAATTAAAAGAGTTCCAGTTTACGGGAACGGTGAATCGAGATGAAGGTCTGGATGGTATTTTAAATTTAATGGAAAGGATGAATGTGGTCTCTTTTGAGAAAAGGAACGGATATATTTGGGTGAAAGAAAACGACAAAGTCAAAGCATATAATTAATTGGGGTAAATTACGTTTGACTTTGCCATTTTAAATTTAACATGACAAAATTATGGAAAAAAATCGAAGATTTCGATCTTTGAAGGATCGTATTATGCGAAAAAAAATGTTCGCTCGTGTGGTGAAGGTTCTTATCGGGATAATTCTGGTTTTTCCCGCGCAGGCTCAAGAGAAACAACAACGTGTTTCATTGTCCGTGGAGCAGCAGACCGTGGTTGATATTTTTAAATTGTTGGAACAGCAGGTCTCTTACAAATTCTTGTATCATGATGCCGACATCTTGAAGTTAGGTAAAAAGAATTTGACTTTAAAGGATGTGTTGTTAACGGTTGCGTTAGATTCTTGTCTGAAAGGGAGTGCTATCGGGTATGAATTTGTTGGGACTTCTATTGTTTTTAAACGGTTGGAACGGCGGGAAGAGAGTCGAGCAGTAAGAATCACTGGTGCCGTGGAAGATGAATTCGGTAATTCCTTGCCCGGGGTAACCGTGCTTGTGGAAGGTACGACAATAGGCGTGACGACTGATGAAAACGGAAATTTTGGTTTGGTTATTCCCCAGTTTAAAGAGGTGTCTCTTGTCTTTTCTTTCGTGGGGATGAAAAAACAGGTGGTTAAGTTAAGTATGGACTCTTGGGGAGTGAAACAGGAAAAGTTGAAAGTCGTGTTAGTGGAGGAGAATGTTCGTATGGAGGACGTGGTTGTCACTGGATATGCCAATCTTTCCAGGCAGTCTTTCACGGGAAATGCGAAGACCGTGACCGCAGATGAGTTGAAGAAAGTTTCACAAACGAATGTGCTCAAGTCTCTTCAAGTGCTGGACCCGTCTTTTCGTTTGACCGTGAATAACGAGATGGGGTCAAACCCGAACGCTTTGCCTAATATCAGTATCCGGGGGGCATCCGGGATCGGGGTTACCGAGTTTGACTCGGAAGATCTTTCTGAAACGGCATTGAGGAACAATCCGAATTTGCCGACATTCATTATGGATGGTTTTGAGGTTAGTGTTGAGAAATTGTATGATTTGGATATAAACAGGATCGAGTCAATTACATTGTTAAAAGATGCGGCCGCAACGGCAATATATGGTTCCCGTGCTGCGAACGGGGTGGTCGTGATTACGACGGTGGCTCCTCAGCCGGGCGAGGTTTTGATCACGTATAATTACAATCTGGAAGTTCAATTGCCTGATTTACGTGATTACAATTTAATGAACGCGAGGGAAAAGTTGGAGGCCGAAAAGGAGGCAGGGCTTTTTGATGAGAACGTGTGGGGGATTCGGTACTATAACGAGAAACTTCGTTTGCTGGAAAAAGGAGTAGAAACGGATTGGTTATATAAACCTTTGCGTAATGTGGCTAACAGTAAGCATTTTATTCGTCTGGAAGGTGGTGCTAAAGGATTGCGCTATGCCATTGATATGAACTATTACGGGAATAACGGTGTGATGAAGGATTCCGAGCGGAAGGTGTACGGGATTGGTTTTGAATTGCAGTATCGTGCCGGAAAGTTAACATTCAGGAATGCAACCGGGTATACCGGGGTAAATGAAAAAGAGTCTCCTTATGGGAGTTTTTCTGACTACACGATGAATCCTTATCTGCCTTATCTGGATGATGACGGGACGATGTTGGAGATTATTCCGGTTCCGGGAAGTACGGATGTTCCGAATCCCCTGTACGATGCGACGTTAGGAAGTTATGATAAGAAGAAAACGGAAGAGTTTTATAATAATTTCAGCGTGCAGTATTTCCTGTCTCAAAAACTGAATTTCAAGGCCACGTTGGCTTTAACTCGTAAGATTGGAAACTCTTCGGAATATATTTCGCCTCAGGCCGGGAAATACGCCACGACTACTTACAAGGGGGAGTTGACCTTGGGAGATAATTCCGAGACTTCGATAGACGGTAGTTTGTTTGGTTATTATAACGATATTATTAATAGTCACAACATTAATTTCGTATTCGGGGTGAATCTTCGGGAACGGAAGAATGACGAGGAAACCTATTATTTGAGGGATCTTCCAGCGGGAGGTTTTTCAAGCCCGCAATTTGCGAGGGAAATGGCCAAGTCACCGAATGCTTTCGGTCAGACAAATCGGCTTTTCGGGGCGATGATGTCGTTGAATTACACGTATGATAATATTTATTTGATGGATTTGACGGGACGTTTGGACGGGAACTCTTCTTTCGGGAGCGATTCGAGGTTTGCTCCGTTCTGGTCTGTCGGTCTGGGAATTAATATTCATAACTATCATTTTGCGCAGAATTTGGAATGGCTTTCCGAGTTTAAGATCCGGGGGTCTTACGGGATTACCGGTAAGGCTGATTTCCCGGCAAAGACGGCTCGCACGGTTTACACGATGAATAGTGATTACGTGTATGCCACGGGGGTAGGGGGAAATATTACCGCCATGGGAAATAAGAAGTTGAAATGGGAGAGGACGAAAATCAGTGACATCGGTATTTCGTTAGGCTTGCTAGGTGACAAGTTGAGAGTGAACGGGTCATATTATGTGCGCCGGACTTTGGATTTAATTGCCGATATGTATATCCCGTCATCTTCCGGTTTCCTTTCTTATAAAGATAACGTGGGAGAGATTACCAATAAGGGATTTGAGTTAGATCTTCGTTGGAGAGTGTTTAGTACAAATAAGATGCAACTATATGTGAATGGTAATCTTGCAGCAAATAAGAACCGGATCGAAAAAATTTCGGAGGCGCTGAAATCTTATAATAAACGGGTGGAAGATAGTTATGCGCAAAATGCGCTGATAGACCGGAAACCGATGTTGAAATTTGTGGAAGGAGCCTCGACGACCTCGATTTATGCGATGCGTTCTTTGGGTATAGATCCTCAAACGGGTAAGGAGATGTTTATTTCTAAAGACGGTACGGTTGGGAACAAGTGGATCGCATCAGAGAACGTGGCAGTAGGTAATACCGAACCGAAAATAAACGGCTCTATCTCCACGAACTTTTATTACAGGGGATTAACTCTTGATCTTTATTTTACATATACCTATGGGGGACAGCAGTATAATCAAACATTGCAATCCAAGATTGAGAATGCCAATATTGAAAAGAATGTGGACAAACGGGTGTTTACCGATCGTTGGAAAAATGAGGGAGATATTTGTCAGTTCAAGAGTTTGAAGGACTACCGGGAGACGACGAATCCTACCACTCGTTTCGTGCAGGATGATAACACGTTGACATTTCAGTCCCTATCTTTAGGCTACGAGTTACCTGATAGGATTGTACAGAAACTGTATCTGAATAAAGTAAGATTTTCATTTAACATGAATGATGTTTTCCGTCTTTCAACAATCAGGCAAGAAAGAGGATTATCCTATCCTTTCTCTAGAGGTTATAGTTTTTCGCTGAATATTGGTATTTAAATCGACAAAACAGATGTTTATGAAGAAATATATCATTTTAAGCCTATTGTGTATAGGTCTTGGTGGTTGTAACTCTTGGTTAGACGTGACGTCCGATCAGGAAGTGTACGAGGAATCGATGTTCGAGGAGAGCAGGGGATATTACACGGCATTAAACGGGTTGTATATCCTGATGTCGGAAGGAACGTTATATGGGGCAAACTTGAGTTATGGAGCTATGGAGGCTTGGTCTAGAAGTTATGATCTAGATAATAATAACTTGACGACATTTTTGGATCTGGCAAATCTTAAATATGAGAATTCGGGACCGAAGAGTTTGGGGGAGGCTATCTGGTTACGTTGTTACAAGATTATTGCGGAGGCGAATAATTTGATTCAAGCTTTGGAGGCGGACAAAAATGTCGTGTTCAAACACGGGGATGCCACTCGTAACATGGTACTGGGGGAGGCTTATGCAATCCGCAGTTTAATGCATTTTGAGGTTGTACGTGTATTCACGAAAGCTCCTGTGATTGATGGGGGTGGCGTGACGGCAACCGTGCCTTACGTGACGGAGTACCCGTCTCGCGTGAATCCGCCTGTTCCCACGAAAGAGATCTTGGCATCCGTTATCAAAGAGTTGGAGAAGGCGAGAGAGTTGGTAAAACCGTTTGATACGGAGTCTGAGTACCCGGGTTCTCTCTCTTATTTAGATCGAAATGTTGATCGTCGTTTAAAGTTAGAGGTAACCGGAGATATAACTGTGACTCATGCCAGCGAGGAATTCTTTCGGTATCGGGCAGATCGATTGGGATATTACCCGATGACCTTGTTATTGGCAAGGGTGTGTCTGTATGCGGGAGATAAAGACAAGGCGTACGAGTATGCCAGCGAGATCGTGGAGATGGTGAATACCCAGACCATTTACGATTTCACGGCTCCGGGATTTATCGGTAATCCGGAAATTGCAATTTCTTCCGTTCATCCGAGGCTTCATGAAGAAATTATCTGGGGGCTTTATAATTCGAAATTAACGGATCTGACGGAGAGCTATTTTGGAGAAAGTGTGACAACCAATAAGTTGAGAATCAAGGATCCGAATGATCTTTTTGATAATGCGAATGATGTGCGCCTGAAGGCTATCGTGGATCGGATGCCGACCAAGTTTTCGATAACCGGTAGTAACGAGTCTGATATGAAGCGGGCGAGTACGACAATTCCGGTGATGCGAATCCCGGAAGCCTATTTTATTGCGGCAGAGTGTGTCTTCGAAAAAGATAAGGAGAAAGCCCTTGAGTTGTTTCATACCGTGTTGAAAAAACGTTTGAACGAGGTGTATTCTTTACCTGCGGACGTGGATAGGGTGCGGTTTATGGATGCTTTGGTGGAGGAATATCGACGGGAATTCTTGTGCGAGGGGCAATTAATATTTCTTTACAAGCGACTCAATATCCCGATACGGATTACTGGGGGAGAATTTGCTCATGATGGAAAGTTAGTGATACCTGTACCCGATACTGAAGCGGGAATTGAATAAATATTGATAATTAAAACAGAAAGATATGCGTACATGTTTATTTATTCTTTTAAGCGTGTTGTTTGTGGTCGGGTGTGAAAAAGAGAAAGCGGATCTTTTTACCGATACGAGATATATAAAATTCCGATTCTATAATGACTTGGGAGAGGATTATTACAAGTTGAATTATTCTTTTGCTTATGAGCCGGATGACGTGCAGGAAAAAGAGCTGAAGATTCCGGTAGAATACAGGGGATACACGTTGACAGAAGGTTTGGCCTATGCCGTGGCTGTTGACACGGGGACAACGTTACCACAGAGAGGATTTAATCTGACCGTGAACCAGATTTTTCAGGCAGATTCGAGTTCCATTGATTCTTTGACCGTGGTGTTGTTTCGGGATGAGAGTTTGAAACAGGAAAGTAAGAAGTTAAGAATCAAATTGATTTCCAATGAGAATTTTCAAACTTATATGTCAGATTCTCTGTTC
>ENA-ORSX01001977-ORSX01001977.1-human-gut-metagenome-genome-assembly--contig:-NODE-1977-length-12732-cov-2.637769_pt1 | contig 12732 bp, 8 predicted proteins | sample MGYA00241904_ERZ509172 | MGnify/ENA primary metagenome ERZ509172 (study PRJEB26280, sample SAMEA2338795) | human gut metagenome | biome: human gut; feature: human-associated habitat; material: faeces...
GAAGAAGCCGTGAGCGTTTCTGGGCAAAGGGAATGGAGCAGGATAAGATCAATGCATACATGACCCTGTACACAGCTCTTGTGACAATCTCCAAGGCTGCAGCTCCTATGATTCCGTTTATGACAGAGGATATGTACCAGAACCTTGTAAGAAGCGTAGATCCGTCTGCTCCGGAAAGTATCCATCTCTGTGATTTCCCGCAGGTAAAAGAGGAATGGATCAACAAAGAGCTTGAGGATGACATGGAAGCTCTTCTGAAGGTGGTTGTTCTTGGCCGTGCAGCAAGAAATACTGCAAATATCAAGAACCGTCAGCCTATCGGAACCATGTTTGTAAAGGCTGAGAAGGAAATGGATCAGTTCTATACAGATATCATTGCAGATGAGCTGAATGTAAAAGAAGTAAAATTTGCAAAGGACGTTGAATCCTTTATTTCCTACAGCTTCAAGCCTCAGCTTCGCACAGTGGGACCAAAATACGGAAAACTTCTGAACGGTATCCGCACAGCTCTTACAGAGCTTAATGGAACAGAGGCTATGAAAGAACTGAAGGAGACAGGACTTCTTACTCTGGATATTGACGGAAACAAGGTTGAGCTGGCTGAAGAAGATCTTCTGATCGAGACAGCTCAGACAGAGGGATATGTAACAGAAACAGACGGAGATACTTCTGTAGTTCTTGATACAAACCTGACTTCGGAACTGATCGAGGAAGGATTTGTACGGGAAATCATCAGTAAGATTCAGACAATGAGAAAAGAGGCTGGCTTTGAGGTTATGGATAAGATCCATGTTTATGCAAAAGACAATCAGTGCATTATGGATATTATGGAAAACCACAGGGATGAAATCATGTCTGAGGTTCTGGCAGAGGAGATCACTCTGAACGAAACTGATGGTTATGTAAAAGAATGGAGCATTAACAAAGAGAATGTAGTTCTTGGTGTAACCAGAAAGTAGGAGGAAAAAGAAATGATAGATAAGCAGTTCAAAAAAGAGGCTTTTAAAGAAAGCGTAAAAGAGAATGTAAAATTTCTGTATCGCAAAACCCTTGAAGAGGCGACTCAGGAACAGATTTTTCAGGCAGTCAGCTATACAGTAAAGGATGTTATCATTGACAACTGGCTTGAGACACAGAATGCATATCAGAAACAGGATCCGAAGATCGTATACTATATGTCCATGGAGTTCCTTATGGGCCGCGCTCTGGGCAACAATCTTCTGAACCTGACAGCCTATGGCGAGGTAAAGGAAGCTCTTGAGGAACTGGGTCTTGATCTCAATGTAATTGAAGATCAGGAGCCGGATCCGGCTCTTGGAAACGGCGGTCTTGGACGTCTGGCAGCCTGCTTCCTAGATTCTCTTGCAACTCTGAATTACTGTGCCTATGGCTGCGGTATCCGTTACCGTTACGGTATGTTCAAGCAGGAGATCAAGGATGGTTTCCAGCTTGAGGTTCCGGATAACTGGCTGAAAAATGGTTATCCTTTTGAACTGCGCCGTCCGGAATATGCCAAGGAGGTTCACTTTGGCGGATATGTCCGTGTGGAATATGACCCGGCAACCGGATCAAACAGATTTATCCATGAGGGATATCAGGCAGTAAAGGCAGTGCCTTTTGACATGCCGATCCTGGGATATAACAATAAGATCGTAAATACTCTCCGCATCTGGGATGCAGAGCCGATCGTAGACTTCGGACTGGATTCTTTTGACAAGGGTGATTACAAGAAAGCTGTAGAGCAGGAAAACCTTGCCCGCAATATCGTTGAGGTGCTTTATCCTAACGACAACCATATGGCAGGTAAGGAGCTGCGTCTGAAACAGCAGTACTTCTTTGTTTCCGCAAGTCTTCAGGCTGCAATCGAGAAGTACAAGAAAAATCACAGCGATATCCGTAAGCTGTACGAAAAAGTTGTATTCCAGATGAACGATACTCATCCTACAGTAGCTGTTGCAGAGCTGATGCGTATCCTTATGGATGAGGAAGGTCTTGGATGGGACGAGGCATGGGAGGTTACAACAAAATGTGTTGCGTACACCAATCATACCATTATGTCCGAAGCGCTGGAAAAATGGCCTATCGAGCTGTTCTCCAGACTGCTTCCCCGTGTATATCAGATTATTGAGGAGATCAACCGCAGATTTATCCTTGAGATCCAGGCAAAATATCCGGGCAACTATGAGAAGATCAAGAAAATGGCCATTATTTATGACGGCCAGGTAAAAATGGCTCATCTTGCCATTGTTGCAGGATTTTCCGTAAACGGTGTTGCCAGACTGCATACAGAGATCCTGAAAAATCAGGAACTGAAGGATTTCTATGAGATGATGCCGGAAAAATTCAACAATAAGACAAACGGTATCACACAGAGACGTTTCCTTCTTCACGGAAACCAGCTTCTGGCAGACTGGGTAACAGATCATATCGGTCCGGACTGGATCACAGATCTTTCTCAGATCAGCAAGCTGAAGCTTTATGTGGATGATGAGAGAGCGCAGCAGGAGTTTATGAACATCAAATACCAGAACAAGGTCCGACTTGCCAAATATATTCTGGAACATAATGGTGTCGAGGTAGATCCTCATTCCATTTTTGACGTTCAGGTTAAGAGACTTCATGAGTACAAACGTCAGCTTCTGAATATCCTGCATGTGATCTATCTTTATGATAAGATCAAAAGAAATCCGGGTATGGAATTCTATCCGAGAACCTTTATTTTCGGAGCAAAGGCATCAGCAGGCTACGCTCGTGCGAAAAAGATCATCAAACTGATCAATTCAGTTGCGGATGTTGTAAATAATGATAAATCCATTGACAACAAGATCAAAGTTGTATTTATTGAAAATTACCGTGTATCCAATGCAGAAATGATTTTTGCAGCAGCAGATGTTTCCGAGCAGATTTCTACTGCAAGTAAAGAAGCTTCCGGTACAGGAAACATGAAGTTCATGCTGAACGGAGCTCCTACAATCGGAACCATGGACGGCGCCAATGTGGAGATTGTTGAGGAAGTAGGCGAAGAGAATGCATTTATCTTTGGCCTCAGCTCTGACGAGGTAATCAATTATGAGAATAATGGCGGCTATGATCCGAATGTGATCTACAATACAGACGGTGAGATCCGCCAGGTGCTTATGGAACTGATCAACGGAACCTTCTCTCATGATACAGAGCTGTTCAGAGATCTGTATGATTCTCTGCTTCGCGGAAACGGCTATGACAAAGCTGACCAGTACTTTATCCTGGCTGACTTCAGAGCCTATGCAGCAGCTCAGGAAAAAGTGGAAGAGGCTTACAGAGATGAAAAACGCTGGGCTCGAATGGCAATGATGAACACTGCCTGCAGCGGAAAATTTACTTCTGACCGCACTATTCAGGAGTATGTAGATGATATGTGGCATCTGGACAAAGTAATTATTAAATAATAATATTTCGTTTATTTACAGGCAGTCTGCTTTTCATAGCAGGCTGCCTGTAGTGTTTACAGAATTGTTGTGTAAACGGAACTGCTGTGGCATCATTCCGGTGTGCTTTTCAAAAGACGGGTCAGGCTTATTTCCATAGAAACAGTTTTGGGAGAGTCTGATTTCCGAGATATGATCTGTGGGAATAAAATGTTTTTTGTGTGTCATAAGATATGTGGAGAAAGTCCCGGAGGATAAAGGTATGACATATTTATGGGGCGGAATGATACTTATTGGCGTTTTGTACGGCGCTTTTGCAGGAAATCTTCAGGCTGTGACAGAAGCAGTTGTTTCTTCATCAGGGGAGGCGGTGAGTCTTTGTATTACAATGGCAGGAATTACGGCCATGTGGACAGGTATCATGAAAATTGCGGAAAATGCCGGGCTGGTGTCGCAGCTTGCAGGCAGGATGAGACCTGTTCTTAAATTTCTGTTTCCCGGTCTGGAACCGGATTCCCCGGCCTGTCATTATATTTCTCTGAATTTTTTATCAAATCTTTTTGGGATTTCCTGGGCAAGCACCAGCGCAGGACTAAAAGCAATGGAGGAACTGGACCGTCTGAATAAGGAGGAGTGCAGAAGGTATGGAAAAACAGGAAGACGCAGTCCACGTACAGCAAGTTCTGCCATGTGTACCTTTATGATCATAAACGTTTCTTCTCTTCAGCTGATCCCGCTAAATATGATCGCATACAGAACAAAATACGGAAGCGCTGATCCGGCTGCTATTGTGGGCCCGGCTATACTGGCTACAGCAGTGAGCACAGCGGTGGCGGTGGTGTTCTGTAAGATCATGGACAGAAGCAGAAGGTGAGTGGCTGAAGCCTTTCTGTGTATTTTGCCCACAGAGAGTTAATACTTGACCGGTCTCCTGGGATGTGATATCATACCATTCAGATTAAATAAAAGAAACGATCCCTCTGCCACCGGGTAAGAGGATAAAGACGTCAGTTTTTTCGCCGTAGGTCTTAGAAAGCGAAAATACTGGCGTTTTTGTTTTGCCGGCCAGGTGTGTTGGAAACAGGGGGAAATATAAAAACAACAGGAGGGAATATGAAAAAAACATCATGTCTGGGAGAATTTATGCGATATACCAGCCTGAATGTTCTGGGAATGATCGGGCTGTCCTGTTATATTCTGGCAGATACCTTTTTTATTGCCAGAGGACTGGGCTCTGACGGTCTGGCTGCCCTGAATATTGCCATTCCCGTGTACAGCTTTGTACATGGCTGCGGTATGATGCTGGGAATGGGAGGAGCCACAAAATACTCTATTTTCCGGGGGCAGAAAATGGAACAGGAGGGCAACAGGATCTTTACGAATACCGCGTATCTGGTTGGAATCTTTGCCTTGATCTTTGTCCTTATGGGACTTGGCTTTTCCGGAAATATCACGTCTCTTCTTGGCGCTGACGGGGAAATTTTTGAAATGACAAAAACATACCTTATGGTAGTTCTTTTGTTTGCGCCTGCGTTTATGACAAATGATTTTCTTTTGTGTTTTGTCCGTAATGACGGGAATCCGGGACTTGCAATGACAGCGATGCTGACAGGAAGCTTTGCAAACATCATACTGGATTATGTGTTTATTTTTCCAATGAAAATGGGAATTTTCGGCGCTGTTTTTGCCACAGGACTGGCTCCTGTGATCAGTGTCGGCGTGCTGTCGAAACACTGGATAAGCAGAAAAAATAACTTCCATTTCAGTCCTGCAAAGCCGGATATCAGATTAACGGGAACCACCTTTTCACTGGGTATACCATCCTTTATTTCAGAGCTGGCCTCCGGTATTGTGATTATTGTATTTAACTTTATTATTCTGGGAATCCGTGGAAATCTGGGTGTGGCTGCCTATGGAGTGGTAACAAATATTTCTCTTGTGGTAACATCCATGTTTACCGGAATCGCCCAGGGAATGCAGCCTATTGCCAGCCGCTCTTACGGAAGCGGAGATGCGGAAAATACAGGAAAAATATTTCGTTATGCCGTTATAGCCCTTCTGGGAACAGCTGCGGTAATCTACGGAATCGTGTTCCTGTTCGCATCGCCGATCACATCTGTCTTTAACAGCGAAAACGATATGCAGCTTCAGAAGATTGCGGAAGAGGGGCTGAAGCTTTACTTCCTGGCTGTGCCATTTGTGGGCTTTAATATTGTTTCGGCCATGTTTTTTACCTCTACGGAACGGGCGCTTCCGGCTCAGATGATCTCTGTATTGAGGGGGCTGGTTGTGATCATTCCTGCTGCCTTTATTCTTTCAGCAGTGTTTGAAATGCAGGGCGTATGGCTGTCCTACCCTGTAACAGAGGGGATAGTGACAATATTTGCAGTATGTGTTCTGTTAAAGAGTGCAGGAAGGAAACCAGGTACAGAAAAAGCCTGAATATTTATACGGAAATGACCTGTCCCATGAAAACATGGGAAGGTAAAGAAGAGATTGATTTACTGTTTCTTTTCCAGATTCAGAAAAATACTACAGATAAAAAACTTCCCGGAAGCAGGTGATTTCCGGGAAGTTTTATTATGAGTTTAAACGACAGAACAGGGAAAGTCAGGAAGGGTCATCCGGAGAGAATTCAAGAATATCTCCCGGCTGGCAGTCAAGCTCCCTGCATATGGCATTCAGGGTGGAAAAGCGTATTGCACGAACCTTTCCGGTTTTCAGATTGGAAAGATTAACGTTGGAGATGCCGACCCGTTCTGCCAGCTCGTTCAGAGAAATTTTCCGGTCTGCCATCACCCGGTCAAGTCTTAAAATAATTGCCATTTTTCCATCTCCTTATATTGTCATATCAGCTTCATCCTGAAGATCAATACCATACCGGAAAATTTCTGAAAGGATCAGGGCAAGGATTCCCATTACCAAAATTTCACCGCTGATATCCGGAAAGCGGAAAAAGACAGAATCGAAGAGAAACTTTTCGATCAGGCTGTAATACAAAGTATTTTTAAACAGAGCCATGATGATCAGAATCCATGAAATGACCCGCAGATCTTTTTCCGTTTTTCGAGTAAATGGTGTGTGTTCCTTCAGGGTTCTGTCCAGGATCCGTTTTACAAAAAGAAGAACGATCATAACAGGAAGAAGGGTCAGGATACTTTCAAGAATACCATAAATCAGATAGCTATTCAGAGGATCTGCAATCTGGCCTGATAGATCAGAGGGCAGGGAGAATCCTGTACACCATGCATCTGACCAGGTAAAAAACTGGTGATAATTGTCTGTATACTCATAGTGGAAGGGAACCAGTCCTGCTTTTGCCAGAACAGGGAGCAGGATTAAATAAAACATAGCCAAAAGAAGAAACAGCAAAATCCCTTTCAGAAAAACAGCGGCATATTGACAGGTGGTTAAGGATTTGTTTTTCAGTGACAGGGAGGATTTTTCTGAAAAAATTATTTTATTCATAGAAGCCAGCTCCTTTCTTTTACCATATAAGATTTAATGTTTATCGTTGATTTCAATATATCAAAGTGATTTGTGAATGTCAATAAAAAATTATCGTTTATCATTAAGAAAACTGTTGAAATCTTGGCGTACATAAAAAGAGGACATATTTCATAAGGTATCATAAACAGAAAAATGGAGATTTCATGAAGCTTATTTCCTATATTTCCGGGTTTATGATACCTTTTCTTTTGTTTTATGTGGTGGGACATGGACTTCTTTCTAAAAGAGATATATACAGTGACTTTCTGGAAGGGGCAAAAGAGGGGCTGAAAACAGTAAAAGGTCTGATTCCTGTACTGATCGGCCTTATGACTGCAGTGGGAGTTCTCAGAGCTTCTGGTTTTCTTGATTTTCTGGGAGAAATACTGGGAAAGGTAACTTCTGCGGCGGGTATTCCGCCGCAGATCGTTCCTCTTGGAATTGTAAGACTGTTTTCGTCCAGCGCAGCAACAGGGCTGCTTCTGGACATTTTTAAGGAATTTGGGACAGATTCTCCTGTGGGGCTGATGGCAGGTCTGATGCTCAGCTCCACAGAAAGTGTTTTTTACTGCATGAGCGTATATTTTGGCTCTGTAGGCATACAGAAAACAAGATATACACTGACCGGCGCGCTTGTTGCTACGTTGGCCGGGATGGCAGCTTCGGTGTGGATTGTTACTTGTGTGATGTAGTAACCGCAAAATACTCAGGATTATTTTTGCTGTCGGACTGAGAGTCCTCTTACAGACTGTATTAAAAACTGTTTTTATTAAAGAGTTACTTTTACAGTGCCGTCAAGGGGCAGTCCCAGTTCTTTGATCTGCCAGTCTTCCAGCTTGATTTTATCGTTATGTCCGTACCATGTGAAAGTATATTGATAATGGGAAAATTTCCCACATTTACTTATATTACAGTTTCTACACTCAAGAAGGTGATGAATTTCATATATATGGAGTAAGGTATAACCGCCCAGACAATGTTCTGAGTTAGGGTTGTCTAAATGGTCAAAATACCGGATATCAAAGTTGTCATTAATTCCTGTGCCATAGTAATATCCGCATCCGGTACAGAAATTTGCCGCAGAAACTTTAAACGCGTTTTGGGTAGGGCCAGTGTTTTCCTGTAGAGAACCACTCCAGTCCAACCTTACATCTGATCCCAGATCCTCCCAGACATGTTTTCGCGTAGCAGGAATGGATTTTGTGTAGCTGTGACCGCAGGAGCATTTATAGGTACGGACACCTTCTTTACTGCAGGTTGGCTGTCTGGTAATGGAAGAAGTATAGCTGTGTTTATGCGGCGTGGGTTTTGAAGGTACGTTCACCGATACGCCTTTTGGATCATAGCCGCCGTAGGTATTTGAAAAAACAACATAAGCGCGGACTGTGTAAATGTTTTTCTGTCCCTTTATTGGGTTTTTATCCACATAGCTGTTGAACCTATAGTCTGTCAATCCAATCTGTTTCCAGCCGGTGGAAGGAGTTTTGCGGTATATGTAGTAGAAGCCGTTTCCCGGGAGTCCATTCCATGAAACAGTTACAGATTTCTGGTCTTTGGAAAGCACAGCGTTTTTCAGTTTTACTGTATCAAGTTTCGTGCTTATAGTCAGTCCTTTGCTGTTATATGGGCCGTTTGTATTATATTTGCTGTTATAACCTTTAACCGTGTAAGTATATTTCTGTCCTGGTATAATAGGCGTTTTGTTGGAATTGGTATGGGTGTAGCTGGTGGTATTTCCGCTTACTGTAGCCAGTCCTATCCACTGACTGCTGGCAGATTTCTTATAGTAGATCTTGTAGTGGGTGGCATTGGAAGCAGGCTTCCATTGAATGTTGATCTTATTATAAGCCGGAGCGGAAATTTTGGATAAGGTTACTGTGCCCGGTGTAAGTCTTTGGGAACCGGTGCTGCCGGATGAGGGCACGTTTACTGAAATTCCGCTGGGATTATAATTGCCGTACATTCTGGTGGGGCTGTAATAACTGCGTACCGTGTAAATATTTCTTTGTCCTTTGACCGGATTTCTGTCAATATAGGAGGTCTGAGGGCTTCGGAGGTTTGCAAGGCGTTTCCATCCTGTGGAAGGAGTTTTGCGGAAAACACAGTAATAATTACAGCCGGAAGCCCGGTTCCATGAAACCGTAACAGACTGTTTGTTGGAAGCAAGGGTGGCTCGGGAAAGCTGAACCGTAGAGGGTTTTGTCTGTACGGTCAGTCCCCTGGCATTATAATGTCCGTTTGTATTATATTTGCTGTTGTAGCCCTTGACTGTGTAGGTATATTTCTGTCCTACCACAATGGGCCTGGTTTTGGATGAAGTATGGGTATAGCTTGTGGTATTGCCGCTTACAGTGGCAAGTCCTGTCCATTGGCTTGAACCGGTTTTTTTATAATAGATTTTGTAGTGGGTGGCATTGGAAGTACGATTCCACCGGATATTGATCTTGTTGTATGTCGGGGCGGAGATTCCGGTGAGAGTAACCGTTCCGGGAGTTGCCTTTTGGTCTGCGGCAAAGGCTGTGGATGGAGTTAAGCCAAGGATCAGCATGACTGCCATAAGTACAGCCAGAAGACTGTTTGATTTTATTCTCATCTTTATAAAATCCTCCTTGTTAATATTTGGAAAAATCAATATACTCGATATCTTCTTTGTCTATCTGTCCGGTGGATACCATTGGGCAGATGGAATAGAGTTTTCCATCAGGGCCTCTCACACAGTCATGATCTGGGTTGGAGACATCGTAGGATACGATTTCTACAGGATAACCAATGATTTGGCCAATGTCATACATCAGGTTCGGAGAGGTAAAGGAATTCAGTTGGTGGTTTTGCCAGAATGCTCCCTGTTCTTTCAGCATGGTAGCATAGCCCTCTTCTCCGCGGATCGTGGTAGGGTATCTGTATCGGGAACCGTTAACAAATTCGCCGTAAATTACCGCCTCAAACTGTTCCTTTGGGGTCATGCCTGGTTTTGTATATTTTTTGATCAGTCCATTGATCCAGTTGACGCCAGATTTCTTGTAATCTTTGAGTGTGACGCGAACAGATGCAGTGGTTTCATAGCAGCAATTAAGACTGGAATCAGCATACAATGGATTATCCAGGAATTGCGGTTTTATTTCCCGAACCTGTACGTTATAGGTTCCGGTCTTTTGGGGATAGCGCCGGGTGATATAGCCGCCCTGTACTTTTATCATATTGCTGTTGGGTGCACGTGTGCCTTTTACATCCCGATACTGTCCGGGTTGTATAGACTCTTCCACGATAGATCCGGCATTAGGAGACCAGTGCAGTCGGATACTGTCAGCTCTGGGATTATTTGTTTTGATATAGAAAAATGGCGCCGTCTCCAGTATATTATAAAATTCATTGTAGGTATTTATGATTTTTATATCATAGGTATATCTTGGTTTTGGCTCCTGTCTTGGAACAGAAACAGAGCAACCGGCTGTATTGTATCCGCCCAGAGTTTTGGTTGGGGAGTAATAGGCACGTACAGTATAGGTATTTGTGTTGTTGCTGACCGGTCTTTGATCAGTATAGCTGGTAACATTACTTTTCAGGGTTGCAATCCGTGCCCATCCGGTGGAAGGAGTTTTGCGGTATACGAAATACTGATTGCAGCCGGGAACCGGATTCCAGGACACTTTGACGGATCTTTTATCCCCGGAAAGAGAAGCACCTCTCAGCTTTACGGTGGAGAGTTTGGTGCTTGCAGTCAGTCCCTTGCTGTTATATCTGCCGTTTGTGTTGTATCTGTTGTTGTACGCTTTTACAGTGTAGGTGTACTTCTGACCAACGATAATAGGTTTGGTACTGGAAGAAGTATGGGTGTAGCTGGAAGTATTTCCGCTTACGGTAGCAAGGTTTGTCCATGAAGCGGCTCCGTATTTTTTATAGTAGATCTTGTAGTGGGTGGCATTTGAGGCTTTTTTCCACTGGATATTGATTTTATTGTATGCCGGAGCTGAAATCTTGCTGAGAGTTACAGGGCCGGGAGTGATCTTTTGCGGTTTGTCAGGAGTCCCGGTTTTCGGAACATTTACAGAAAGTCCTCTGGTATTATAATTTCCATAGGTTTTTGTGGGGCTGTAGTAGCCTCTGACTGTATAAATATTTGTCTGTCCTTTGACGGGATTGCGGTCTGTGTAGACGGTATAGGGATCCCGGACATTTGCCAGCCGTTTCCATCCGGTGGAAGGAGTTTTGCGGAAAACACAGTAATAATTACATCCGGCAGCTCGGTTCCAGGAAACGGTCACAGATTTTTTGTCAGCACCAAGGGAAGCGCGGTTCAGCTTTACTGTGGCGGGTTTTGTATATGTGGTCAGTCCTCTGCTGTCATAGCTTCCGTAGGTTTTGTATCTGCTGTTATAACCTCTGACTGTGTAGGTGTATTTCTGTCCCGGGGTAACAGGTCTGCTTTTGGAAGATGTGTGTGTATAGCTGGTGGCGCTGCCGCTTACTGTGGCAAGAGATGTCCACTGGCCTGCGCCGGCCTTTTTGTAATAAATTTTGTAATGGGTGGCATTTGAAGTGCGGTTCCATTTAATATTGATTTTGTTGTAAGCCGGAGAGGAGATCTGTGTGAGAGTGACCTTTCCGGGAGTTGGCTTTCTGCCTGCGGCAGATGCTGTGGCAGGAGTCGCGCTGAAGATCAGCATGACTGCCAGAAGCATTGCCAGAATGTTTTTTAATTTCCTTTTCATGAAAGTTCTCCTTTTCATAATTTTTCCAAACGGGATATATCAATAGCAGAAAGTATTCTGCCTGATATCTACTATTTTAATTTCATAAGCTCCTGTGCAATAGGATCCTCAGCATCAAGAACCACTACACGTCTGTTTTTTCTGCCTTCGGATTCTACGAAGTTTCCGTTGGCATCCCGATCCTGACCTCTTTCAAAGGGATCCAGCTCATAGCCAAGTCCAATGGTTTCCAACTGGGCTTCCGGTACGCCGTAAGTATCTACAAGAAGATTTTTTACAGCTTCACAGCGGCGGTTGGCCAGATCCACACAGGATTCCTGGGTTCCGTCAGTGGCGGTAGTTCCTGCCAGAAGGATGGAGTGATCCGGATGTGCAAGGATTGCGTCAGCTACCGGTTTCAGAGCTTCTTTTGCTTTTTCTTCATCAATAAAGGTGGCTTCGTTGATTACAAACTGTACCTGGGTTTCATTGATCTCAAAGGGAACCTCAAAGACCAGGGAGCCCTTTGGGTCTTCCTTTACAGGTGCCTGAATATCAAGGATGTAGTCAATGGGATTAGCGTCATATGTAATAAGCTTTAAATAATAGGTAGTATTTGGATTCAGTTCATTAGTAACCATGGTGGAGGGAACGCCATCCGAACAGGCCTCTAGGGCGGTAAAACCATTGAAAGTTATAAGAGAGCCATATTCATCATAAAGAGAATAGTGTATTGAATCGGCTCCGGGAGTGGTATTTATGCAGGAAATTGTATATTCTGTTCCTGTAGTCTCACCGGTTTTAAAGCCGAACCAGGAACAGGTGGACTCTTCTGCAGTTCCGGATACTTTTGAACCAATGGGTAGCAACAGAGCATTGTCCGGGCTGGTTCCGGCAGTAACCGGACCTTCAGTTATTTCTTCTGCTCCTTTGGCCTCGATGACATTTCCGGCAGTTTTGTATGCACTGTTGTTGTTATTCATATTTTTTACAATTAAAGAATAGTCAATGGGATCAGCGCCATATGTAATAAGCTTTAAATAATAGGTAGTATTTGAATCCAGTTCATTAGTAACCATGGTGGAGGGAACGCCATCGGAACAGGCTTCTAGGGCGGTAAAACCATTGGAAGGTATAAGAGAGCCATA
>ENA-ORSX01001984-ORSX01001984.1-human-gut-metagenome-genome-assembly--contig:-NODE-1984-length-12660-cov-5.127886_pt1 | contig 12660 bp, 13 predicted proteins | sample MGYA00241904_ERZ509172 | MGnify/ENA primary metagenome ERZ509172 (study PRJEB26280, sample SAMEA2338795) | human gut metagenome | biome: human gut; feature: human-associated habitat; material: faeces...
TGAGATGATTATATCTTATTAGCCACTACTGTTACAACTTTATTATAGCACTACATTGGGAGAGAGCGTGTATAGATAGCACCTCATCAATAACCAGTATGGCTGTTTTTTGGATATGCATGGAGGATATATGATTATGACAGCTGTAAGTGAGAAAGATGCTGTTATCTGTATCCATGACGATTATTGTATTGATATTGAAGCAGCAGAAATCTCACAAATTTTATTGAAGATAGGTGAGCTTATTTCTAATTCCTATTGCAGTACGAAGGCAGAGAAATTAAGTGAATCTTAAAGCATAGCAAGCTTCTTTTTCATAAGCAAGTATGTGGAAACATTAATCCGTATCTTTGCGAAAAGGAAAAGTGTTGAGTAAAATGGTAACAGAATAACCCGCGGGAAGGAGGTGTGATAATGGAACGGTATTTGATGTATTTGAGGAAATCCAGAATGGATACAGATTTTGACGAAGTTTCTGTCGAAGAAACTTTGAACAGACATCGACGCATTTTAGAGTCTTTTTGTAAGGAAAGACGATTAAATGTTGTTGATGTCTTGGAAGAAGTAGTTTCGGGAGAATCCTTGTCGTCCAGACCTAAGATGCTTCGTTTGCTGGAACTGGTCAATACTGGAATGTATGCAGGAGTTATTTGTATTGATATTGAGCGTCTTTCCAGAGGGTCATCCTTGGAATCCGGTTATATCATGCAGGTGCTTCAAACGAATAATTGTAAAATTATCACACCGTCCAAGATCTATGATCTTCAGAATGAATCGGATGAACAGTTTACTGATATGAAGTTTATGTTCAGCCGGTACGAATTAAAAACCATCACAAAGCGCTTGGTTCGCGTAAGAAATCAATCAGCTTCTGAGGGCAAATTTGTGAAAAGTGTGGAGCAGTAATGAAGCGGAATGTTCCGGCGAAGACCCAAAATACTTCTCCGTGGTATAGATGTCCAACTCGTGGATGTGATTGTCGGACTATAAAATGTGATTTTCTTGAAGCAGAAGTGGTGAAAGCCATGTCTCAATGGTTGGGTGAGTACACTATTAAAATAAAAGAAGATAAGGTAGCACAAACGGACTCTACGGAGACGGCATTGAGTATTGTAAGAGAGCAACTTACAGAGCTTCAGTTACAGCAGGATAAGATATGTGAATATCTGGAGAAGGGCATTTATACAATAGAAATGTTTACAAAGCTATCCTAAACTTCCTATGCGATAAAGTTTATATTGAACCCAGTGCAACAGCATCTCGACCAACGCCTCCTTTTGTGGTATAATTCAATATTATACCCTCGCGAAGGGAGGCGTTTTTATGGGCGAACAGAAGCCTGAAAAAACGAAAAAACATATATGTGCTGGTCTGTTGGCCCATGTTGACGCAGGCAAAACAACGATTACCGAACAGCTTCTGCTGTTGGGCGGAAACATTCGGTCAGCGGGAAGCGTTGACCAGGGAACAGCTCAGACAGACTGGATGGATGTGGAGAGACGCAGAGGGATTTCGGTGAAAAATGCCTGTGCGGAGGTTCCTTATAAAGACAGCGTTATCCAAATCGTCGATACACCGGGACATGTGGATTTTGCGGCGGAGGTCGCGCGGTCGCTGCAGGCGCTGGACGGGGCTGTGCTGGTAATTTCCGGCGCAGAAGGTGTGCAGGCACATACCCGGACGATATTTCAGGCATTAGAGCGGATGAAGATTCCGACAATTTTTGCCGTCAATAAAGTGGACCGTGCGGGTTTTGACATGGACGCACTGACATATCAGATAGGGAAACGGCTGACAGACCGTTTTATCTGTCTGCAAAAAGTGGAGAATCCCGCTTGTGAGGATTGCCGTATCGTACCCGAAAATGATCTGGATGATCGAAAAGATTCGGCAGCAGAGCAGATTGCAGGGGATATTTTTGAAAAGCTGGCGGAAGTAGATGAAGAGCTGGGTGAATTATACCTGGAAGAAAGGAAACCGGACAGAACGCTCCTTTTGAAAAAGCTCCGTGAATATTCCGGAACCGGTGAAATTTATCCGGTCGTTTTTTTGAATGCGAAACAGGGAAAGGGCGTGCGGCAGCTTGCGGATGCCATTCTGGAATATTTACCGGATGGTTTTGAAAACGATTCCGGGGCTTTACAGGGGATTGTTTTTCAGGTATCCCACGACCCGGTGATGGGAAAAGCTGCTCATATCCGTCTGTTTGGCGGGAAGCTTACGAGCAGGAATTTCGTACCCATTGCAGGGCAGCAGCCGGAAGAATGGGAAAAAGCAACGCAGATCAGAAAAATCCAAGGCGGTCGTTTTCTGGATACGGGAGAAATGAAAGCGGGAGAAATCGCAGCAGTCTATGGGCTCTCAAAATGCAGAGCAGGAGATGTGATAGGAAAAGAAGGTGACGGCGACCTGCCCGATCTGGACAGGAAACGGGAAAATCTGTTGAAGATAGAACCCCTTTTAATGGTTCAGGTCGTACCAAAGGACATGCAGAAAGAAACGGAATTATCTGCCGCACTGACTCAGCTGTCCGATGAGGACCCGTTTCTTTTTTATGAAAGAAATCCGCTGACAGGGCAAATGTATCTGCGCGTGATGGGGATGGTTCAGATTGAAATTCTGGAAGAGCTTTTGCAAAGCAGCTTTGGATTGGAAACATCCTTTTTGCCTCCCTCCGTAATCTACAAGGAAAAGCCTGCCCATGAAGCGGTCGGGAAGGAAGTATATACGATGCCGAAACCCTGTTGGGCCGTTGTGGAACTGAAGGTCGAACCGCTTCCTGCGGGAAGCGGGATTGTATTTGAATCGCTCCTCAAAGAAAAAGAGCTGCCATACCGGTATCAGAATCATATACGTCAAAGTCTGATGGATACAGTCAGCCAGGGCATTTATGGCTGGGAGGTGACTGATGCAAAATTTACGCTGGTCGGCGGACAAAGCCATCATGTGCATACTCATCCACTGGATTTTTTTGTCGCTACGCCGGTGGCGGTCCTGCGCGCCCTGACGGAAAGCGAATCGATGCTGATGGAGCCATATGTAAAGATAAGTCTTTCCGCAGCGGAGCAGTTTATGGGGAAAGTGATGGGGCATATCGTAAATATGCGCGGGGAGTTTGAAGCCCCGATCATAGAGGATGGGATGTTTTTTCTGGAAGCGGTCGTGCCGCTTCGGGATTCCATGGAATATCCGGTTACGTTCCGTTCCCTGACCTCAGGACAGGGCAGCTACAGCATGGAGCTGGATTCTTACCGTCCCTGCGAAAAAGGTTTTCTGGAAACATTGCCGAGAAGAGGTGTGGATCCGCTGGACCATGCGAAATGGATACTGTCCTGCAGGAGTGCGTACTGAAAACTTAAGGTGTTGTCCTCTTGTCTGCAAAGGGCAGATTATGTTAAAATATAATCTAGGATAAAAAAGCGCCCCCAATAGATAGGGGGACCATGAAAGGATATTTGATTTTGAACAATTTAGCTTCTATTCAGGATGTAATGTCTGCAAACAGGAATTCCGGCCTTGCGCTTTCGGACGAGATTCTGATGTCTATCGAGAAACCTGCCCGCTACATCGGCGGCGAGGTAAATGCGGTTATCAAGGATAAGGAAAAGGTGGATGTTCGTTTTGCCATGTGCTTCCCGGACGTTTACGAAATCGGGATGTCCCACCTCGGGATTCAGATACTCTATGATATGTTCAACCGCTATGACGACGTATGGTGTGAGCGGGTATATTCTCCGTGGGTGGATTTGGACAGGCTCATGCGGGAACAGAATATCCCGCTGTTTGCGCTGGAATCTCAGGACCCTGTAAAAGAGTTTGATTTTCTGGGAATCACGCTGCAGTATGAAATGTGTTATACAAATGTTCTGCAGGTGCTCGACCTGTCAGGCATCCCGCTTCTGGCAAAAGACAGGACGCAGGAAGACCCTATCGTAATCGGGGGCGGCCCGTGCAGCTATAACCCCGAGCCAATAGCAGACTTTTTCGACTTGTTCTATATTGGAGAGGGCGAAACACAGTACCGCCGCCTTTTGGATGTATATAAAGAGACAAAGGCAGCAGGCGGGAGCCGGAGCGATTTCCTGCTGCGTGTCGCAAGGGAGATACCCGGCATGTATGTTCCTTCGCTGTATGAGGTCAGCTACAAGGAGGACGGGACGATAGCGGCATTTCAGCCGATATGCGAAGGAGTGCCGGAGCACATTACAAAAGAGATTGTGATGGATTTAGACAATGTTCCCTACCCCGTAAAACCCGTTGTCCCTTATATCAAGGCAACGCAGGACCGCGTGGTGCTGGAGATACAGCGAGGCTGTATCCGGGGATGCCGTTTTTGCCAGGCAGGACAGCTGTATCGTCCTGTCCGTGAGAAAAGTCTTGAAACACTGAAAAATTATGCGCGTCAGATGCTGGAGAGTACAGGGCAAGAGGAAATCTCGTTAAGCTCTTTAAGCTCCAGCGATTATTCTCATCTGGAAGAGCTGGTAGACTTTCTGATGGATACCTGCGAGCAGAAAAAAGTAAATATTTCCCTTCCTTCCCTGCGGATAGACGCCTTTTCGCTGGATGTCATGGGAAAGGTTCAGGACGTAAAAAAGAGCAGCCTGACCTTTGCTCCCGAAGCAGGAAGCCAGCGTCTGCGCGATATCATCAATAAAGGTCTGACGGAAGAGGACATTTTAAAGGGTGCAGGACTTGCATTTGAGGGCGGATGGAGCCGCGTAAAGCTGTATTTTATGCTGGGGCTTCCTTTTGAGACCGAAGAGGATATCTGCGGTATCGCAGAGCTTGCAAACAAGATAGCTGCGCTGTACTATGACGTTGTTCCAAAGGATAAACGGAGCGGGCCGGTACAGATAGTGGCGAGTACATCCTTTTTTATCCCGAAACCGTTTACGCCGTTCCAGTGGGCTCCTATGAATACGAAGGAGCAGTTTATTGATAAAGCTGCGCTGACGAAGCGCTCCGTAAGGGAACAGCTCAATCAGAAACGTATCAAGTACAACTGGCACGAGGCGGATGTGAGTGTGCTGGAAGGCGTATTTGCCCGCGGCGACAGAAAGGTTGCGGACGTCATTTTAAAGGCTTATGAAAAGGGCTGCATCTATGATGCGTGGGGCGAATATTTCGATTATCAGACGTGGCTGGACTGCTTTGAGGAATGTAACGTAAGCATTGATTTTTATACGACGAGACAAAGGAGCGAGGACGAGGTCTTCCCGTGGGATTTCCTGGACTGCGGCGTAAACAAAGCCTTCCTTTTACGGGAATGGAAGCGGGCGCAGGAGGGCGTGGTAACGCCGAACTGCCGGATGCAGTGTCAGGGCTGCGGCGCTGCGCGCTTTGGCGGCGGCGTATGTTTTGAAGAAAAGGGAGGAGCGAACCAGTGAAGATAAGAGTAAAATTTTCCAAATACGGCCCGCTTCGTTTTATCGGGCATCTGGATGTGATGCGTTTTTTTCAGAAAGCGATCCGCCGCGCAGGCATCGACGTAGTTTATACGAACGGCTTCAGCCCACATCAGGTCATGAGCTTTGCGGCTCCCCTGGGCGTGGGGCTTTGCAGCCTCGGCGAATATATGGATGTGGAAATAGCGTCCCATCAGGGCATGGAGGATTTCAAACAGCGCCTGCAGGCGGTCTGCCCGTATGGTATTGATATTTTAAACGTATCCCTTCTTCCGGAAAAAGCCGGCAACGCAATGGCAAGCGTGGCGGCTGCGACCTATGCGGTGGCATTTAAGGATGCGTCGAAAAGCTTTGCGCCGTATGAGTCCTATGTAAAGGAGCTTCTGTCAAAGGAAGAGATACTCGTGACAAAGGAGACAAAGCGCAGCACGGCGGAGGTAAATATCCGTCCGGGGATTTATGAATGCAGCATCGAAGACGGCGCCCTTGTCTTTTTGGTGGACGCCAGCAGCGCGGGCAATATCCGTCCGGAATTTGTGACGGATGCTTTCTTAAAAACGGCAGGCATTACCGTTGAAAAAATTGAGCTGCAGACCGTGCGGTTGGAAACATGGATGAACGCAGGGACCGAGACGGAACGTAAGCTAGTTCCTCTCGATGCGATAGGAGAATCATTTTGAACAGGACATGTGTGATCACAAAAGCCCCCCTTGCTAAAGATGGGGGGCGGATGCTGACGACATTTTTGCTGGAAGACGGACGTCTGTGTGAGGTACATCCTCACGGGACGTCCGGTTCTCTTCTCGGCAATATTTATGTTGGAAAGATTAAAAATGTAGTAAAAAATATCGAAGCCGCCTTTGTGGAGATAGCTGGCGGTCAAAACTGTTTTCTGCCGTTTTCGGAAGCAGTATGCCCGATACTCACAAATCGTACTTATGACGGCAGGCTTCTGTGCGGGGATGAGATACTTGTGCAGGTGACCCGTGACCGCCTCAAAACAAAAGATCCGGCGCTGACCGCTAAGATAACGCTGGAGGGACACTGGTGTGCAGTTGTTGTGGACGGAGGACATGGAGTGCGCTATTCCAGACAGCTTTCGGAAGAAACAGCGGAACAGATTTGCGGTCTTTTAAAGAATATCGACGTGCCAGCGCCGCTGACGCTCATCGTGCGGACAAAGGCGGGAGAGCTGACAGGCGGAAAAAAGAAGCCGGACCCGGAAAATACCAGCGCTGCCGCCGCTTCCGGTCAGGAGGCAGCCCCGCTTCTGCAGGAGGCGCAAAAGCTGCTGGAACGGGCGCAGAAGCTTTTAAAGATTGGAAAGACGCGGACAGTATTTTCCCTTATTTCAGAAGAAAAGCCGGAATGGCTCGCGATTTTGCAGGAGCAAAAGGAAGCCTTGGATAAGGTAGTGACCGATGAACCCGCCGTTTACAACGTGCTTTCCGGACAGGAAGCTTCCGGCGTGGAGGTATCTTTTTATACAGATGAAAAAATAAGCCTGTTCCAGTTTTACGGACTTTCGGCAAAGCTGGATGAGGCGCTTTCAAAGCGCGTGTGGTTAAAATCCGGCGGATATCTGGTCATCGAACCGACGGAGGCCTTAACGGTGATAGACGTCAATACCGGAAAATTTGACGGAAAGAAAAAGACGGAGGAAACGTTTGCCCTGATAAACCGGGAAGCAGCGCAGGAAACGGCGCGCCAGATGCGTCTGAGAAATCTCTCCGGCATCATCATTGTGGATTTTATCAATCAGGAAAAAGCAGAGGCAGGCAGACTTCTGGAATTTTTCAGAGAATGCTGCAAAAAGGATACGGTCCCTGTCAGGGTAGTCGATATGACGCCGCTCGGACTTGTCGAGATAACCCGCAAAAAGGTGCGGCGTCCTCTGGCAGAGCTGATACGGGAAGCGGCAACAGAGCGAAAATAAAAAAATGTGCACTAAGCCGTTACAGGCAAAAGGAGATTATGAAGTTTTTAGGAATGGAAAAAGTAAGGGACGGAAAATATCTTAAAAATTATGAACTGTCCTACGAAAATAAAGCCGGAAGATTAAAAAAATTTGAAATTGTAAGCCGGAAGGACTTAAAAAGCCCGGATGAACTGGGAAAACGCGTCAGCGGCGTTTCCATTGTGGCGTTCTGCGGCGGAAAAATGCTTTTGCTGGAAGAATTCCGACTGAGCATCAACAAACGCATCTTTAATCTGTGCGCGGGGATGATGGAAGCAGGAGAAACTGTCGAAACATGCATCGAGAGAGAGCTGTATGAGGAAACGGGACTTTCCGTAAAAAGGGTCATAAAGATTTTACCTCCGTCTTATTCCGCGGTCGGGTTTTCCGATACCAAAACCTATATCGCATTTGTAGAAGCGGAAGGAGAGATGAGCGACCATACCTCTGATAATGAGGAGATAACAGCACGATTTTACAGCAAAGAAGAGATACGGAAGCTTCTTGAAACGTCTGAATTTTCTTCAAGGTCGCAGATGGCGGCATTTTACTTTTGCGGCGGGATAGAGCAGCCCTAAATGAATATAACTTTTATGTGAAACGCCGGAAAAAGTGTTGAAAAGTTCTGATATATTGTATATAATAACAATATCAAAGAGGTGTTTGGATATTTTCATTTAGAATATTCATGACAGATACAGAAAAGAGGGTGATGTAATGAAGACAGTAATTACAATCGGACGGCAGTTTGGTTCCGGCGGCCATGAGATTGGGGAGAAGGTCGCGGAGCATTTCGGCATCAAGTGCTATGACAAGGAGCTTTTATCAAGAGCGGCGAAAGACAGCGGTTTTTGTGAAGAGATGATAAAGACCCATGATGAGCGTCCGACCAACTCTTTCCTTTATAATCTGGTCATGGATACTTATTCTTTCGGCTATAACACATCTGCATTTATGGATATGCCGATCAGCCATAAGGTTTTTCTGGCGCAGTTTGACGCTATCAAGGGCATTGCGAAAGAAGGCCCCTGCGTACTGGTCGGACGCTGCGCGGATTATGCGCTCCACGATATCAAAAACTGCCTGAACTTTTTCATCTATGCGGATGAAGAATCCAAGATTAAGAGGCTGGTCAATAAATATCCTGATCTGAATGAAGCCCGTGCAAGGGAAATGATGATCAAAAAGGATAAACAGCGTCAGAGCTATTACAATTATTATTCTTCAAAGAAGTGGGGCAGGGCGGACAGCTATGATTTCTGCCTTGACAGCTCTGTTTTGGGAGTCGATGGGACGGTCAAGCTGATAACGCAGATAGTGGAGGATTTTGAAGAAATATCCAGATAAAAAAATCTGACAGTAAGCTTTAAAAACAGATGCAGCAGTTCTGAGCGATTGGAATTGCTGCATGTTTTGTATTAGCCGCCGCGTTTTGCGGGCCGGCGTTTGACAGGAAAGGGAATGATCAAATGAAGAACAGACCGGTATTGGCCAGGCTTTTTTGCGGCGCAGCGGTCCTGGCTGTCTTTCCGCTGCTGACAGCCTGCACCCGTGAGGAAAAAACAGAAATATCCACATACGATTTGGAATGGGGGAACCAGGAGAGTTTTGCCGATATCGGCAAAAGCTTAAAAACGCTCGGCATCAGCGGGATTACGGATGAGCTGCTGGAAGAAATGGAAAGAAGTTATGCGGACATGGAGCCGGAAATTCTGATGAACAAAACGGCGGTATTGCTTATCGTTCTTGGAAGCGGACAGTACAATGAAGACTTGACTGAATGGACGCCTGATAATGACAGCGTATATGCCTTTGATATGGAAGTATTCCGGGTCGAACAAATGTATACGGATTTTCTGAACGGGGTCAGGATGATAGGCGGCGGAGCGCTGGATTTTGAAAATGTGACCGAAAATATGGATAATGTTGACTGGGAAAATGGAACGGGAACGCGACAGGTCACATTTGAATGGGGGCAAAAGCAGTATACATTGGAGGCAGAGGTGCAAAATGACTGGTTCAACCCGAAAGTGTTAGAACAGCTCAACGATATCATTGCAGGCACAGGAGAACAGCGCAGGCTGTATGCGACGACGGACGGCTATCAGAGCTGCATCATTTTTTTCTGCGATAAAGACTGGGCGGATGGATTTTTTGAAAAGACCGGGCTTTTGCTTTCCCAAAAGGCAGGATAAAGCGCTGTATATCATTAACGATAAGGAGATTAAAATATCATGGTTCAGACGAAAAAACGCTTTTACATTTTACCGGTGTTGTTTCTCATCCTAATCTATCTGGACGGGATTTTTATCCTGTATTTTAATGAAAACTGGCGTCTGGTCTTAATGATGGTCGCGGCAAGCGCTATGATTGGAATTGTCAACTGCATTTTTGCATTTACATGCTGCAGGAAAGGAAAAGAGCGGTTTTTGGAAGACTGCATGGTATTTTTAAAATATGGAATGATACCGTTTTACACAGCGGTATTTGTTCTGGCGAGCGGGATGACGTTCATGACAATGCTTTTTATAGGGCCGTTGTCAGCAGTCATCGCAGGAATCTTTGCGATTCTGGATTATGCGATACTGATAGTCGGGAGCTGCTATGTGATTTCGTATGTTTTGCTGAAAGCCAGAACGCATGGGATGAAAGCAGGAGAGTGCGCCCTGCATATCATCCTGCAGCTGTTTTTTGTGACGGATGTCTTGGACAGCATGTATCTGACTGCGGTAAGAGCGAAACGTTATAGAGTGCTGACCTCATGTATCTGCTTATTGCTGGCGGCAGGACTGATATGCGTCGGGGTCTACATGAGTTACAGTGTCTGATATAGAAAAATAAAATTAACGGAATAAAAGCGGATGAAAAAAGATAGCCTTTGGGGAATCTGTTTATGGGCGGCAATGATATCGACAGCCTTTCTTTTTGCAGGATGCGGCAAAAGTACCGATACAGCGGAAAGCACGGAAATATCCGGAAAGTGGTATTTTATCTGAAGCATTCCATTTACAGGAACGGTCTTCACGATGTAGCTTCAGGATGCCGGATAACTGCGTATATTGCAGATGAAAAAGAATCCGCGCAAAATAAGTCCGTTATTGTGAAGCTGAGCGCGGACGATGTGTCATTTGAACTCATAAAGCAGAGGGTACAAAGCGATGGGAAGGGCTGAAAACCAGACCAATGACCTGTGGGGAAGTGACATTTAACTATGCGCGAAAGTCAAGTTTAACGAATAGTTACGAGAAAAACGCATAGATTTCCGCATTTTATCCGGCTTTTCACTTCTCATCCGCACTACATCATTCTACTCCGCTTTCCTGTTACTTTTTCACTATTCTAACAGTCTGTCAAAATAAATGGTTATAATGATATCTGATAAATAAATACGGCACTGCAGCTTTTCGCCACACTGCCGTATTTATTTTGAAAATCTTTTACGTTTAAATTCCAAGCTCTTTTGAATCCAATACAATCGTAAACGGTCCATCATTTTGAAGGCTTACTTTCATATCAGCTCCGAATACGCCTGTTTTAACGACAGGCACTTCTTTTTTACAGGACTCTATCACATACTGATAAAGTGCCTCTGCATGAGCCGGCGCGCCTGCCTTTACAAAGGATGGGCGGTTACCTTTTCGGCAGTCAGCATACAGGGTAAATTGGGAAACCAGAAGCAGACTGCCGTCAACATCTTTCAAAGCCAGATTTGTTTTCCCGTCGGCGTCTTCAAATATACGCAGTCCAATCAGTTTTTTGATCATTTTATCGGCAACTGCCTCTGTATCTTCGTCTGAAACGCCTATCAGGACAAGAAATCCCTTGCCGATTTCCGAGTAGATGTTTCCGTCTATCGTCACGTCTGCCTGAGTAACACGCTGTATAACAAATCTCATTTTTCTGAATCTCCTTCTTTTGTTATTCCCTGATTTTTTGCTGTCTTTTTCTGCTGTTCATCATCAGATTTTTGATAAAAGCTGCCGGTCCCTTCGTCGATGTGATCCAATGTTCGATACTGTTCTGTATCCGTGGAAAACCCCTTTTGTTTCAGGTGATGATTGGTTTGACGCTTTAACAGTGCATAAAACACCGCAAATGTAGGTACGCCGAGAACCATTCCGGGGACTCCCATGATCCCACTGAAAAGGGTGATAGAAAACAGCACCCAGAAGCCCGGAAGCCCTGTGGATTCGCCAAGAATTTTGGGCCCGAGGAAATTTCCATCAAACTGCTGGAGAGCAACGACAAATATGATAAAGTATATACATTGAACCGGATTTACCATCAGGATGAGCAGCGCGCTCGGGATTGCACCGATAAACGGTCCGAAAAACGGGATGATATTGGTGACTCCTACTATCACACTGATGAGCATCGGATAAGGCAGTTTTAATATATTTGCGCCTACAAAGCAGATAATTCCGATGATAAAGGAATCCAGTATCTTACCGCTGATAAAGCCGCCGAAAGTAGAATTGATAAGTCTTGCATCCTCAATAAAGTCATTGGCATAACGGGTATCCAAAAACGCGTATATCAGTTTTTTGGTCTGTCCAAGAAATTTCTCCTTGCTGGCGAGCAGGTAAATGGAAATAATGAGTCCAAGGATAAGGTTCCACAAAGCCTTTGCCAGGCTTATCATGCTCAGTGATACTGTTTTTAACAGGTTGTTTATCTGAGGCAGGATACTTTTGTTCAGCCATTCTTCAATATCCACGGAATAAGTATCAATCAGCATCACTACGGTTTGTTCAATATCAGGATTGTCTGCCAGAAGCTTCTGCGCCCAGATACTGATATTGGAAACATATTCCGGAAACAGCTTGATGATACTCTGAATGCTGGAAATAACCTGAGGGATAACCACGCGGAAAAATCCTGACAACAGGAAAAAAACAAATATTAATGCCAGAATGATGGAAACGCCGCGGCAGATGCCATTCAGAGCCTTCTCCTTTGATTGCAGCGATGGGCGCTTTGCAGTGAGCTTTCCCAACAGAGGATGCAGGAACCTACGCTCCAGCGTATTGACGATAGGACACAAAAGCCATGCCAGGATAAAGCCATCTATGATAGGCATACAGATGTGCAGCAGGCTGCTCAGATGTTTGCGCAGGATGCCGCCGTGAAACATAAGATAATAGGCAGTCAGACCGCCGACGATAACCAGCAGCGCGGTAACGCCCCAGTAGAGATATTTTTTATCCCAGCGAAATTTCATTTGATAAGTCCTCCATTTTCTAGTATACTGTATCATTGATATTTAATTAATTTTATGGTCTGACAAACCGTTTC
>ENA-ORSX01001990-ORSX01001990.1-human-gut-metagenome-genome-assembly--contig:-NODE-1990-length-12632-cov-4.579550_pt1 | contig 12632 bp, 6 predicted proteins | sample MGYA00241904_ERZ509172 | MGnify/ENA primary metagenome ERZ509172 (study PRJEB26280, sample SAMEA2338795) | human gut metagenome | biome: human gut; feature: human-associated habitat; material: faeces...
ACGGTGGCAGCTGCGGAATCTGCTATTGGGTTAGCCATTTTCGTTATTACTTTCCAAGCCCAAGAGAAAAGTAAGGAGGATCCAAATCGAAAAAGAATCATCATGACCGAAAACGAAGACTTTCATTTATAATATTGAAGCGGGAAAAAAAGAAAGTCTAAGCGCATATGGCACGAAAAGGAAATCCGATTTCAATAATAGTTTTTCTATAAAAAATGAATACATTGGGCTTTCGGGTACGTCGTACTTTAACTGCCATTTTTTTCGGGCGTTTTCGCGGATCTGAAGGAAGCGCTATAATGCCAACAGGCCTAAATGTAGTAGTATTGGTAATACTTTATTTAAGCTTGATCTTTTTTTTTCGTCTTTTATGTATTCATTAAAAAAAAGTATAGCTTTCTACTTTTATTTTTTTTCTATCATATACGGATCTACATTCTGTCTTGGCTTGGTCTCTGTCTTAGTGACGTTCTATCAACTATTATAATATTTTATGCTTCTGGTGGGGAAATCTTGCCCTATTCCAGCCCCTCGAACGCCTCGTCGGAGGATTCATTCGGGATAAGGGTCCGTCCTGGCTCCGCCTTGGCCCGTTACTCACAATCTTGGCTTAGAATCCTCTATGATAAATTCTTTTTTTCTCCTTGATAAGGATAGGGGGTGGTATATTGGGCAGAAATAAAGGAAGCCCTGGACAATAGCTCCTCTCAAAGGGAGTATAGTAGGTTAATCGAATTCGAAAACCGAGACCTCCTAATCCGAGAACTTAAACACTCATGTTATTTTCTGTTTCAACAGGTGCTTTCTCAGCATCCTGGCTTGGCAGAAAATGCCGCCTACACTCCCAAAGAAGCCTTTAAAGACTTCTTTGACGAGAAGCGGGACGAGCTGGACACCCACCCCGAATGGAGCCCAGCCGAAAAAGACGGCCGGGAAATCGTATTTTTGAATCAAGTGAAAGAAGATCTTTTAAGACGAGGGCCCGACTCTGTCTATATGAGAAAACTACTTGGAAATGAAGATGGATAACGAGTATGGGTTGGAGGGGAATAGGAGGAATAAAAAAAGTGCCTTTAGTCATTATACAGGGGAAAGGCCGGGTCGACTACCAGAAGTCACTTAAGCTTGGCTGAGATCCAATCTTTGGGGCAGAGAGTTTACTTCAGTAGAAGTAGGTGGAATTCTTAAGCGAATTAGATACCGCGGGCAAAAGGACTTACTTCCACGGCTAAAAGGCTCCGGGGCTAAGCCGGCCCTGCCTTGTCCTGTAACCATTCTGAGTGGGCGAACGAATCGAATTCAAATGGATTGATCACAAGGACCTCTGCGATCTAAAGCTTCGACCGGGCAGTTCTGAACGACCTAGACCGTAAGTTCCTGGATCTTGCTAAGCTGATCGCCCTCGTGGACTGAGAGGACTCTTCGGCCTGTGTTCTATTTGTGTTTATTACGGTCCAGTTCAAGCATTGGCGCATAACGGGAGGCTAGCTCAGTAGATTACCCTTCCTGTAGTTCTTGAGTTTAGGAGTTAATGATTTGCGGATAGTAGCTTCGGTCGTTCGGTCGATAGGGTAAGCGCTCATTTCGTTCTTGCTTGCTTTCATTCTGTTATGAGAGAGAGCTGCTATACGTCTATTTCTCTTTAGACAAATGACTGTTCCCATTCAATTTCTGGAAAATACAGAGTAGGATTCATCCGTGTGGTGAATGAAAGAACATTCATTGAATGAGCTAAACCTCCTGCTCTTTAAGAGAGTAAAGGCTGTCTGCATTACTGGATTAATTCTATCTAATTAATAGTAATATAAACTAGGGGCCACGTAGACTATTCAGAGGAGGTATGCTAATCAATGATCTACTGATGTAGCTAGTGTTACTGAAGCTGTTGCTAGATATGCTATTGGCAACTGGCTCTAAACCTTCTCTCCCATGAGTCGATCCGTAAGTAGATTTATTATAAAAATTATGGTAAATCTAAATCATTGATTCATTTACTAGATCGAAAATTTTTGATTCTAAATAATTCTAGATAGATCCCCTATATGTATAATACACATTCCGTAAAGATTTATGATACGTGTATAGGGTGTACTCAATGTGTCCGAGCTTGCCCCACAGATGTATTAGAAATGATACCTTGGGACGGGTGTAAAGCTAAGCAAATTGCTTCTGCTCCAAGAACAGAGGATGTAAAAGATGTAAATCCGCCTGTCCAACGGATTTTTTGAGTAAAAGAGTTTATTTGTGGCATGAAACAACTCGTGGGTGACGCTTATTGATACGTTCCAAAAAACCCTACTTACTACATTTTCTTCTCAAGACATTTGCCCTTTTTTCATCTCTTTATGATATGCTATCTTCCTTTAGCCAGACTTCCTGCATTACTGTAATCAAGAGGAGGCGCTAAGGTCTATCCTTTCCTTAAGAGTGAAGGACAGATACTGGCTCTTTCTTTAGGACTTATAGTAGCTGCTCTTATGGTAGTATAGCTGGTAGCTCTGCTTATGCTAGCTCTCTTCTTTCTTCCTTACGTTATCTCTTCTATTAGGAGGTGAGTGCTTCTTAGTTGGAGAGCGTGAACTTCTCTCTTTCCCTGCTATTGCCCTAGCTAGAACGAAATCATCAACTTCGGAATAGTTTCGATAGCTTCTGAAATCAAGGTAAGGTATCTGAATTCTCGAAGCGGGGCCCTTCCTGTCCTTTTCTGATTGTAGGACTGTGGAACAAGATAAGCAAGTCAGCTCAAACAAGCAGTGGCTACTACTATGAGTAACTGTTTGTTTGTTCTAGTCCCTTCGGTCTTTAAACAAGGCATTGTTACCCTCCAATGATACACTCATTGAGGAAAGGAATAGGATCTACTAGTAGCTTTTCCTGTGCGGTGGTATTTGATGAGTCACACCTGACTTGGGATTTTAGAACACTCTTACTGAGTGGACGAAGGCAGGCAGGGATTGTACTGTATACCATTTACCGGAACGACGATTAGATTTTTACAAAGTTTGCTTCAGAATGATGAACTTCCACAAATGGAAAGGATAGAACATATCTTACCCGTTAGGGTAAGGAATTCCATGGGCTTTCGGACAAATCGATGACGGATAGGACTGCTAGGTATGCATGCCACTTCGACCAATGCCGGCGGATCAACTTTCATTAATATTGGTATCTCCCATCCAGGTTACTAAATCCCTTATTGGGCCATTAGTGGGGTAGGGGACCTCTGCGGAGTGAATCGCTGGGGTGGGGGGGTGGAAAAAGCAGGGATGTGTGGGCAAAAGGACCACAGGGGTGGACAGGTGTTGGGGTAGGCCAGCCCACGAAGGCAGGAGGAAAACGTATCGAATCGAATATGATACAAACGGCCTGGACAAAAGCTGTTGTATCAAATTCCGCTTTGTGAGCAGCATCCAGTACCGAATCCAGAAAGAATTCAAATTTCCACATCTCCCTCGAAGACGTCTCTCCAATTGACTCCATGAAGCACTGCAGTGAGAAATTGGCCATTCTTTGTTGCTGACGTCGTACCAAAGCAATCGACGCCGCTGGCATTTCCGCTCGGCTTGACACTGTAGGCTCTTGATGACTCACACTTGGGGCTCGTCAATGTCCTGCCCCTGAAAGTGGAGAAACCCTAGCTTGACCTTCAGTCGCCATAGCAATCCGTTCCCTGGCTACGTTGTCTGCAGAGCCAGCACTAGAGGGTGCAGCAGGAGCCTTCTAGGCCAACATCTCACTCATCAAGCCTGCGGGAGTAGGAGATATCACCAACACCCCTTGCCCCTGAAGATTCAACATGTGACGGTGGGGAGCTCGGGTGGTATGAGGGAGATTTATCTCGCTGACTCGGAGAAACCAGATGGTAAGAAAAAAGGATAATTCGGAGGAGAGGCCAGATGATAAGAAGGCGACTTCCCTGCCTGCTTGTGAAGTGGTCGGGCTACCAGGGGGATGCTCAAACTCTTTGTTCTCAACTGTGTTCTTTTACACAGAATAACTACCCACTGGTACGAAAAGCACTCACTGATATCTAACCCCCCTTTCCTAAGGGGAAGGTAGACGCGAGTATGCGACAGGTGCGAAAGCCACCTAAAAAGGTATCCTATAAGTTATTCCAGAACCCGCAGGGGAGTAGGATATATTAGACTCGGGCAGTCACTGAAGAATTCTCCTAAGAAAAAAGCAACTTTAGCACTTCTGGAAAAGAGGCTAGCTTTCTATTGCGCCTGGACCGCCATCTAAGAAAACTCAAACTCAAAGCGATCGGAAGTCAGAACCAATGGAACTGGATAATATGGCACTCCTTAGGCCTGCTTATGGATCGGCAAGCACCCCTTATAGAAAACTGCTGGATTCAATCCACTTGCTCATTGCCTTGAGAAAGAAAACTGCTCAATAACTACTGCCGGAGAAAAATCAGATTAGAGTAGTTCTCTAGAAGCCCATTATAGTAATACTGCAAAGAACGCATATTACAGTAGTCCTCGAAAGCCATACTCCGCCCTTTTTCCTGACTTACTTCTTGGGAAATAAGACTTCCCGCCTTGATCAATAATCATTTTTCTTTGCCTGATAGATTGCATTGGTCTAAAATGCTAGCTTGAAAAGGAACTCCCTTACACTAGTCCAATTCTTTTTTGGTTATTAGCAAGCTTTGAAGAACATTTTATCGATCTTCAACTGGCCGGATGTGGATGGAACGTATGCTACGAGTGCTTTAGTGGCGACGTGGGTACCGGTTGCATTCTAAGTTGATTCAACAACAGCCTAAGTTCCCCCTTATTTCAAACAATTTCCTGTTAGCAGGATCGGGTAGGATAGTGAGTGTCAGGAGAAAGAAAAGAATTAGAAGCGTCTCTCATAGGTTCACCAATTTATTGACTGTTGCCGGGTCGCCCGATGTCTCATCGTAAGATGTTGGTGAGTCTTAGACCAATTGGGGCCAAGGGCTTCTTCACAGCCTGAAACCCAGTTGTGCTATTCCTTCCCTCGCTTTATTTTTTCCCGTAAGTCACTTCGTTCTCCAGTCCGGATTTCTTTTCCTTGACGGCTTCTAGTAGCCCTTCTTCCTTCCACCAAGAGAAGTGCGAATCCACCAAGGGCATCCCCAGTAGCATTAGCAGAAAGAGGATCCTGAGAAAGAAAGCATATTATAAAGGGCTATTTACGACTTACCCACATGCCAAAAGGAAAGGAGTATGTCACCAAGTTATGAGTATGCGAACTTACCCATGGTAGAAAGTGATATCAGGTTAGAGTAGGGCAAGGATGGGAAAACATACAATGGTATCTTCCTATGGAACCTTATAGCAAGAATAGCCGCCCTAGAGGGTCTTACCGTTACTCCAGACTTAGACACTCTATCTATTAAGCCCTCTTTTTTGACTGCTATGAGACTTATTAACAACGTGAGAACTGGTATGATAATAATAACTTTTATAACTCTTAGACAAAGTAAGAGTACTCTATATTGGAAGTACTGTTCCAAGCCCTCTTATCTGCCTTAGCCTCTAGAAAAGCCCTACTCCAACATGTCCACGCCTTCAACACGATAGACATCTTAGGACTAGTATCCACTATCCACGGTCTACAAGGTAGAGTTAGTCTTTCTACTGATAATCCTTAACTGAAGGAATCGTTAGCACGTTGTTAGCACGAGGGTATAGAAAATCAATACGAAAACTATGTTCTTCCTCTTTTGCCCTTTCTTTCAATGTCTGCTTTGATTCACTTGAAGTAGACGGTTACAAACCTATTCGGAATATGCTAATTCAGAATAGTATGGAAAATAAGTAATATGCGCAAAAGAACTTGATTGAACTGCCTTCAAATACACAGGCTTTCCCTATCACGTGCTTTTGTGTAAAGTCGAGTGAATTTTTCGGGGGGTCGAGCACTGGTACAAGGTGGACAACTATAACTACTATATGGAACCCCCTAGTTATCCTTCTACTGGGCCTAGAAAGTAATAATACACTGTAAAAAGGGGGCATAGCACTAGCAGGAAGGGCAATAGTGGGAGACTGATTATATGAATATGACCCCGAAACTGCTTCTGCAACAAGAAAGACTTACCTTATTAACAGGGTAACATCCCTATTCTAAGAGGTGAAGGCGAAGGCTAAAATAAAGGGGAAGAAGTCAAAGACAGAAAGACTCCAACTGTAGGGGCTAGAACTTTATCTCAACCTAAAACCCCTCCAACTTCCACTTTGACTCAATCCCAAAAAGAGGTAGCTGGCTTTCAATAAAAGAGACTTATATAACTTGGTTGCTCACCTTATCACTTTTTCTCCATTGAAGAAAAAAGCAAGAAAACCTCATCAAAAGAGGCTTTCCCCATCGAAGGCAGAATCTCAAAGATATCCTATACCTATTAATAAGAAAAAAAAATTCCTTTACGTCACACTCTTGTTCTCTTACTCTATGTCGACGACATAGCCATATTTGGGTCCAGCAACGAACTCATTCAGAGTCTCATCAATGCAAACGGAATTCTCCATGAAAGATTTGGGTTATCTCTGCTACTTTCTTGGCATCGAAATAAGACCCAATAGTTCTGGTTTGAGGCTCTCACAAAAGAAAGACATTCTCGAGTTTATTGAGCGTCATCACATGAGTGAGGCTAAACCAGCTGTCACCCTTCTTCATAGCAAACAAGATTGGAGTTCTCAAGAAGCAGAATTTCTATCGGATCCTTCGAAAGACAGGCGTATCGTTGGCAGAAACAAGATCTTTCCAAGGACCTGACATTAAATTTGCCGTTAATCTCTCCTCGCAATATCTCCATCAGCCCCGTAATCACCATCTTCAATCTTTAAAGCGCATACTCATAGAATGGCGGATTATGGCTTTCAACTATACCGGGATTCTCCTTTTAAATTTACTGCTTACTCAGACGCGGATTGGGCTGGCTGTAAACTCACTGTAAGTGCCTGACGAGAGGACCCTTCATCCTCTGGAGAATCGATGGTAAAAGAAAATTGAATATCAAAATTCTATTAAATTAAAGAAATCTAAAGGTTGGTCCAAGATCCGCTAGTCGGCTCAGTTGGAACTCTTTCCGATCCTAATTCAACAGTGCATCACGGATCTTAGGTAGGCTGCCGTACTCCCAACTCTCGTAGAGCACATGGGCGAAGCTTCTTCGATCAATAACTAAATGACTGGAATGAAGAAAGAAAAAACCAACTAATTAATAACGAACGATATTTCTCGCTTCACTTTTTTGGTGAAAGAGCATAAAAGTGTGTTGTATTCGCACGAAAGAAATGGGAGGAGAGTCCGGTTGTGAACTCGAGAATCTCTTGTCTTTCCTGAAGACACCCGGAGAATCCATTTTTATTTAGAGCGCTGTGTTAGTTTCCGCTTATCAGTCCCGTGGGAAACTACCTCTAAAATCACGATGTACCGGCTTCCCGCTCAAGAATCAACCCAGGGCATTGCTTCGAAGTCTTCGACTCCCTTATGGTTCGCCTAGCGGCCGACCTTATAAATGGAAGGGTGCGACGATTGGCTCAATACTTTCGACAACCCGGTAAGAGCACCATAGAGTCGAAGATCTAGATCAAATAAGAAGAGCATTTTTGAAGACGTAAAAGAAGTAAGGACTAGGAAACCACTATGATTTATCTAAATAAGGCCCCAGGAAGTCTTGTCTGACGACAACCTTGCTTTAATTGGGGTCGAGCAAAAGAGCGCTCTTACCTTTTAGTTAAGTCAATCGAATCAAACGGCTACGAGATCTCAGATAGAGAAAGGCGGGACTCTAAAAGAAAAGATGGTCACAGTAGAGGACTGCAAAGTAGAAAAACTGACAAGGATCGTGGTGTAGCATCCCCTCTCTTCTAGTAGCCGCCCTTCCTCCAAGACTTGAATCTGGAATTTATCTACTATGCAGCCTTTGGCCTTGGGTCAAGGGGGTTCACTAAGATCTCTTCTTCCCGGAGAATGGGATCGAACTCTCCTCTTTTCTTTTGCTGTGTCAAGCCAGTTCTCTGATCCGCGGGGGACCAAATAAGCCGATGCTTTCCTTTATTAATAGTAAGCGTCTTACTCAATTAAAAAAGCGGATGTGCGTGAGATATGAGATTCTCTTAGAAAGCTTATATACAACAGCAGATATGAAAAAGAAGGGACGTATCTTCATGGGTACCGGCTCTATGAGCTCCTTGGCTGTTAGGTTCATCGTCACTTGAGTCAAACTCCTTACTTTCCCACCTTTGTTTGGGCTTAGGAACGGCCATTCTCGTTTGAAAAATAAAGTGTGATCAACTCTACCCCCTGTAAAGTAAACTTTTCATTCCACGGGGGATCCTTGCAGTGGTAACCTTTCTTTTCGATACTGTCTGCTTTTTTTTAGGCCTAGGCCCCTATCTATAGAAAGAAAGTCTTTATACGCTCGGTCTCCTCACCCGAGTCTTTTCTTTGTTTGGTTTTAGGATTAATTTTGTTACCTTCAAGACTAATCCCCCGTGGTAGATCCAAGAACGCGACTCTACGGAGCAAGAAAAAAAGAGTAGAGAAGAAAGATAAAACCACTTCAAAGCCCTGAGTCGACAAATACCTGTTGGTCGGGACTCGACGGGAACTTGAGCTTGATTCAGCAGTAAGAGAAATGTTTTAATGTGGAGATGCCATGAGTCTAACCTAGTAGTGTAGTTGCAGCTGCTTAATAAGACACTGCAGTACCCATTCGTCTCTGTCAAAGGCCTTTGAGCTAATGATCCCAAAGGTATTTTTTCATTTTTTTGATGATATCAAAGTTATAGATTAGTCAAGTGCTCAGAGTATGGGTATTGAGGTACCCGCCCGAAGCTATAGGGCTAAGGCAGTTACTAAGGTTTTGCACATATTGACCCAATCCCGGGAATTGAGCTAACCACCATTCCTTCACCGAAGTGGTTGACGACACAACAGCGTCATTGGCTTCTTTCTCATGGGAGTGGTTCGATTCCCTGGGGCTTCAAAGCGTCAGAGTGAGAGAGAGCGTCACAGAGAGAGATGACTCAGGATTCATCTTAGGGAAAGGGGAGTAATCTACTCCAAAAGAAAGTGCAAATCAAGGCAGTTACTAACTGGATTACTGGTCCCACCTGGCCTGTCAGATTGGAAAAGTTCTCAACCGGTACATCTCCGGGCACATGGGCCTCGTTCAGCACTTTCAGCATTCCTGTGGGCCTCAGAACCCTAAGCAAATTGTCGTCTACTGTCCCCGTTTGTTACCGTATGGAATGGACCATTTCCTGCATAATAGTATTATAAGATATCTGTCTTCCTGGGACGAAGCTGCTCTGACAAGGAGATATCCAGTCAGGTAGAAAAGGTTTGAATCGATTGACAATAATCTTTGTCACCACTTTATATGGGACATCGCTAGCCCTTATTTGCTTTTCTGATCTCATTGCGGAAGTACCGTGTATAGATAGGCACCTTATCTATGCAATAAGGATCTAACTCACTCTTCAAGACAGATTCGTGAAAGATCAATCTACGCCATGGAAGTTTCATTGATGAATGACTTGTCTGCTACCAACTCCTTCCTCCATGGGTAGGGCATCTCTACATGTGAGACCTTGTATACAAAGACATTTCTCACATACCGGATTCCCGAGGAAGAAAGAGAGCTTCTCTCCTCCTTGCTTTCATGCATAGCAGACTAAGAAGCTGAAAAGTGATCTCGCTGTACCCGATCCCCCAAGCTGAGAAAAGAGCGGAACGGGACTAGCCTTATAGGTCCCCGGGACTTCTCAACTCATATCGGAGCAAGGAAGAAAGCAACCTACTGAGACCGAGCTATACACCCAAAAAAGGAAGGTGAAGCAATACCACATTCTCAATACCCCGGTTCAAACACCGATGTAGGGCTTCGTTCTTCTTTTGTTCCTCTTTCTTCCATCTTCCTTCACTTCGATCAAGCGCGATCGGCCGATCGTTCCCCTTCCTCTGGGAAAAGTTGCAAATAGTATTTCCCTGTAAGGAAGTAAGTGGCATGTAAAAAACATGAAAGAAGACCGTTCTCGCCTAAGAGGTTTACACGGGCTAAGCCGAGGGAATCACCATTAAAGAAGCTGTTTGTGGAGATCTATGTGTGTTGGGACAGTTTGCTTTTTCAAGCAAAAATACGGGGAAAATGAAAGAATGGCACAAGGGAGTATCCCGCCGGTCCCATTTTGCTTGCTATGAAGAGGAGTCGTAGTGTCTTCGTTCCACCCCAAAAAGGTAAAAAATTACCCGGCGCAGTGTTGAGTTAGTATTTTAACGACAAGTGTTGGGCAGACGAAAATTCCACTAACTGACGTTGGCTCACATGAAAGACCGGATGAATCTTCAAATGCGACGGCATGAACTAAATCAGAACGAACGGTCCATGGCTGAATGGTTCCCCCCCTCGGAAAAGAAGCGAGCATGAGGAAAGAAGTAGCTCGACCGATAGGAATGAATTCGACCGATCCATAATAGGGTCTTTCGATCCTAAATGTTTGGGAAAGAAAAGCAGAAGCTACTAAAGGGGAAGCTGCTTTTAGGCAACTACCTATGGAGAAGAATATTTGTCGTTCAAAGAGGGGCAGTAGACTTGACTTGACACCTTCCTAATCCTGATTTCAGGTCTAGGCGAAGAAATAATCTTTTTTCTTGTTTTCGTTGGCATGCGATTATCATATTTAATTTCTTGTTATCGCCTTTTCAAGCTTTTCTTCTTAGGCACCCTTGCCAAAGCGACTTTTCGGTAAATTTTTTCTGTCTGGTTTCGAAGTAATCTACTCGAGTTCGTCGTAGGAATCTCTTTCTCCTTCCAAGACTTCAGAGAAGAGTCCCGGCGGGAGCAAACGAGACGGGTAAAATAAGCTTCTTCCTTGCCCCCGAACTGGTTGAATGGAATGAATTACTTGGGAAGGGTTTTATGGGTGCTTGGCTTTAATATGATGAGAAGAAGAGCACGGAGACTTTAAATAAAAGAAGATGCCCAAGGCTTTCCGGGCCAAAGAGTGATCTTTGAAGGTTTTATTTAAAACTTACTAATAGTCTAGTCTAGTTAAGGTAGGTTTGGGTATAGCAGGACTTGAACCTGCGACCATTAGGTTAAAAGCCCAATGCTCTACCAACTGAGCTATACACCCCCCAAAAAAAAATAAAGATAGGGCGGAAAGAAAGAAAAAGTTATATCCTTACCTTAACTTAAAGATATGTGTTGATCGATGGCCACCTCTACATGAATAGCTTCAACCCGGTTACAATCCCTCCTTATCTACGATAAACAAAGAAGGACAGTAGGGAATTTGATTGAAATCACTCTCCTACGAGTAGAGAGTAGTCATTCGATTGCCATCAATACAATATAATAAGCCTTTTCTTTAATCTTTTCTCCTCTCATCCTTCCGATCGATCCACTTGACACGAAAAAAACGACTCTGGATTCCCACGATTGGCCGAAATCAGCAACCTCATAGATCTGGGCATCCAACCATTCATCACCACTATTCTGGGTTGCGCACCTTCCCCAAAAACCTGCTAAAACAAGCTTTCTTCGTTCGTACATCTGTTACAGAAGTGGAAGGATCTGTTGGTAGTTTGCTCTTGCTAGAGCAGGTATACGCGGATTCGGGTTTCCTAAGTAGAAGGGCATGGAGCTTGTGATTCCCTTGCGATCTTGTCTTCTTACTATAGAAGGATCAGTGCACGGATCAGGGTTTCTTACTCGAAAAAATAGGCTAATGCAATGCCTCAAAGTAAACATTTAAACATTGAATGAATGCCCGGGCCTTTAGATTACTTAGTGCAGGAAGATGGGCGGGCTGCTCTTCTTGCTTTAGTCAATCAATGCAGGAACCTTTCTTCGCTTAGTAGCACTACTCTTCTTATAGAGGTTAGGTTAGGGCTGAGCGCGACTATTGTAGTTATTCAACAGCGGATCACCGCCTAGCTTAAGGCTGTCTTCTTTCTATATGATAAATATAAATAGATAAATGAATATAGAGAAGTGCAACAAAAGAAGAAGAAGCGAGGAATCTCTGAAGTCATTCAAGAATATGATAAGCGAATGCCACTAAACCAAAGATTTTTAGATTAGTAGCTTCGGCTTACGTCGTAGGTTGGATTCCAGGAACGTCTCTGTTCTCATTTTTTTTTCTTACCCCGTGGAAAATAGAGTTATTGCCGTAGCTATCTTCTTCCATCCTATGGTTGCTTTATATCAATTCCCCGAGTTCTGGCTTATAGCCAAGCCAAGTCCCACATCGGACTATGAAAAAGCATCTTACTAATGGCAATGAGCTTCCGATCGATGGAAACTTGTAGTCTGCTCTTGTGTGCTGGCTGCTGAGCCGAGAATCCGCGAAAGCAAAATGCTGATCTTTTCTTTTATGATAATTCCAGTGAAAGGTCGGCATCGTTCCCTAACAGAGAGGAATACAGCGGATCTCACGACACAACCGATTGTGCCCCTTTACTTTCTTTCTCCCCTCGGGTGACTACACCTTATTAGGTAGGGGTACCATGGAAGGGCAAATTAACGTTGCTTTTTAGCCTTTTATTTATATAAATAATAGACTATCTTTACAGATAAATTTCAAGTCGCAGGTTTAAATTCGACCGAAAGGAGAGGTTTAGAATATACTCGACCAATAGGGTTC
>ENA-ORSX01002002-ORSX01002002.1-human-gut-metagenome-genome-assembly--contig:-NODE-2002-length-12538-cov-14.763038_pt1 | contig 12538 bp, 10 predicted proteins | sample MGYA00241904_ERZ509172 | MGnify/ENA primary metagenome ERZ509172 (study PRJEB26280, sample SAMEA2338795) | human gut metagenome | biome: human gut; feature: human-associated habitat; material: faeces...
CGAAACATGATTTAAGAGATAATTATCCGTTCGGACTTTGTGCCGTGCCGATGAGTCAAATTGTACGTATTCATGCTTCTTCCGGAACAACCGGAAAACCGACGGTTGTCGGATATACCCGTAAGGACTTGTCTACATGGGCGGAATGTATATCGCGTGCTTTTACCGCTTATGGAGCGGGGCGTTCTGATATTTTTCAGGTATCTTATGGATACGGACTGTTCACGGGCGGATTGGGAGCACATGCAGGAGCCGAAAATATCGGTGCTTCTGTTATTCCGATGTCCAGTGGTAACACGGAAAAACAGATAACCTTGATGCATGATTTCGGATCGACAGTGCTTTGTTGTACTCCTTCCTATGCGCTTTATCTGGCAGATGCAATCAAAGATTCCGGTTTGCCGCGTGAAGAATTCCAACTGAAAGTCGGTGCTTTCGGTGCAGAACCCTGGACGGAAAATATGCGTCATGAGATAGAAGAAAAGTTGGGAATCAAAGCATACGATATTTATGGCTTGAGTGAGATTGCCGGACCGGGTGTCGGGTACGAGTGCGAATGTCAGCACGGGACTCACTTGAATGAAGACCATTACTTTCCGGAAATCATCGATCCGAATACGTTGCAACCGGTTGAGCCCGGTCAAACGGGCGAACTGGTATTTACCCATCTGACCAAAGAGGGTATGCCGTTGCTCCGTTACCGTACGCGTGATTTGACGGCCTTGCATCATGATAAATGTTCCTGTGGCCGTACATTGGTACGTATGGATCGTATTTTGGGACGTAGTGATGATATGTTGATTATCCGCGGTGTGAATGTATTCCCGACGCAGATTGAATCAGTCATTCTTGAAATGGAAGAGTTTGAACCGCATTATTTGTTGATAGTAGGTCGTGAAAACAATACCGATACAATGGAACTCCAGGTTGAAGTACGTCCGGAATTCTATTCGGATGAGATCAACAAAATGCTGGCTTTGAAGAAGAAACTGGGAGGACGTTTGCAAAGCGTACTCGGACTGGGAGTCAACGTGAAACTGGTAGAGCCTCGCAGCATTGAACGCAGCGTAGGTAAAGCGAAACGTGTAATTGATAACAGAAAGATTTAATACTTAAAACTTTACGATAATGGTAGCAAAACAACTTTCTATTTTTTTGGAAAATAAGTCAGGCCGTTTGACGGAAGTGACCGAAGTGCTGGCGAAAGAAAATATCAATCTTTCTGCCTTGTGCATTGCCGAAAATGCTGATTTTGGTATTTTGCGTGGAATTGTATCCGATCCGGATAGAGCATACAAAGCTTTAAAAGATAATCATTTTGCAGTGAATGTGACTGATGTAGTAGGTATAAGCTGTCCCAATATACCAGGTGCTTTGGCAAAAGTGCTGGGATATTTATCAGACGAGGGTGTATTTATTGAATATATGTATTCGTTTGCCAATAACAATATTGCAAATGTGGTAATTCGCCCCAGCAATCTGGATAAATGTATCGAGGTACTGAAAGAAAAGAAAGTCGATCTGCTGGCTGCAAGTGATTTGTATAAGCTGTAGATATAGCAGTAAACGATAAACAGGGAACGGTAAATAGCTGCGTTGTCTTTGAATGGGATAACACATTTGTTTGCCGTTTTTTTGCTATAAAAAATAGTGACGCTATCCGATGTGGATAGTGACGGTATACTTCACCGATACCGTCACTATCCCGGGCATATACCGTCACTATTTTTTTTCTGCCTTATAACAAGTTTTTTTCTGTCTTATAACAAGGAATCTGACGTTTGTTCGTCAGGTTTATGTCAATCATGATTTCTGTGTGATTCGTTTATTACCTGCCGTTTACAGTTTGGTGTTTGCAATTCGACGTCATTTTCTCTCCTTTTGTCGATGTTTAACGCCTTTTATGTATTAAAAAACACAGATTAATTGCTAAATTCCCAGCGAATAAGTAACTTTGCGCATTATTTTTAAATAGGATGAAGAAAAATATCATTATAACTTTGCTTGCGGCGGCTACTCTTACATCATGTGGGGAGTATAATAAATTGCTGAAAAGCACCGATTACGAATACAAGTACGAAGCCGCCAAAAACTATTTTGCGAAGGGACAGTATAATCGTTCAGCTACGTTGCTGAATGAGTTGATAACCATTCTGAAAGGAACCGATAAAGCGGAAGAGTCTTTGTATATGTTGGGAATGAGTTATTATAATCAGAAAGATTATCAGACAGCTGCCCAGACATTTATCACCTATTTCAATACGTATCCCCGTGGTACTTTTACCGAACTGGCACGTTTTCATGCAGGTAAAGCTTTATTCCTGGATACCCCGGAACCACGTTTGGATCAATCAAGCACTTATCAGGCTATCCAGCAGTTGCAGATGTTCATGGAGTATTTCCCGAACAGCACAAAGAAGCAGGAAGCACAGGATATGATTTTTGCTTTGCAGGATAAGCTGGTTTTGAAAGAACTTTATTCTGCAAGATTATATTATAATCTGGGTAATTATTTAGGCAATAACTATGAGTCTTGTGTAATCACAGCTCAAAATGCACTGAAAGATTATCCTTATACTGACTATCGTGAAGAACTTTCTATCTTGATTCTGCGTGCAAGACACGAAATGGCTATCTATAGTGTAGAAGACAAGAAGATGGATCGTTACCGCGAAACAGTGGACGAATATTATGCTTTCAAGAATGAATTTCCTGAAAGTAAATATTTGAAAGAAGCCGAGAAGATATTCAATGAATCACAAAAAGTAATTAAAGACTAAATTTAAATAGATTTATGGACTACAAAAAAACGAATGCTCCTGCTACAACAGTAACCCGTGACATGATGGAACTCTGTGCTGATACAGGTAATGTTTACGAAACTGTTGCCATTATTGGCAAGCGTGCTAATCAGATCAGTGTAGAAATCAAAAACGATCTTTCTAAGAAACTGGCAGAGTTTGCTTCTTACAATGACAATTTGGAAGAAGTGTTTGAAAATAGAGAGCAAATCGAAATTTCTCGTTATTATGAGAAATTGCCGAAACCGGACTTGATTGCTACGCAAGAATACATCGAAGGGAAAATATATTATAGAAATCCGGCTAAGGAGAAAGAAAAACTTCAGTAATTTATTTTCTGACGAAGAATTTGATAGTCAAGTAGTAAGTGGGATGATGATCCCTGCTCCTTATTGCTTGGCTATTATTGTTTAACTCAACTACTATTTAGAATACTTATGATTCAACGAATTCAAACTGTTTATTTATTGATTGTTGCAGGATTGCTGATTACAGCTATGTGTATGCCGATAGGTTACTTCATTGATACAATGGGCGAACATTCTTTTAAGGCATTAGGATTGGAAATAAACGACGCTTTTCAGTCTACATGGGGTTTATTCGGGATTCTGATGCTTAGTACTATCGTTGCCGTGGCTACCATTTTTTTATATAAGAACCGTATGTTGCAGATTCGCATGACGATTTTTAATAGCTTGTTGTTGGTCGGTTATTACATTGCTGCCCTCGCTTTTTATTTTGCGTTGAAGAATGATGCAAATATGTTCCGGGTAGGCTGGGCATTGTGTTTACCACTTATTTCCATCATTCTGAATATATTGGCTGTTCGTGCTATTGGACGCGATGAGGTGATGGTAAAGGCTGCGGATAGATTGAGATAAGACTTTTCCCTATATCTGGGTAATTCGTTAATATGATTAATGAAAAGCATCGCTTTATAAGAGTTAAAGCGGTGCTTTTTGCTCTCTAAAGCTATGCTTTAGCATCCCTAAAACGGTGCATTTACTGAATATCCCTGTTTTAAAGATACAAATAAGGCAACTAATTCATTGCGAGTTAGTTGCCTTATTTATTTAAAGAGCATCCCTAAAGCGATGCTTTGTAGATATTCAAGCTCCTTCTCTCGAAAGGGAGGAGGGAGAGGATTTTATTTCTTCAAGTCAAATAGGTACGTGAGCTTTATGGTAATTGTTCCATGCGCTGCACGGGCGAAATAGTCTTTCTTTGTGGTGCTGTAAAAGTCAGACAGCGCAAAGTAGTAACGGCCTTCAACGATGAAGCTACCGGCTTTCTTTGTTCGGAGTTCTACACCGCCGCCACCGGCAATACCGTAGTCGAATTTATTCTGAATCTTAACTCCGTATACGGCTTTCTGTGTATTGGATAAGGTGTTCATATCAATACCTTTTATTGTTTCCGATTCGCTTATCAGAAAGCTGATTTGAGGACCTGCATGAACAAAGAATTGTAATCCTCTGTCTCGTCCGAAAGCAAGATGGGCTAGAAAAGGAATATCAATATAGGTCATTTTGCGGGTATAAGTTTTGCTCGGATCCTTCGAGGTGACTTCATATCCGTTATCGTCCAATGATACCGTTTCAAACAATTGGTCCCAACCCCTTTGTGATACATTCAATTCGACTTGTGCACCACAAATCATGGCAAAATACTTCTCGGATATATAACGTGCCGTCAACCCTCCGGTAATTCCCATCAAGCTATTTTGCTTGATGCTGGGAGTGAAAGAAACACTGTTTAAGTTGACACCTCCATTGACACCTACTGATAAATTGCTGCGTGCTTCTCCAATTTGGGCAGTGGCAGGAAGAGCAAATCCCGTAAGTAGGAGTGTTGCAATCAAAAATGGTTTTATCTTTATCATTTTCGTATTATTCGAAGTCAAGTTTTACTAATTCAAAATTCTTAGTGAAACGTATGAAGAACACTTTTTTATTAATAAATCCTCCCCAGTTGTTCACGCGCTGGAATTTGAATCCTGTCTGGATTGGCGTCAGGTTCATCTTAGGCAGATTGTTTTCCAATTCCGAGCCATAGAGCGATAATCCCTTCAAGAAGAAGAAACCGGTGTCGAAGCCAAGCATTGCGTAATTGGGGTATTTGCTTGCCAAATCTTTACTATACCATTTATGATAAGCGTTGGTGAATTGCACGGCTGCCGGAAACAATGTATTCGTATAGAATGAAGAGTAGAAATATACATCCAACTCAAAGAAATTTTCCAGATGATCTCTGGTGTAAGTCTGCCATTCCGGGTAGCCGAACAGGTGAATTTTTTCTGCAGGATTCTCTCTGACTAACAACGTTAGTTGAGGAAGTACCTTAATCAGTAAAACATTACTGCCCGATGTCGGGATAAAAATGTTTTCTTTATCACTGCGAAGTGTTGCTTTCAATGTTTCTTTAGTTGCGCTTTCGCTGACGGTTCTCATAGGAATTCCTTTGCTCTTCAACTCTTGTTTCAAGCCGCTGATAAATTCTGCTTTCTCCTTGTCAGCACTCGACGGTTCGATGAAAATAACGTTCGCATTAGGGAATTGGCGAGTGAAATGCTCATAAACCTCTGAATATAAATAAGATTGAGGCGTATTAATCTGATAAACGGCAGGATTTTTGAATACCTCTTCTCCTTTTTGAGAGAAAGGGATCACCAGGCGTATATCGTTCTTCTCCGCGAAGTCTGACAATGGTTTTATTTGATTCTGATGCATCGGACCGAAGATGATATTCATACTCTTCATCTCGTTTTTGGCAAGAATCGTATTTAATGTAGAAACTTCTTTTCCGCAATCATATACATATAGATCAAGAGAAATACCTGTACGTTTCAGACTGTCTACTGCCATCAGGAAACCTTCGTAATATTCCACCATGCGTTTGTCCTCCTGGAAAGGCAACAACAAGGCAGCCTTAATAGTAGACAGCTTTTGGGGAGTCTCCTTATTTTTGCGGAAAAGCTCGCTATTGCTGGGAGGAACAGCGTATGGATCTTCTTTCTGTGTAGGTTGTACGGTGGTTGCTGCCGGGTAGGGGATGCAAAGAAATTGTCCCTTTTTCATGCCCTTTTTCAGTTCCGGGTTAGCGTCAATCAACTCCTGCTCGCTGATTCCGTATTCACGGCTCACGCTGAATATAGTCTCTTTGCGCTTTACCTTATGCATATCTTTGCATCTCGGAACGACAGGACCTTGAATAGTTGATTGTTCAGTAGGCGTTTGAACTACGGCGTCAGTTTGTTCTTCTTTTTTCTGCGGAATCAGAATAACTTGTCCGATACGGAAATTCTCGGCACTCAAACCTGGGTTTGCTTCACAAATATCTTTGGCGGACACATTATACATCGTTGTCAGTTTGTACAATGTTTCTCCGGCTTGGATCGTATGGAATGTTTCTCCCTTCTGGCTTTCTTTCCCGGTAGGGATTTTGATGGTCTGTCCGGCATAGATTTTTTCGTCACAACCAGGATTCAGACGTATGATGTCTGACGTAGTGACATTATACATCTTGGAAATGGAGTATAAACTTTGTCCTTTTTCGATGGTATGCAAGAAATAAGATTGGTTTTCCTGTGCATAACTGATAGCGTATGAAACGCTTATAAAAAGCAGAAATAAGAATATTCGGTTTATCGGTTTCATCAAATTATAACTATTGGTTCTTGAAATCAAGGAACAAAGGTACAAATAATGCCCTATATCTTCATAAGATTTGAGTTAAGAAAATAATATTGTGCTTTTTTAGGAGCATATTTCGGGCGGAAACATTAATTTTGCAACATTTATGGAAGGATATGAATATGCAGGAAACAGAATATATTAATGTGTACGGTGCGCGCGTGCATAATTTGAAGGACATTGATGCCGAGATTCCCCGTAACAGCTTGACTGTTATCACCGGATTGAGCGGTAGTGGAAAATCTTCTTTAGCCTTCGATACGATTTTTACCGAAGGACAGCGCCGCTATATCGAAACTTTTTCAGCCTATGCCCGCAATTTCCTGGGCAATCTAGAACGTCCGGATGTCGATAAAATAACAGGCTTGAGCCCGGTTATCTCCATTGAACAGAAAACAACGAACAAAAATCCCCGTTCTACCGTAGGAACAACTACCGAGATCTACGATTATCTCCGTTTGTTGTATGCCCGTGCGGGAATCGCTTATTCGTATCTGTCGGGGGAAGAAATGGTGAAATACACCGAAGAGCAGATTCTGGATTTGATTCTGAAAGATTATAAAGGAAAGAAAATATATTTGCTGGCGCCATTGGTACGTTCACGTAAAGGACATTATAGAGAACTTTTTGAACAGATACGTAAAAAAGGATATTTATATGTACGGGTGGACGGAGAAGTGCGTGAAATTACGCATGGTATGAAGCTCGACCGTTATAAGAACCACGATGTGGAAGTGGTTATCGATAAATTAGTGGTTGCAGAGAAAGACGACCGGCGTCTGAAACAGAGTGTGGCAACTGCTATGCGTCAGGGAGACGGGCTGATGATGATTTTGGATGCCCAGTCCGAAAGTATCCGGCATTATAGTAAGCGGCTCATGTGTCCTGTCACCGGGTTGTCTTATCGTGAACCTGCTCCGCATAACTTCTCATTCAATTCACCGCAAGGAGCGTGCCCGAAATGTAAAGGGTTGGGAGTAGTCAATCAGATTGACGTGGACAAAGTGATTCCCGATCGTGAACTTTCCATTTACGAAGGTGCGATAGCTCCTTTGGGGAAATATAAGAATGCGATGATTTTCTGGCAAATCGGTGCTTTGCTTGAGAAGTACGATGTAACGTTGAAAACACCGGTTAAGGAGTTGCCGGACGATGCGATTGATGAAGTGTTGTATGGCTCTGACGAACGGATTAAAATCAAGAGTTCGCTGATCGGCACTTCATCCGATTACTTTGTTACCTATGAAGGAGTGGTGAAGTATATTCAGATGTTGCAGGAGAAAGATGCTTCTGCGACAGCGCAGAAATGGGCGGAACAATTTGCCAAAACAACGGTTTGTCCTGAATGTAAAGGGGCTCGCCTGAATAAGGAAGCTCTGCATTTCCGCATCCACGATAAGAATATTAATGAATTGGCAAACATGGACATCAACGAGCTGTATGACTGGTTGATGAAGGTAGATGAGTTCCTTTCCGATAAGCAGAAGAAAATATCAGTAGAGATTCTGAAAGAGATTCGTACACGTTTAAAGTTCCTGCTGGATGTCGGTTTGGATTATCTGGCGTTGAACCGTAGTTCTGTCAGCCTTTCCGGTGGTGAGAGCCAGCGTATCCGTTTGGCTACACAAATTGGTTCTCAATTGGTGAATGTGCTTTATATTCTCGACGAGCCGAGTATCGGTCTGCATCAGCGTGATAATTTACGTCTTATCAACTCCTTGAAAGAACTCCGTGACATGGGAAACTCCGTGATTGTGGTGGAACATGATAAGGATATGATGCTGGCTGCCGACTATGTCATCGATATGGGACCGAAAGCCGGACGTCTCGGTGGAGAGGTTGTTTTTGCAGGAACTCCCCAGGAGATGCTGAAGACCGATACGATGACTTCGCAATACCTGAATGGAAAGATGAAGATAGAAATCCCCGCCAAGCGTAGAAAAGGAAACGGGAAATCTATCTGGCTGAAAGGAGCAAAAGGGAATAACCTGAAGAATGTCGATGTAGAGTTTCCGTTAGGTAAACTAATTTGCGTGACAGGCGTATCAGGAAGCGGAAAATCTACTTTGATTAATGAAACTCTGCAACCGATTCTGTCGCAGAAGTTCTACCGTTCTTTGCAGGATCCTTTGGAATACGATTCGATTGAAGGATTGGAAAACATCGATAAGGTAGTGAATGTCGATCAATCACCTTTGGGACGTACGCCACGCTCCAATCCTGCTACCTATACCGGTGTGTTCTCTGATATCCGTAATCTGTTTGTAGGGCTTCCGGAAGCTAAGATTCGCGGTTACAAGCCGGGACGTTTTTCCTTTAATGTTTCAGGCGGACGTTGTGAAGCCTGTACGGGAAATGGTTATAAGACAATTGAAATGAATTTCCTTCCTGACGTATATGTGCCTTGTGAAGTATGTCACGGCAAACGTTATAACCGGGAAACACTGGAAGTACGTTTCAAGGGAAAATCGATTGCCGATGTATTGGACATGACAATCAACCGTGCCGTGGAATTCTTTGAAAACGTTCCGCAAATCTTGAATAAGATAAAAGTATTGCAGGATGTCGGACTCGGATATATAAAGTTGGGACAATCTTCTACCACACTTTCCGGTGGAGAAAGCCAGCGTGTGAAACTGGCAACGGAACTGTCGAAAAGAGATACAGGCAAGACCCTTTACATCCTTGATGAACCGACTACCGGACTTCATTTTGAAGATATCCGCGTACTGATGGGAGTACTGAATAAGCTTGTGGATAAAGGGAATACGGTTATTGTCATCGAACACAATTTGGATGTGATTAAAATGGCGGATTATATTATCGATATGGGTCCTGAAGGTGGTAAGGGCGGGGGAGAACTCCTTAGTTACGGAACACCGGAAGAGGTTGCGAAGAGCCCTAAGGGATATACACCTAAGTTTCTTCGCGAAGAACTGGGGCTCTAATTTGAAGCATAGAGCGAGTGCGTTCCTCCAATAAAGTCAACTATTCTTAATCATATTAATTAAGGCGCGGATTACATGGTTTTTATTTAATTAGAGCCGTGTAATCCGTGCCTTAATAAAAGTCATAGAGGACTTTGTCTCTCATTAATTCTTTATTTATCAGATATAGAAAGTATAAATACAACGAAAATGAAAATCAATAAAACAAATGCCGCACGGCTGTTAGATAAGGCTAAGATAGCCTATGAACTGATTCCTTACGAAGTGGATGAAAACGACTTAAGTGCTGTTCATGTAGCAGCAGATTTAGGAGAAAACATTGAGCAAGTGTTTAAGACTCTTGTCCTCCATGGCGATAAAAGCGGATATTTTGTCTGTGTCATTCCGGGAGAACATGAAGTTGACTTGAAACTGGCAGCTAAAGCTTCGGGTAATAAGAAGTGTGATTTGATTCCCGTAAAAGAACTTCTGCCACTTACCGGATATATCCGGGGAGGGTGTTCGCCTATCGGCATGAAGAAACATTTTCCTACTTATATCCATGAAACCAGCCGGGAGTTTCCGTATATTTATGTAAGTGCCGGTGTGCGGGGACTTCAGATAAAAATAGCTCCGGAAGATTTGATTCGTGAATCCAAGGCAGAAATTTGTCGTTTATTTGAGGAGTAGTTTAACAAATCATTGTGCAAAAACTCAAGAAAAAGTATATATTTGCAAGAAATATTTATTTAAATCAATCATTTATTAATTCTAAAAACTTATATCTATGTTCAGTAAACACCCTAAAGGTCTGATTGCTGCAGCTTTAGCTAATATGGGAGAGCGTTTTGGCTTCTATATTATGATGGCGATTTTGACATTGTTTATTTCAGCGAAATTTGGATTGTCCGAGACAACTACCGGATACATTTATTCCGCGTTCTATGCTTCCATTTATATTTTAGCTTTGGCGGGAGGTGTTATTGCTGATAAGACGAAAAATTTTAAAGGCACTATTTTAGTAGGGCTGATATTAATGGCTATCGGTTATTTGATTATTGCCATTCCTACTCCGACCCCTGTTCCTAGTATGGCTCTTTACTTGGGATTAACCTGTTTCGGACTTTTGGTGATTGCTTTTGGTAATGGTTTATTTAAAGGAAATCTGCAGGCTTTGGTAGGCCAGATGTACGATGACCCTAAATATTCAAACCTACGTGATGCCGGTTTCCAGATATTTTATATGTTTATCAATATTGGAGCTGTTTTTGCACCGTTTATTGCTATTGGTGTGCGTAACTGGTGGCTGAAGGTGAACAACTTTGATTATGATGCCACTTTACCTGAATTGTGCCATCAATATTTAGAAAAAGGAAATGATATGGCTCCACAAGCAATGGAGAATCTGACAACTTTGGCTAAGAGTGCTGTTCTTGACGGAACTCCTGTGACAGATATGGGTGTGTTTGTTAATAACTACCTTGATGTGTTTAACCGTGGTTTTCAGTATGCTTTTATGGCTGCTATTGGTGCCATGCTTGTTTCGCTGATTATTTATATGGCAAATAAGAAGCGTTTCCCGGATCCTGCGACTAAATTGGAAACCAGTAAAGGTACTGCGACTGTGAATAAGGAAGAAATCCAAATGAGCGCTACTGAAATCAAACAACGTATCTATGCTTTGTTTGCAGTATTCGGTGTTGTTATTTTCTTCTGGTTATCTTTCCACCAGAATGGTTATTCTTTGACTTATTTTGCCCGTGACTATGTGGATTTGAGTGTTATTAATATCGACTTAGGTTTTACACAGATCAAGGGAGCTGAAATATTCCAGAGCGTTAATCCGTTCTTCGTTGTATTCCTGACTCCATTTATCATGTGGATGTTCGGCTCAATGAAAAAGAATGGTAAAGAACCTTCTACCCCGATGAAGATTGCCATCGGTATGGGTATTGCCGCATTAGCGTATGTATTCTTGATGGTATTCTCCTTTACATTGCCTTCGAAAGAGGTGTTGGGTACTATGAGTGCTGCTGAAATAAATGCTATTCGTGTGACTCCGTGGATTATGATCGGTCTGTATTTCATCCTTACAGTTGCCGAATTGTTCATTTCTCCTCTGGGATTATCGTTTGTATCTAAGGTGGCTCCTCCTCATTTGCAGGGATTAATGCAAGGTTGTTGGTTAGCTGCAACAGCTGTGGGTAATTCACTGCTGTTTATCGGTGGTATTCTTTATACCACTGTTCCTATCTGGGCTTGCTGGTTAGTATTTGTAGGCGCAACAGGTGCTTCTATGATTGTAATGCTTTCAATGGTAAAATGGCTGGAACGCGTAGCGAAATAGAATCCCGTCATTGACTAAATAACAAAATGCCCCGGAACATTCACGATACTTGTTCCGGGGCATTTTGGTTTATTAAATATCCAATCCCATAATATAATCATTCATATAATACCCGTTGCCAATCGGGAAATCACCTTCCCGTAACTTTCTCATTCCCATGTATTCGTAAAACTGCAAGGCTTTATTATTACGATTCACGTTGAGTTCCATCAGACAAGGTTCCGGATGCATCTCTTTGATACATTTGATTGCTTCCTTAAATAAGAAACTGCCGCAATGCGTACCCTGAAAGCGGGGGAGAACATAGATTTTCTGAAGATGGAATACATCTTTTTCCTGTTGCTGCACAGAGACGTATCCGCATGGCTCATTCTCTTTATAGGCGATGGAATACACATGCCCTTCTTCCTCCATTTGCTTGCGCACATTGGAAGGAGCATACATCCAGTCCATCATATAATCCAGTTGTTCAGGAGATAAAATATCCTTGTAAGTGGCGGGGAATACCTCCTTTGCCATCATATGAATAAGCTCGTAATCGGCTACCGTTGCTTTTCGAATTGTAAACATACGTACTTTCTATTTTATGGTTTAACGGGCACAAATATAGCCATTATTTCTTTTTATAATAAGGTAAGCACTCTCTAATGTTTTAATTATTATTAATTTATAGTACTTTGTAATGCAAGGTACTTAAGTAATGCATATATTTGTGCCATCTAAAAGAAGTGAATAATGAAAGTAGACAATGTAAAATCACAGATGAGGAAA
>ENA-ORSX01002015-ORSX01002015.1-human-gut-metagenome-genome-assembly--contig:-NODE-2015-length-12481-cov-15.533076_pt1 | contig 12481 bp, 17 predicted proteins | sample MGYA00241904_ERZ509172 | MGnify/ENA primary metagenome ERZ509172 (study PRJEB26280, sample SAMEA2338795) | human gut metagenome | biome: human gut; feature: human-associated habitat; material: faeces...
TTCTCAACCTTCTTTCTTGGAATTCCTTATATTTGAATTATACAGGAAGCTCCATTTTTTGCAAATTTATGTGATGGCCTTAGAGATATCAGTGTATTTTTAAATTCTGCCCAGTATCAATTATTTTCTTTAGAAAAAGATTATGGTATCAGAACAATGAAAATTGTTGTTCCTGCAGGGGGGGAATTTAATAATGACAATTACCGTGTATTTGAAATAAAGGATAAAGAGAATCATTTTTATAAATGTGGATTTGCTGTATCAGTGTACGGGGGAGCTTCAGAAGAAAAAACGATGTTAGCGGTCGCTGTCGATGACGGAAACAGATGTCATCATGCGTTGCAGTTAATTTTAGATACAAACATAGAAATTTCCAAATCTGATGAAAAACAATGTTATAAAATATATCACAGTGGAAAAATAAATGTTGGTAGAAAAGGAAGAGCTAAAGTAAAAGAAGTCTTGGATTATGTAAAAGAAAAGATGCCATCGCTCATTGATAAAAAGACTGACCGAATCTATTTGGGTAAATTCCATGATTATGAATTGATTTATGTTACTTCAAAGGAATTTATTTCTTTTTTTGAAAACCTAATCAGCTATGTTCTTGTACTTGAAGAATTTCGAAGGATAAAAACTCAATAGAGATATAAGGACTTTCTAAAATGCAGTTGTCGGGATAAAAACTGATGGCTGTATTTTTATTTGTCAAAAATAATAAAGAAAAGTTATTTTTAGACCATGTGAAAAATACTCCCCTAGTTACGTTAAGTGAAGGGGAAAATATTTCCTTTCAAATTTGATTAGAAAAGAGGAATATATCATGGCAGAAAAAAGATGTTATACCGTACAGGAATTACAGGAAATACTTGGAGTCAGCCGTCCGACAGTCTATAACCTTCTGAAGAGAAATGAGTTCCGATGGATCCAGCTGGATGGAGGAAAATACAGAATTTCCAAAAAGAGTTTTGATGACTGGCTGGATAAACAGCCCGAATAAAAGATTCGCTTTCATAATGTAATATTCGTCTGGCGACATAGTAAAAAGAAAATGAAAATTGTTGTATGGTAAAAAAGAGGAAGGAGGAAAATGGGATGACGGAAGTTATAAGTCCAGATAAGGAGCCGGTTAAAAAGTGGATGACAGTAACGGAAATGGGAAATCTGCTGGGGCTGAAAAAAACAGATCGGTATTGGCTGGTACATAAAAATGTTTTTGAGACAAAAGAACTTCTTGGAAAGATGCGTGTAAATGTAGCGAGTTTTGAAAAATGGTATGCCAATCAGGTAAAATACCACAAAGTCACAGGAGAAGAACCGGGAAGTGAATTGAAGGAATGGTCGTATTCTATCCGTGATATTGCCCGGATATTATCTATAGAGGAAAGTGTTGTTTATGATCTTCTCATTCGGGAAAATATTGAAACGATCACTGTAGATTATTGGAAACGTGTTCCCAAAAGCTCCTTTCATCAATGGTATAAAGGTCAATCCAGATATCTGATACAGGAAGACAGAAAAGCTGTGGAAGATCTTTATAAGACAACGATCAGTATGCCAGAGATGGCCAGATCGCTTGGAGTAACCAGGAGCACTGTATATTCTATTCTGAAAAGTAAAAAATACAGTCATTTCTTTGAAATAATCAAGATCGGTGAACAGAAAAGGATTACCAAAGATAGTTTCCTAAACTTCCTGAATGGCCAGAATCAATATCATTTAGCTACATCCAAGGATCAGAAGGATATCAAAAAAGAGAAGAATCGACCGCTGACTGATTTCCGAAAGAAAAAATTATGGCAGACCGGAGAAGGACGAAGTAACGGAAACCAGAACTATCTTACTCCGGATGAAGCTGCTTTTCTGGCTGCGGTTTCCAGGACTACGATCATCAACTGGTATCAGATGGAGTATTTTCCTGTAGTCTTCCTCGGAAACAGAGTATTTATCAAAAGAAAAGAGTTTGAAAGCTGGATCAAACATCGGAAAGGAGCTGGAACATATGGCATCCATCAAAGAACGTAATGGGAAATTTGTTGTTATCTATTCTTATAAGGATGAGAAAGATAACAGAAAACAAAAATGGGAAACTTATAAAACAAAGTCAGAAGCAAAGAAACGGAAACAGGAAATCGAGTATAAACAAGAAATGGGATCCTTTATTGTCCCTCAATGTCATACGGTGAAGGATTTATTAGATGAGTATATTGCGATATATGGAAAAGATAAGTGGGCTATTTCTACCTATGAGGGGAATGTGGGACTGATCCACAATTATATTCTTCCTATCTTAGGAAAAGAAAAATTATCAGATATCAACACTCGATTTATTGAGAAATTTTATCAGAAGCTTTTGAAGACGCCTGCTGTGATCAGTCCAACTGGAAAAAAACCTGCACAGGAATTTGTGACAACCAGTACGGTGAGGGAAATTCATAAGCTGTTACGGAGTTGTTTTGAACAGGCGGTGAAATGGGAACTGATAGAAAAAAATCCATGCATTTATGCTACTGTTCCAAAACACAAATCGAAGAAAAGAGAGATCTGGACAGCAGAAACATTGATGCATGCGCTGGAAGTATGTGATAATGACCGATTGCGGCTGTCTCTTAATCTCTCATTCTCCTGCTCTCTCCGGATTGGGGAGTTGCTTGGACTCACCTGGGACTGTATTGATATCTCTCAGGAAGCGATTGAAGAAAACAGAGCGTATGTCTATGTGAATAAGGAACTGCAGAGAGTCACTAAAGAGGCATTAAAGGAACTGGATGGGAAGGATGTACTTCTGGTCTTCCCGGAAAAGAGTAAAATCAATAAGACGGTTCGTATCCTGAAGACACCGAAAACAGAGACAAGTGTGCGTAAAATATTTCTTCCTAAGAGTGTAGCAATCATGCTCCAGGAATGGAAAGAGAAACAGGAAGAAGCAAAAGAAGTTCTGGGAAGTGAATATCAGGATTTCAATCTCGTTATGGCGACTACTTTTGGTCATCCGACAGATGGTGCTGCTATTCGTAATGATCTAAAAAAACTGATCCGGGAATATGATCTTCCACCTGTGGTCTTCCACAGTTTACGACATACAAGTGTTACCTATAAGCTGAAACTGAATGGTGGAGATATCAAAGCGGTACAGGGAGATTCCGGACATGCGCAGGTCAATATGGTAACGGATGTTTATTCACATATTCTGGATGATGATCGTAAGAAAAATGCAGAATTGTTTGAAGATGTATTTTATGGTAAGAAAGAGGCAGATCCACAGATGCACAGAAAGAAGTCGGAAAATACTTTAAAGGTTCCGGATGGTGTGGATGCGGAGCTGCTCGCAAAGGTACTCTCCAATCCGGAGATGGCCGCATTGCTGGCATCCCTTGCAAAAACATTAAACTAATTGAGAACAAATTACTCTTTTGTTATAATTCTTTAGTAAAGTAATTGAAACATAAAAAGATCAGGCTAATAGAGAAAGAAGGTTATTATGAAATCAGTATTATTGGTAGGTCAGTCTAATATGGCTGGGCGTGGATACATTAGTGAAACAAAACCAATTATTAACGAGAGGATATGGATGCTTCGAAACGGCAGATGGCAGATGATGGCAGAACCGATTCATTTTGACCGTGCTGTTTCAGGAGTGGGCCCGGCAGCTTCCTTTGCAGAGAAATGGTGTATAGATAATCCAAAGGAACAGATCGGATTGATCCCTTGTGCAGAAGGAGGAAGTTCCATAGATGAATGGAGGATCGATGGCACATTGTTTCGCCATGCAGTAAGCGAAGCAAAATTTGCTTTGGAAAATAGTGAGTTGATTGCTATTTTGTGGCATCAGGGCGAAAATGACAGTTCTGCGGGGAAATATAAAGAGTATTATAATAAGTTGGAAATTATTGTTGAGGAATTCAGAAATACTCTGGGACAGGTACCTTTTATTATTGGTGGTCTGGGAGATTATTTGGGAAAAACTGGGTTTGGTGCTCATTGCACAGAGTATGAGCTTGTTAACCGCGAATTATACAAATTTGCAACAGAAAAGCAAGAATGCTATTTTGTTACGGGAAGCAACCTGTATTCTAATCCTGACGGCATCCACATCAATGCTGAATCGCAAAGAAGATTCGGACTAAGATATTATGAAGCTTTTGATAAAAAGAAACATATTACTGCTCCTTTATCCGATGAATATCAACAAGTGGATGAATTATTAAGCCGAGAACATACCAGTTCTGAAAAGCAGTATATTGCACTGGAGAAATTCACATTAGGAAAGATATCATTGGAAGAGGTTATGGCAACATTAAAATAAATAATGAATTTTTAGGTTGGATTTTGTGCTAGATGAATAGTCGAAAAACGATAGACAAACTGACTATTTCACAGTATATTATAAGTAGTAAATTTGATCAATCGAATATTGTTTATCATTCCCGTATGTCGGGCATGATAGCCGATCTTATGCCGGGCCATTGACAATGACCTTCAACCCTATTGTTAGCAGTTGCAAACATTTTACTAATATTCCAGGGTTAACTAAGGCTGACAGAGATGATATTTAGATTGACTGAAATTGATTCGAAAGTGCTTTTAATCCTTGATTTTGCTTGACTTGGATTAACACATATTAACGGAGATGAGAACGTGCGTTCGATTCTCCTAAGCGAGGGGTCAGAGGTTCAAATCCTCCCGGAGACGCTAGGTAAAGGCGGAAATGCAGTGGTTTTGATTGACTCACGTGCGTCCGCCTTTTGTTAGCAGAAAGGTAAATATCTCATGATAATTGCCACCAATTGATGGCAGAAATCAAGGCAAATGCCACCAACTGTTAGCAGGAAACAATTTCATTTTGATGGCACTGCCACCACCAACGATCGATAAGCTCGTTTGGTTCGAATCAATCTTTATCAAGAATGATTTGGACTGAACGGGCTTTTTTGTCGTTCACAAAAGAAGGGAGTTACAGATGTCAGAAGAAATAATGAACATTGGATCTTCAGAGGGAGATCAGGTACTGGAACTGGATATCAATCGGTTAAGAGCTTTCAAGAACCATCCATTTAAAGTGACTGCTGACATGAGCATGGTGGAATTGAAAGACAGTATTGAGAAATATGGAATACTTAATCCTTTGATTGTAAGACCTGTTCCGGAAGGCTATTACGAAATAATCTCTGGTCACAGAAGAAAGTTTGCAGCAAAACAGCTTGGATATACCAAGGTTCCGGTCATCATCAAAGTCATGAGAAATGATGAAGCCATTGTAGCAATGGTTGATTCGAATCTTCAAAGAGAATATATCAGCCCCAGTGAAAAGGCTCATGCTTATAAGATGAGATACGATGTGATGAAGAAGAAAGGAAATACCAATATTCGTGGACGAGTCGTCCACAAAACAAAAGGAAAAAGAACTGTTGAAATACTGGCTGAGGAATTTGGAGAAAGCATAAAGCAGATACAAAGATATCTAAAACTTACGGAGCTTATTCCGGAATTGCTTACCAAGCTGGATGATGATCAATTATCAATTAGTGCTGCAGTTGAGATTGCCTTTCTAAAAGAAGAAGAACAGAAATGGTTTCTGGAAGCAATGGACTATGCACAGGCAACACCATCACTATCTCAGGCACAGAGAATTAAAAAGTTAAGTCAAAGCAATGAGCTGACAGAGGATGATCTAAAAGACATTCTTTGTGAAATAAAAAGGGAAGATGTTTCAAGGGTGACATTTAAGACCGAACAGTTAAAGAAGTATTTTCCAAAAGATTATACAGTGGAAAAAATGAAGCGTGAGATCATCGATATCTTAAAAATATGGATGGATAAATATTGGGATTTATAAGGAGGATTGTATTTTATGTGTAAAGTAATCGCAGTTGCAATGCAAAAAGGTGGATGTGCAAAAACAAGCGTATCGTTAAATCTGGGAATAGGACTTGCCAGAGCAGGTAAGAAAGTCCTGTTAATTGATAATGATCCGCAGGGAAACCTTACAGCCAGTTTAGGATATGAAGAACCTGATGATATGAGTGATACTCTTGCATCTGTAATGATGAAGATCATTAACGAGGAACCAATCGAACCGGGATATGGAATCCTTCATCATCAGGAAGGAATTGATCTGATACCAGGCAATATCGAGTTATCCGGTTTGGAAGTGCTTCTTGCGAATGTAATGAGCCGGGAAAACATCCTGAAAGAATATATTGATCAAATCAAAGATCAGTATGGATACATCATCATTGACTGTATGCCATCTTTGGGAATGACAACAATCAATGCTTTAGTAGCAGCTACTTCTGTATTGATTCCGGTTCCTGCCGCTTATCTTCCTGTAAAAGGATTGTGTCAGCTAATCAAAACCATTTCCATGGTAAAGAAGCGTCTCAATAAGAAATTAAAGATTGAGGGTATTGTTCTAACGATGGTGGACTACAGGACAAATTATGCAAAGGATATCACACAAAAATTACGTGAGGGTTATGAATCAACAATAGGTGTATTTAACACGTATATTCCATTTTCAGTCAAAGCTGCAGAATGCAGTTTAGAAGGAGTAAGTATTTACATTCATGAGCCAAAGGGAAAGGTAGCCGAAGCATATAAGAAATTGACAGAGGAGGTTTTATCTCATGAAAACTAGAACTGGACAGAAATTGAAATTAACAACTGTAGAAGAATTATTGGGAGTTCCTGCTACGGAGTCATCGACAGAGATAGATATTGATAGGGTCCATGTGTTTAAAAATCATCCATTTAAAGTATTGGATGATGAGAAAATGTCGGATTTGGTTGAAAGTATTCGAGTTAATGGTATCTTATCTCCTGTTTTGGTACGTCCAGATGGCGAAGACAGTTATGAAATGATCTCCGGTCATAGGAGGATGCATGCTGCAAAGATTGTTGGATTAACTATGATACCTGCCATTGTAAGGGAAATGTCAGATGATGAAGCCATTGTATATATGGTAGATTCGAATATTCAGAGAGAAGAATTACTTCCTAGTGAGAAGGCATTTGCATTCAAAATGAAAATGGATGCAATGAACCGACAGGGAAAAAGATGTGATACCACTTTAGGACATGATGTCCCAAAGTGGAGTCATGAAATAATAGGTTCCGATAGTGGTTTTAGTGGTCGTCAGGTAAAAAGATATATCCGTCTCACAGAGCTGATACCAGAATTATTGGATATGGTTGATTCAAAGAGATTACAGTTTACTGCCGGTGTTGAAATCTCCTATATTGACAAAGAAATCCAACAATGGATATGTGAATACATCCATGAGAATGGAAATGTAAAGCAGAACCAGATAGTCATTCTTCGTCAAGAACTGTTAAATGGAGCAATTACACAAAGCCAGCTAATCGATATTTTGAATGAGAATGCAATCGGAAGAATTCCGAAAAAGAAGGTAACTCTTTCAGAAAAGAAATTATCTCAATACTTTCCACCACATTACACATCTGCAGAAATGGAAAAAGTAATCGTGGAACTTCTTACCAACTGGAAAGAACAAGGAGGTGCAGAGAATGGCTTTTGATTATATTTATGGCTTATCAGCTGATCAATATAGCTTCTACAGGATTCCAAAGAGTTTGATGTTCGGGGATGAATTTCGAGATTTATCCCTGCAAGCAAAGCTTCTTTACGGGTTACTCTTAGACCGGATGGCAATGTCTGCAAAGAATCAATGGATCGATAACGAAAACAGAGTGTATGTAGTTTATCCGATTTCCGAAATGCAGGAGGACCTGAATGTTTCAAAGAAAAAGGCAATCGAATACCTGAAAGAACTTGAAACAGTCGGATTGGTAAAGAAAAAGGTAAAAGGTTTTGGATTACCGAATCATTTGTATGTGAAAAACTTCGTTGTTTCACAACTGGCATAAGTATTTCAGAAGTATAAAAATCGACACCTCTAGGGGTGCAATTCAGGAAGGGAGGAACTTCGCATGGAACAACAGAAGCCACAGTTTCGTTATTATTATGGTGATGAATCTGAGCAATTCAGTTTCTTCAAAATACCGAAGCTTCTGATTACGCATGAAATTTTCCGGGGACTATCAAATGATGCCAAGATCCTATATGGATTATTATTAGATCGAATGAGTCTTTCTCAGAAAAATAAGTGGTATGACGAAGAAAACAGAGCTTATATCGTTTGCAGTATTGAAGAAATCACAGAATTATTGAATTGTAGTCGAAACAAAGCAATAAAATCACTTCAAGAACTGGATACAGATAAAGGAATCGGTCTGATAGAAAAACGTCGTCTGGGGCAAGGAAATAATACTATTATGTATGTAAAGAATTTTCTTATTCCTCAAGAAATGATCTCGCAGCAATCGAATGCTGATGCAATTTCAAAAGTCCAAAATTTAAACTTCAAGAAGTCCAAAATAAGGACTTCTAAAAGTCCAAAATATCAACTTCTAGGAGTCCAAAATATGGACCATAATAATACTTATAATAATAAAACCAATAATAATCAGACTGATGATTCTAATCGAATCATATCTGGTGATGATAATCGATCTGATCAGCGATATGATGCGGAATCAGAGTTTAAGGCGTATCAATCTTTGATTAAAGAGAATATTGAATATGAATATCTGCTCATAGCTTATCCAACAGAGAAAGAAACCATTGAGGGGATCTATGAGTTGATTGTGGAGACAGTGATGACCAGTAGTGAAAAGATCCTTATCGCAAGTAACTGGTATCCGACATCATTAGTGAAGAGTAAGTTCATGAAGCTTAATTATCATCATATTCAATACGTTTTGGATATGCTTCGATCAAACACGACCAAGGTACGAAATATAAAGAAATACATGTTGGCTTCACTCTTTAATGCTACAACCACGATAGACAGTTATTACAGAGCAGAAGTTAATCATGATTTTCCACAATATGCAGCAGCAAAATAAACGGGAGGGATGATTATGTTCGTTTTAAAATTAATCGGGAAAGTATGCGTATTACCAGTGATCATAGTATTAGCGGTTCTTCTGGGAATCGTTAAAGTATGTGTTGGAATTTATAGCTTTGCAAGGGCACTGTTCGGTCTTTTGGTCGGTGCCCTGGTGATTCTTACTGTCATTTTCTATCAGGATTGGTTACAGATCGGTTTACTGGTAATCATTTCATGTATTGGGATATCTATCTTAGCGGCCGGAATATTCTTGGAAATGATACTAGAATCGGGAATTAGCAGATTAAGTAAGTTTGTACTATCATAATTGAAGGCGGTCTAAAATGACCGGGTTCAAATAAGGAGGCATTTACTTTATCGAAAAAGCGATGAATGGTAAAATATAAAAATGATGCTTTCGTACGAAAATATGTCAGAAGAGTTTTTTCATAAAAAAGATTTTCGGGAGGGAAACTAATGAACAAAATGGAAAATGAATATATTCAGTTGCCACCATTAAAAAGAGACACCGATTTAAGAGTGATCATGGCACTGTGGGAATATGTAAGGCTGTCAGATGAAGAGAGAGAACATGTTTTAACTATTATGAATGAGATAAAAAAAGATAAAGCAAGCAGAATACTTCCACCATTTGAATCACTTCAAAATCTGCCACAGGAAGAAATAAATGATTTTGATAAGGTCATGGGAAAGATTATTAATGATATTATTGTGGAGGCATGTGATCTGGCATGTTGGATGTATAGATGTAAATTTATCGAAGGATGGACTCTGGAACAGATGGTAGATGAAAAAAGAGACGCAGAACAGTTTGTTGTCGCCCTTTATTATCTATTTGAGAAATATATCGATAAGCCTGATGATAATAATATCAAACCATCATAATAAAACCGGTGTAAGTTAAGATATAAATATGATATACTGATATTGTTCCTTATTTTTTTTGACTGTATATATCGCAATGCCTAAGTATTATACATCGATACATATAATCTGATAAGTTACCTTGTTTCTCAGTAAAATAAAGGTATCATATCGGAAAAGAGGTGTAGAATACTTGCAAGCTGAGAACTATATTATTGCTAAGATTGAGCAGTTGTGTGAAAAGAAAAATATCAGCAGATACAGACTAGCTCAGAAATCTGGAATCGCACAGTCATCTATTTCTACATTGTTAAACAGAAAGAGCGTTCCAACGATTCAAACTCTTGAAAAAATATGTGATGGATTAGATATTACTCTCGCTCAATTTTTTACAGAGGATGAAGAATATCCTGATTTAACATCTGATCAAAAACAGCTGCTTTCTGACTGGAATGCAATGGATGATCATCAAAAAGAGTTGGTTAAAGCATATATACAGGGTGTCATTAGAAAATAAGGACAGCTGTGCTTAAGAAATGGCATAGCATGTCCTTATTTTTGTTTCGGGGGTTGTTATGAAACGATATCATTTTTTATTCTGTGTATTTCTTTTAGGGATTATCCTTTGTAGCTGCCAGACACAGACGGTTGAAAGTTCAAACAAAAATCAACAATTAGAACAGAAAGAAAAAGACGAGAAAGATTTAAAACTATCACTACAATCCTCCATTGGAAAGGAGCAATGCTTTATATGCGGAAATCCTGCAGGGGGACTTCTTGATTACTATTATAAATTCGATTCTATTGGGATTATTCATTGGGCGGATAGGTCAGTTACCGACACCCGGATTCGGGAATATGATGATGTTGGAAATGAAAAGATTGATTCTGGGCATATGAGTACAATGGTACATTCTTTTGGAGAGGAGTATGGTTCTATTATGACACACTCTCAACCGGATAGATGCATTGCGGAATCGAATATACACCTTGGTGAGAAAGATACAATAGATTGTGAATCGCTTATTGATCAGTTGTGCCAAGATTGTCTGAATAAGGTATGTGAGTTTTATGAAGATCAGATAAACAGTGATAATGATGAATATCTGGAAAGCACAGGATATTGTCTGATTGATTTCAAGACAAAAGAATTGTATACTCTGTCCAATCCTTACCGTGGATATAGTATCCGAGATTATATAGTACGGTATGACTATAGAGAGCAGGGAGACGGAGAAAAGTATATTGATCTATTGATTTTCTATGCTCCTGTCTGTGGCAAAAAAAGATAGGTGTAAGATAAAAAATGGACGTATTGGATGTTGTTTACCATTACGTCCATTTACATCAATTCTACTGGAATTTGTCAGTATCTGTCGCCATATATCCTGCGGGCTTCTGTTGTCCACTTGTGAATGAATTCAGTCTTTGCATCTGTATAGGCGTCTCTGTCATGCTCATATTTCTTCCATAATTCCAGCTTCAAAGATTCATAATCCTTTGCGACCTGCGGATGCTCGTTCAGATAGTCGCGGAAATACAGTTCATCATTATCTCCGGTGTATCTGAGATGAATGTGATAAACCTTATCCGCAAAGCCTTCTTTGGTATACCCTTTATTGAGTGAAATCCGGTTTGTTTCAGCGGACATTCCGATAAAACCATTCCGCTCCATAACATGTGCCAGTTCTTCCATGTCGGCTTTTTCAGAAATCTCAACCATCACATCAACAATGTTCTTCGCCCATATGCCCTGTATCGCTGTACTTCCAATGTGACTGATCCTTTCAACAGGATAGTCTGGCAACAGGTCCATTATTAAGGCTTCTATCTCCTTGTAGTAGTTTTTCCACTTATCATCGTGCTGAACAATAAAAATGGGAAACAATTCCCACAGTTCGGCCAGCGTCATTTCCGACAGTTCCTTTCCCATCGTCAAATCCTCCACAAATGCCGATTTCCGGCTCTAAAACTGAAATTTTACTTTTCCTTATATTCATCTGGTATTGCTATTTGAAATGTTTCACACAACAGCATCACATCATGCACATCATTTTTATCGTGTTCATATCCCAAATGAAGCATTACCTGACTCAATGGTTCAATACAAGAAACAGTTATATCTCCAACTTTTCCAATACCGGAAAAAGTTTTTGATGGAAATATATCTCCCTCATAAACAATTCCGTCATCTGTAAATTCAAAACAATGTAAATCAATGATTCTTTGTTTATCATCTTTCCAGACAGTATGACCATCCGTTGTATAATCAGTATTTACTTCCTCAAATCCATGCTGCTTAATCACATAAATATAATCATGATAATGTTTCAGTTCAACAAACAAATCAATATCATTGTGTATTCTTGATTCTCTTTTAAGAAGTGCATCAACACCCCATCCGCCATCTAAATATACTTTAATTTCGTTTTGCAAAGCATATTTTATAATTTCACATGCATCTTCTGTACGTACCATAATCTATCCTCCAAATTCAAATCTTTGTATGCTTTCCAACTCACTAAAAGCCTGAAATTTGTCAGTCTTTCATCCTTTTTGTTATCAATCACCAATTAGCTGTAATCCATTAGGATTTAGCTGATATATTTTATCGCACACCTCTTCAATATACTTTCTATCGTGAGAAATGCTAATGACAGCCCCCGGAAATTCTCGGAGCATTT
>ENA-ORSX01002032-ORSX01002032.1-human-gut-metagenome-genome-assembly--contig:-NODE-2032-length-12365-cov-3.242567_pt1 | contig 12365 bp, 8 predicted proteins | sample MGYA00241904_ERZ509172 | MGnify/ENA primary metagenome ERZ509172 (study PRJEB26280, sample SAMEA2338795) | human gut metagenome | biome: human gut; feature: human-associated habitat; material: faeces...
TGAGGGACTTCACCGCTAAGAGCATCGATAAGCTGTCGCAAGCAGCAATCAATCAACTGGGGGAGCTCGACCGTCCTGACTTAGGAGGCCTACTAGTCGATCCTTCTTCTTACGAGACATCTTGGTGGATTTGTCAAAGCACCCAATCGGATGACTTATCCAGGGAAATGGGTTAGATAAGTGCTTGTATAGGAGCGAATGTGGTTGCTGTGCTTTCTTTATGCCACTTTGGAATGAGAAGCGAGCACTCTTATAGAAGCCCTTGATTTTGAGAAGGTTCGTAGCCTTGCTAACGTCAACCTTTACCTATGTGCCTAGTGACTGATACTAACCAAGTACAGTCTTAATATAGTCTTGAAAGTAAATTAGTTAAACTTCTCATTGCAAATATCATAAGAGAAGAAGAGATCTTGCGAATTGATTCAATCTTTTACACCAATGTATCGTACTCTCTCGACCCGGCTTACCCCAAACGACCGGCTTCACGTTCCTTCGGAAGCCTTCGGATTGGTTACGCCCACTTCGGGTTGACTTATAGTTTGACCTTACTGACGCTCGTGCCCCGATCAAGATTCGAACCTGCTATCTTTTTTTTGCAAGGTACCATATGCATTGATCAAATAGCATAAATAGCATTTCCTATTGATTTGTCCCCTGGACTGGACCTAAAATGATTCAGAATTAACCAAGTGAATGCTTGGGTTTAGTTTAGCCCCGTCCCTGCCACTCCCGCCGAAGCCGGGCTTCGGTCCCCCCACTTTTCTCGAAGTAAGCGGAAGTCGGTTTGAACTTCCCGAAAGTAGGGGCTTTTGAAGGGAGGAAGAAAGCGACTTCTTATCAAAGCAGCTACTCACCCAGCGCTTGAAGCTTCAAGTTCACCCAACTCCTACTTAACGGGGCGCTGAACTTGCGCTTTCAAGACGAGGTCTCACCGAGCCTTCAACCGAGTTAAGCGTAAGCCAGTGAAAGCTAGGGAAAAGCTTAGGTCTTGGGCCATGCAATGCAGCGAGGGCTTGTTAGTATTGGTAGGTGACATATAGCCCGTAGCATTCTTTCTTCGATCAGGTTCCACTGTTCATACCGAGCTCGTACCCAATCGGATTATTCCATGAGTACGCGTAGGGACCGTATACGAAGGATAAGATCATATTGTAACCCCTTTTCATGAGCTCAAGCTCACAATACGACTTACTTTAGCAATGACGAGACCATTACATCTACGTCTCAGCTATGGAAGTTCCGCTCGGGCAAAGCTACCGGTTGCAAAGGAATGAAAAAGCTAAATAGAAGATGAAAGTATCCCCAAGGCGGCTGGTACCAAATCCTACTCTTTTTTCAGACAGAAGCAGGTGGCATGCATGTGGAAGCAAGGGAAGGTGTAGCGGCCGGAAGAAGAGATTCTCCAACCTTAGCGCCTAGCGCCATTCCCACGGGTTTAACGACTGGTTTAATTTCTGCAACAGGTTTCGAAAAGAACTCGACTTTTTTGGTTTTGGCAAATGTTTAAGAGTCCATCCATTCTCCGAAAGGCTAAAGCTACCGGTTGCAGCTGTTACAGCTGTAGTGGCTGGTGTAGCCAGCCTGTGATGACATAGGTTTCCGGGGGTAGCGGCTGGTTACATTTATTTGGAAGAGAGTTCCGCTGCCGCAGGTTTAAAAGAAACTTTTGAAGAGGTTAGAAATAGCAAATCTGCGAGAAAGGAGAGATCAAGACAAGAAAAATATTATCCGTAGAAAAAAAAATTCCAAAAACCTCCTCTATTATGGATCGGTCGAGCTACTTCTCTTAGGTTTAAATTCGACCAATAGGGTTCAGAGAGAGCTCGACCAATAGGGTTCAGAGGGATAGGCCACTTCGTTCCTCGCGAAGAGGCAGTCTCTCCCAGTTGATTGATTGCTTTTTTACTTTCTTTATCGAGATTGGCTTGGTGTTCAGTCTACAGAGGCCCACGGAGCGGTAGAAGAAAAAAATCATGCTCTTCGGAGCCCCAAAAATCCCATGTCTTTCTTGGTTGGACTAACCCAACTGGCGATTTCCGTCTTCCTGAATTGGGGGAGCAATAATAAGTCTCTCCGCTTAGAACAAGAAGCGGAACTACGGGGATGAAATGAAAAGTCTTTCTCACGATAACGCCCAACAGCCCACTGGAGCAATTTTCCATTCTCCCATTGATTCCTATGAAGATAGGAGATTTGTATTTCTCATTCACAAATCCATCTTTGTTTATGCTGCTAACTCTCAGTTTGATCCTACTTCTGGTTCATTTTGTTACTAAAAACGGAGGAGGAACCTCAGTACCAAATGCTTGGCAATCCTTGGTAGAGCTTATTTATGATTTCGTGCTGAACCCGGTAAACGAACAAATAGGTGGTCTTTCCGGAAATGTTAAACAAAAGTTTTTCCCTCGCATCTCGGTCACTTTTACTTTTTCGTTATTTCGTAATCCCCAGGGTATGATACCTTATAGCTTCACAGTTACAAGTCATTTTCTCATTACTTTGGGTCTCTCATTTTCCATTTTTATTGGCATTACTATAGTGGGATTTCAAAAAAATGGGCTTCATTTTTTAAGCTTCTCATTACCCGCAGGAGTCCCACTGCCGTTAGCACCCTTTTTAGTACTCCTTGAGCTAATCCCTCATTGTTTTCGCGCATTAAGCTCAGGAATACGTTTATTTGCTAATATGATGGCCGGTCATAGTTCAGTAAAGATTTTAAGTGGGTTCGCTTGGACTATGCTATGTATGAATGATCTTTTCTATTTCATAGGGGATCCTGGTCCTTTATTTATAGTTCTAGCATTAACCGGTTTGGAATTAGGTGTAGCTATATCACAAGCTCATGTTTCTACGATCTCAATCTGTATTTACTTGAATGATGCTACAAATCTCCATCAAAGTGGTTATTTATTTATAATTGAACAAAAGCGAGGAGCGAGTTTAGAAGCGAAACGTAAGAGCGAAGCCAACACCTGCCTCCCGCCATCCATAAAGAAGTAGAAGTCGTTCGACCTGGACTTAACCATTAGTTTTCCTTGTCTTCCAATGAATAGCCTTTCATGCCTTTAATCCCTCCTTTCCTCCAACCGGCACGATTGAAATAGACGGCTAGGAAAGTACGAAGTGAGTCGACTCTAAAGGAGATAAAACCACTCGACCGATAGGGAGAGGGCCTATCCCTCTGAACCCTAGGAGGCATTGAGGCCCAGAATAGGTCAAATGGCCGGTATCTTCACCACGAGGGAGAATTTTTCGTATCAATGAGGAGGGGAGGTTTCGCGAGACTATGCTCGGCAAACGGGTTTATTATTCGGGGCGTTCCGTCATTGTCGTAGGCCCCTCTCTTTCATTACATCGATGTGGATTGCCTCGTGAAATAGCAATCGAGCTTTTCCAGACATTTGTAATTCGTGGTCTAATTAGACAACGTCTTGCTTCGAACATAGGAGTTGCTAAGACTTAAATTCGGGAAAAAGCGCCAATTGTATGGGAAATACTTAAGGAAGTTATGTGGGGACATCCTATATTGCTGAATAGAGCGCCTACTCTACATAGATTAGGTATACGGGCATTCCAGCCTATTTTTGTATTAGTAGAAGGGCGTGCTATTTGTTTACATCCATTAGTTCGTAAGGGATTCAAAGCAGACTTTGATGGGGGCAAATGGCTGTTCATGTACCTTTATCCTTGGAGGCTCAAACAGAGGCTCTTTTGCTTATGTTTTCTCATATGAATCTCTTGTCTCCAGCTATTGGCGATCCCCCCTTTTTTTTTTCGATGAATATTTTCATTTTATTCATCAAAAATCAGGAGTGCCAAAATCAGCAAACCTGCCATGAAGCTCAACAAGTCCCAAAAACTAAAAGACAAGGAACAGACATAAGAAAACTATCTAAGCACATAGGCCACATCTCTACAAACATGGATTGCAAGCTCTCTCGGGGTGAACTTAATTTCCCCAGCGCGTCGCCGGCATCGCTCGTACCAGATTTCGCTAATAATAGCCCGCCAGAAAAGTCTGGCCGCAGCAGCCACTTTGGTTTTCCCAGCCGCTTTGCAGCTGTGTTGAACGATACTGTCCTCCCAGCTCGTCGTAGCCAACTGGTCGCGTCCGTAACAGTACCGTCGGACCTCCTGCCCAAAATCACAGTCATGCAGGATATGATTCAAATCGTCAACACCGGAAGTGCACAAGAAACAAGAGATATCAATGCTCATCCCCCACGAGGCCGCCATGGAGTTGGTGGTGAGCCGCCTCTTCACAGCGAGCCAGGCGATAAGATTGTGCTTGGGGATGGAGGGGGGAGACCAGACCAGATCATACCATCCGATCTCCTGCTGCTTCACTCGGATAGCAGCCCATACTTTTGAAACTGAATACCTCTCAAGCGCCTCCCCCTGCCATTGAACTTGCCCGTCATCAGAAAGGGAGAGGTAACTCCGAGCCTTATCTCTGGCTCTCAGCAGCCTCCTCCAGGTCCAGGAGTGAGACGCAGCAGGAGCACAAGACCAGATCGACTTGGTCCTGAGCCTATATCGACGCAGCCGGGCAATCCAAAGGCTGCCTCAATCAGGATGCTCCAAATATGCCTGAAAACACACGCGTAGTTCCAAGAGCCAAGATCGCGAATGCCAAGCCCCCCTTCACGCTTAGGGACTGCAACCTGGTGCCATCCCACCCTGGCCTTCTTTCTTCCTTTCACCGTCAGAAACCTTCCATAAAAAGTCACTGCAGAGCTTTTCCACAGCCGTAATAACAGTCTTTGGCAGAAGCAATACGTTCATCCAGTACTGGCTCATAGTGCTGAGAACCGAGGAGACGAGTTGAAGCCTCCCAGCATAACTGAGAGTGGCCACCCTCCAACCAGAGATTTTCGCAGTGATCTTGGAAATCAGGAGGTCACAATCACGAACCGAGAGCTTCCCTGAAATCAGGGGAACGCCAAGGTACCGGACCGGAAGCATGCCCTCGAGGAACCCCAACTCAGAAGAAACCTGAGCCCTAGTAGCCTGCGGAACCGTGGATGAGAAGAATGGGAACTGGTGAAGAAAGCTCCAAGCCGGTATATAGCTTAGCTCGTCCCATATGTTAAGTAGACAAAACGGGCATTTCCAGAGGTCTTTGAAAACATGTTCTTATTTCTTCGTATGCGCAGATTAAGGCCCGCGTGGAGTAGTTGTATGATCGCACGGCGTAGAAGCTATGTTACTCACCTTTTATGTAAGGGGAGAACTATAGAGCGAAGGAATCTCTTTCCTACTGCTATTCCTAGTTCCACTATGCCCTACTCCTAATTCCACTGCGCGCGTCGGTCTTTCAAAGCCAACTATCGAGGTGGGGTCCTTTCCTCCATTTGGTAGTGGGATGTCAAAGTCAAAAAATTCCTCGCTTCTTTTCATCAAAAACCACAAGGTAGATACACCTTTTAATGGGACGAGGTTTATGTGATCGGAGCTTACAAAATGGAAGGCTGTTGGTTCTGATTCCGATCCCCTCGCTGTGCTTGAACGAAAGCTAACTAACGTATCTAATCTAGTGGCAGCAGGTGGATATCAAACGGATTCTGCCCTGGGGAGAGCGGCTGAGACAAATAAAGATCTTGTGTATTCCCCCATCCCTCGCTTTGACAAAGCCAGATCGTCCAATTGCATAGAAAGAAGATCCAATGCGGTTTTGTTCTCTCAGTCAGACAGTCTATCGCTCTCAGGTTGGCCCATCTCCTTCCTAAAGAAAGAACCTTCCACTATCGATACGGAACCCCTTTCTCGTTCACAAATGAGTTGATTAGCTTATCACGTGGCCTGATATGATCAATTTCGCGGCTCGCTATCCTATAACAAGCAGTTTCTCCTGAACTTCCTATAAGAGTGCCGCACGAGCAAGCTTCCATCTTCAATCTCCAGGATTTCACCAGAACTTCCTATATTCGTTACATTCTAAAGGACGGTAGATACACACACTGTTTCAAGTCAATTTCATTGAACCTTATCTGGCTCAACCCACAGGTCAGATTTCAAACCTATCGATATACTTGACCTGACTCGCTTTCCTCACTCCGTCCCGGCTTAGGAGAGATTGAGCTTGACTAGAGCATTTCTTTTCCCGATAGCGCCTTCATTCCTTCTTTTCAAGATGTTTACTTAGCCCCCTTCCTGGTCCTTTCGAACCAGATATTGAAAAACCTGGCTCACAGCTAGATAGAGAAAAAAGTGGGAAGATTCAATCTTGGTATCGCACACACCGCAAAGAGGGGAGACTTTAAGAGGTGGTGCTGCATCCAACCCGGCACCAAGCATGAAAAAACCAAACAAGTTATTTACAAAACTGTAAAGAAGACTCCAGACTCAATTGCATCGATCAAATCTTCAACTCACGTCTACCCTTCCGCTTTTGAAAAAAAAAAGGAATGCTTTTTGATCCTATCGCCCTCTTCAGATTTAGGGGGTTTCCTTTTCAGGCTGACTCGCTTCTCCCCATAAATGAACACTGATGGAATCCATAGAGAGAAATCGGATTCAACCACTTCTTCGTCGGTGCTGCTGATGATGCAATGAGTTTCATTCGGCTGGAGATATATATCATATATCTATATGAGATCTGTCTTTCGTCCAAAGTGAGTAAACTTCCATGGCATAAGAGGAAAAACTAGAGCTTAAGCCTGCCCGCATGCCTATTTATGGCTATAACGTTCCAGGAAGTGGTTGACAATGAACTACTTCCTTTCACTCTCGCCTTATCCTTCGCTTCCCTCGCCCGAGACCAGAGCAAGAACCGTGACTGATTCACCTGCTCCTTTGACGTCCAAAAGATCGAATCTGGGAACACACAAAAGACCCTTGAGAATCCCAAGCGAATAGAAAAAAGTCCTATGTGTCTCACGCTCCAAAGTAGTTAGGCTTTTTGCGTAGAAGTCGGTCTTCTCAAGGCCCCATGGCTATGTATGGATCCCTAGCAGGAAGCTTTCGCTTCTTGAATCTATATAAGGATATAATCCCTATTCCATTTTTTTCTTTCTTTTTTATCGAGGCTTCTCGCTTCTCTGTCTCAGTGAAAGTGGGATCACCGAGGCTCCTAAAAGCAGCCGCGATCTTATAGACCACCAGGCCGCCGCCTTTCTAAAGCGTTGAGTCCCGTGCTCGCTTTTCGAAGAATATGGAGTCCCTTGAGTAGACGCCGCCCGCGCTCTAATCCTTACTACAATGAAAGATCTGCTTCATTGCTATGCCCTTCGACAAGGATCTTACCTAACCCGATCTTTCAATGACTGCATAACCGCCTTAACCGCTGGACTTGTGACCGGACCTGTGGACTTCTCTTATTAAATTTTAACTCTTTAGTCAAGATCGGAGAAAGAGCATGTAAAAAGCCCGTCCTTTCTTGTGGGGTGATCGAGAGATGGATTTTTTAGAGGAGTATGGTCATTGAACCCTTTTGATTCGCCAGTAACGGTTCCTTACATCAAGAAAAATAACGGGGATTCCCCAGGACCGGTCGATTTAGCACAAGCATAATCCATTAGAACGAGACGGCTCAAATACGTGTTGTGATTGTTCGTGACTGGACACTAAAAAGGCGTTCAGAAACCCTCGTTATTGAGGGCAATGCGTTCTTTTGTTTCACTACCTGACCAGAGGAGAGGGACAACAACGGCTTTCCGGTTCACCAAAAGGCGCAAGGGGGAGTAGGAACTATGAATACATGAAGTCTTTCCTTTTCTAAACATAAGGGGATTAGATAAAAAAAGGGTCTAAGAGGCAACCCGCCTACAGAATAAGTAAGCCCGACCGACGAACTGTTCGTCTGTTTGACACCGAGGATCCCCTTCTATACCGTTATAATAATGAATCAAGGAAATCCTCTTTTATCAAATCGTCTGTGCTCACGAATCGATTGTGGAAGCTTAATGAAAAAAAATTATCGTAGTATAGTAACAGTCAACACAGTAGCTGTAACGTGACCAGCGCTTTGTCCTTTATATATATCTATATAATAATAGCTGCAACTGCGCTGAATGATAAAGCCTTATTCCCATAAAATTTGTGAGGAAAAACCGCACCTACTCTCTTCCAATGAATTCTAAGTAGAAGTGTACCGGTCGCTTTCAAAGTTTCTTCGGGATACGCGAGTTGACGGTGCGTCTTTAAGAAAAAAGGAAAAAAAAAAGGCACGAAGTAGCTCGACCGTAAGGGAGAGGAAAGAGCTCGACCGTAAGGGATAGGAATGAACTGCAGCTGACGGGGATAAATGTGGATATCCTGTGGCAACTGAGCAGCTCTACCCGCACATAGCTAAATATCCCCCTTCCACGCCTCCCTGTTGGTGAGCTCTGCCCTTAAGTGAGCCCATCTGTTGGTCGGCCAATATTGGATAGTCAACTAGCGCACTGGGTAACTCGAATATCTAATATAAGAATAGCTGCCCCGTTCTCAAAAAGAAGCATGGAAAGAGCTGTGAATCAGAAAGATAAGTTGAAGTTGCGTAAACTCACTCTACTTAAAGGTTTTATAGGTACTTATTCAAGTATGGGATGTAAGATGACAAGTATGTGTGGTAAGATGACTCTACAAACGAAGACAGAGAGTGGCTACCCCTGCGAAGGTTAAAGAGGTTAAGTTGCCTGTTCTGCTTGAAGGAATAGGGAGAAGGTACTCGACCAACTAATCTGTATTGGGTATAACGTGATAGTAGACTCCATATATCCTATTTGAAATAGTGCTTCCTGCCCGTGACGAGTAAGAAAAGAAATGAACCGTGTGGTAAGCCACATCCCTCTATATTCCTCCTATGCTTATCTTATGTGACGCTTGTCCTCTACTTCTGATGAACGAAAGCGTTCGGCTAATCTGCTCAAGCAAGTGAGAAATAGGACTCATTTTTCACTACGTAATTAGACAAGATACTTTTTGTGGTTCCTGGAATCCATAGGGTCAATAAATGTGCCATGTCGCCTTTGAAGGCGTAGTGTAGACTATTTTCATTCCACTTTCATATTTCTACACTGTCCTTTCGCGCTACACTAGGACGCTTATATCCGTTGCTTGCATTCTTCCTTCCTCTCTATTTGATTTGCTTCCTTTGAAGTTTGAGCTTTGCCATCTTTTACATTGTCCTGTGCCCTTGTCTTTTGCTCTATGGCATCAAAGGATGCGCCTACTCAGGGCGTTCAAAGCAGCGTGGTAGATCAGGTTATATAATAAGGGAAGCCTTAAGAAAGCGTCAATTCTCGTCAATCAGGATCGGGGCTCAGGCTACCCATGTACAACCTCCACAGATTGCAAAACGGAAGGAGAACTCACTGTCCAAATGGAGGGACAGGGGATCGGAGAGAAGTAAACTCCGGACATCTTTTTTCCGAAGAACTCCTCACATGGTCAGTGAAGGTATTCCCTACCAAGTTGATATACCTAAAAAAGAAAGAAATGCACATCCCGAAGTCGAAAAGGATAGGGAGATTGAAAAAGAAAAGGATGCAATGATGAATACACAGGAGGATCAGACGAAGAATCGCGATCTATGGCAATTCTAGTTTCAACAGAAGGTCGTCAGTTCAAGTCATCTCATTGATGCTCATCACCTGTCACAACTCTCGATAAATGTCTTTCTTTGAATGTCTTTGACTAAAATATCTACTTTCATTCAACTTTAGAGAAGTCTAGTCCTTATGCGCTAGTGCGCTCATCCGTTACTTCAAGTGCTTTCCCTTGAGCTAATCCTCTTGCAGGAGCGAGGACAGTTCGAGCGTTAGAAGTAGCTGAGTCAAGGTAGCATTCCCTGTTAGCACTACTCGCCGTATAGAGATTTGACTTTCACGGGCTTTGCTTTGACACGTGCCCCCTTGCTTTTAGGAATTAAAGACCCGTGCATTAAAGATATAAGGGATGAGGCTTTCGATCAAAAAAGCGGGGACTCCCAGAAGGAGAACAGATTTACTTCGGGTGTTGTGCTCTTGCCTCCAGTTCTTCACAGGAGAGAGGGTAGCTCTGCATCTATTTCTGTTGATTCCCTTGGTTTAGTCCCTTGAAGAAGGTAGGGCAGAAGGTTTAGGATCACAAAGAGAATCTGGATAAGAAGATTCGACTGAAAGGTCTGTGATTAAAGCTTTCTTTCAAGGAATGCAGCTACTCGGCTAACTAGGATCGTAGTTTCACTTAATAGGGTTCGGCGGAGAAGACATAGATTCCTGGAACGAAGCTAAAGGTATTCGCTTATAATCAACAATTAATGTGGCTTTTTTCCCTCTATTTTATCATGCCTCGAAGTTTACCCTTTTTTCACGTTCTCCATACTCTAAAAGTGAGTGAATCACTTCCAACTGAATAAGATGGGATTGGAATCCCTTTTTTGTAGAGTCCACCATGGGAAAATCATACCCAATGTGATAGGAGTACCTAGTCCCCTGGTTAGTAGTTGTTTAGCTCTATCTCCGCCCCGTAATATGGTTTAATCGCTAATTTTTTTTTGTTCATGGGCCTATTCTCTTTCTCCATCCATTGCATATTCTCGCGTAGTGGGAAGTTCTCCATTCCGCCCTAACTTCAATTCAAAACTATTACTTCTCGGCCTAACTCGGACTAATCGACTCCCCAGCCTATCTAGGCTAGACCTGGTTGAAAGCAATCAAGCCAAAGTGCTTCAACGGCAAGATCCGTCAATAGCAGTGCTTATGCCGACATTTCTCCTTTCTTCCTTACCTGCTTTTCGGTTAGGATTGATTCATCTCCGCATCTGGCGAATAGAACGAGTGTTAGGGGAGTATGGAAGACTACTTCTTACTCTTCTATTTTTTACCCGCTGCTGAAGTGACGAGGTTTTTCGATCAAGATTTCACCCTTCCTATTACGGGCTTCGGTTCCTTCTGACTTGATATCTTCGACTCCTATCCTGCCGGAGATTAAGGAGCGGACACTCGCAAAGCGATTCTGTTCATAGTTTTAAGGGTTTATATTTCCGCACACTTACACAGGAAAGACTTTCTATACTTTTTAGAAATCCGTTCAAATTTGCTTTATTCAGGTGAGCTGCTTTAGCTTGAGCAAAGTTTTTTTGATCTCGTTAAGAAAGTTTGATTCGCTCCTACCTGTCTTTCGCCGCAGGTCAATATGGGAACGTACGACAAACCACTACCTATTCACTTCTGCCGAAATGAGAAGATACATATACATTAATATGGTAAAGAGCCTGTCGTGACATATTCAACTTCAGCTTCTGCTTCACTAAACGTAGTTGACCCAATTGCATCAAGCAGCGCCCTACAGTCAACTCACATCGAGTCCTTCCTCTTCTCCTGGATTGGTGTGGGGAATCAGCCACTAGAGGCGAGATAGCCCTTGTTTAGTTCATCATTCCGTTCGGATATAGAGCAGTTTCCCTGGTCAAGGGACCAATTGATTCATAGCCAATGTTCTTGCATTGCCTCGGGCATAGAAAAGCATCTTCGCCTATTGTCCGGGGAGGTTAGAAGTAGCTCGACCGTAAGGTTTAGAATATACTCGACTGAAAAAAGGAGAGGGAGATCCATAATAGAGGTAAGAAAGTAACTCTGAATAGAAGAGCAACATGATAGAATGATAGGAATAATGAAGAAAAGAGCGGGTAGTATGAACTAACTGGAACAAGGGCTATTCAAAGCATCGAGCAGTACAGGAAGCATCTAAACATGAAGGGGAATAAGCAGCGCCCTGCCCTTGGCAGCCATAGTTGTTGTACGAGTCATAGGAGGTTGAATCAGAAGAAGGAAGATGACATCGAATAGGCTCTGGGACAGAAATTACTTTCCTTTCTGGTGAATTCATTGCCGGTGTTACAGAGAAAGTCAAGTTGTTGTCAGTCAGATTCTCCATGTGAGAAGGAAATAGTGAAGCTCCTGGATAGGCTTCACAAGGTGAGTATGGAGTACAAGCTCAACGAACAACAAAGCAGAAGCAGATAGGAATTAATCTGGGACAAAGAGAGGACCTTATCCTCAACAAGGTTCGAAGCGAACTCGGCCGAAGAGTCTGGGAGCGGGCAGAAGAGAAAGGGAAAGGGTCAGCCTTAAAGGGCACTAGCCAATCCCAAGGGAAGGTCTGTCTAAACGAATCAAATAGCATAAAACGAGCGTTCATGAGCCCATGCTCCAGTTTCCATCCATTCCTGCCTATATCCAGCCAGGAGATTCAGAACATCCATCTAGTAGCCCAAACAAACCTGCCAATCCGATGATAAAGTACATAGGGTATAAAGACACCCTTTAGGGAAAAATAACCCGACTGGTTTAAACAAAAGTAAACCCTTAGTCTGGTACCTATAGATAAAAGAAATAAAAAAAAAAAAAAACAGATAAATCTATAGCTACCTATATACTAAGGTTCATCAAAAAAAATGC
>ENA-ORSX01002034-ORSX01002034.1-human-gut-metagenome-genome-assembly--contig:-NODE-2034-length-12364-cov-23.662848_pt1 | contig 12364 bp, 10 predicted proteins | sample MGYA00241904_ERZ509172 | MGnify/ENA primary metagenome ERZ509172 (study PRJEB26280, sample SAMEA2338795) | human gut metagenome | biome: human gut; feature: human-associated habitat; material: faeces...
ATTCCGGGACATTGTTTCTATCTTCTTTCCGGATTTCATTCCCTAAATATTGAAAGCTGCCATCTTCTCTGAATCTTACTGTCAGCTCATGAGTTATGACTGTATCGTCACATGCCACCTTATTACATACCGCATCAACAGTCAGTACCATTGTTCCATCAGCATTTTCTTTCACATCTATAACTTCCGGAAGACACGTACCAAAAAAGGTTGGCGTATAATTCATACATCCCAACTGTGCCCAGTCATACGTCTGTTTTTCTTGATTAAACACCGCATACTTCCTTATTTCTTCTGACGTTATCGGAAGATACTCTATCATCAGATTTTCAAATTCTTCTTTCGGAATTCCCTCCGGATAATTTTCCGGAGAAACTCTCTGCCCATATTTCATGGCATACAGATATTCATACAATCCATTATAATCTAACACATCTAAATTGTTCAAATTCCAATTCGAACATAACAGATTATTTCCCTGATATCCAATTTTCTGAACACATAGTTGGGATAGTGCTCTCTGCTTTTCTGTCATTGGTTTCACTCTGATTAAACAGCTCCCATCCATGATTTCAGTGACTTCCGGTGGTTCCGGCACACACAATTCATAACAGAACCATCCTTTTTCTGTATATTCCCATTCTTTAACCGGGATACTGGTCGTGCAAGCAATCCCCGGTGTATTTTCTTCTATCCAGATGCCGCTTGTGCTGACTACATGCATCTCGGTTCCATCATAAATAAATTTCATTCTGCTGATTCCGCCATCTCGACGCACATTGTAAATAACTACAGAACCACTTTTCCCTATTTCACAATTATTAAGAAATTGATCCAACTTTTCATAATTTTCCACATTAGAGTATGCCACCTCAGCCGAAACCGGATTTCCTGTTTTCCCTGCTCTCTTTTGCATTTCCAGCATCGTTTCATCCTGCAGAACAACATTGGAAGTATCCCCTTTGTCAGCCTTCTCATAAATGTTCTGAAGCTGTTCCATCTGCCTTTTACAATCCATTTCCGCCTCGGAAATCCCTTTTTCTGATTCTATCTCTTTTTCTGACTCTATCTCTTTTTCTAATTCTGCCTCTTTCTTCGCACAAGCGCACAGCGAACTACTTATTATCAATACCATCAACAGACGCACACACCTTCTACGTCGCCCTTGTCTGCGGAACCTCTTCTGCTCCATCTCTTTCACTACTTTCCTCCATACAGTTCTTCCCATTCGGTTCTTGTCAAACGAGGTACATGCCACCCAATCGCCGAATCATGTATTGGTTCAAGAATACGATTTGCTACATACTCTATCCCACCGTCCTCTGTATCACGCACAGTTACCCCTTGCAGATACGCACGAGTTAGTTTCCGGCAGGGAAAGACCGCCTGTACTTTCAAAGTCAGCGTTCCGTCATCATTTTTCACATAATCAATCACTTCCGGATATGGATATTCCGGGTATTCAACTTCTTCCAATCCTCTTGGTTTATATTCATACGCCTCTTCCTCCGGATGATAAATCGTTTTCGACTGCAAAACTTCACTGCTGATGTTAAATCTCGACATAATAATCGGTTCAAATTTTTCTTTTGAAATCAAATATACCGCACATGTTCCCATTGCATTTCCGGTGGTAAACTCCCCATATTCCGTATGATTCTCCCGATAAAACAAATCAAATATATCATAAAAATCCAGTTCCCCAAAATCTTCTTCACTCCAGTCAGCCAAGAACATATTATTCCGTTCATATCCTATCGGCAGTATATATCTGCGATTCAGCTCTCTGCAGGTTTCATCTAATGGAAGTACCCGATATGCCATATATTCCATCGTTTCACTTTTTGTAACCTCATACGATCCTTCAAAGGCCAGTCGCCCTGAAAACATCAAATATCCATCTTCCGTGTATTCCCATGACTCCGCACGATATAAATCTTCTGAGGACAGTTTTAATTCACCATCCTCATAAACATAATAGCTTCTGATCACATTTACATTTCCATCCTGCGTCTCCATATTTCGAATGATACAGCTTCCGTTTCTTGCAACTTCTATGATAGTCATACGCCCGCTTTTCTTAGTTTCTGCCTTTTCACAAAACTGTATCACGTTCTCATACTCCGTCATGTTGATTTGATTTTCATGATCAACTGCAGTATACCCCTTTTCTCCAAGACAGTTCACAAGACCACGTATCATTTCCAAATCCCCCAGTTTTCCTTCTTCTGCAGCTTTTTCATAAGTCTTACTGCAAATCTCCAGAATCTCTTCGACTTCCTTTTCTTCTGTTTCACTTCGTTTCATTGTTATTTCATCCGTAGTTTTCCTCTCCTGCTGTTCCGGTTGATACGCTATATTTTCCGAGTCTTCCTCTTTAAAATCACTACACCCTGACAAATGCACTGCCACTATTAATCCAATCACTAAAAACCGACTCTTCCAAAATCTTATTTTCTTCACTCTATCATCCGCTCCTTTTATTACATTTGTAAGATTTAAAACCAAAAAAATTTATCTTTCCGAATAATTCATTATTTTACAAAATATTACATCTGTAGGAATTAAATGTCAAGTTGATTTTTCAGCAAAAAAAAATAAGCAGCCATCGTAGACTGCCTATTTAGCAAATTACATTCTCTTATATGGCGCCATATCATACGGCAAAAAATATCCCTGCCCATGCCGGCAGACCGGACACACCTTCGGAGCCTGTTTTCCTTCGTGAATATACCCGCAATTTGTACAGATCCATTTTGCCGGATCTTCTTGATTATAATAGCGATTCTCCTCTAACATTTTCGCCACTTCAGCGAATCGCTTCTGGTGGGTATGCTCAATGTCTGCAATCTGCATAAATGCTGAAGCCGCTTCAAAAAAGCCTTCTTTTTTTGCAATCTCCGCAAACGCAGGATAGACTTGCTCATACTCCTCTTTTTCATTATGTTCCGCCGCGCGCATCAATTTCGCAAGATCATCTTCCCCATCCACAGGATATCCCCCATCTATAAAAATGGTTTCACCCGAAAGCTCCTGCAGCAATTCATAAAACCGTTCTGCATGTGCCCGCTCCTGTTCCGCTGTATAGTTAAATATATCAGCAATTGTATAATGTCCTGCTTTTCGTGCCTTCTCCGCCGCAATTGTGTACCGGTTACGTGCCTGACTTTCTCCCGCAAATGCACGCATCAAATTCTCTTTCGTCTTACTCTCTTTAAAACTAACAGCCATGATACATCCCTTTCTTAATCTAATATGATAATACTAGTAGTATGTACCATGGCTGGCAAAATATGCTTTATTTTATTATATAAACTAATTAAACCCGATAATTCTCCGCGCTACACTATAAGCCATTGATGAAACTTTTCTTCCGGATCGTCCCGGCAAATTCATCGTTTGACCTAAAATTCCATGTCGAATTTTAAAATAAGTTCTATAATCCTTTTGTTTCAAATACTTCCAAAGTTCCGCTTTCTTCTCCAGATTTTCCGCTTTTTTTGAACGAATACACAAAATAGAAGACACCGTCATCATGATCGCCAGATAATTAATCATATATTTACGTAACTTCTTACTCTGTATCATACGAAGTTCGTACATGGAGATCATTGTTTTCGTCACAAAAATCTGCTGATCAACTCGCCCAATCATTACCTTCTCATTTACAGACTGGTCTTCTCTTCCAATAAAATAGCGATAAAAATCCAAATCCATATAGTATAATGTCCGCACGTGCGGCAATGGATAATATACATAAATATTATCTACATAAAATGTATGCTTTGGCAGCCGCAGCTGACAGAGTTTTAGCATTTCTGTCCGATAAATCACAGAATGCATCAATATATACTGATCGAGATGGAACATCCCTATATCATCCCAGCGAAAAATCTGATCTTGCGGAAGTACATTTCGGTAATGAATCACTTTTTTGTGTTCCATTCCAACCTTTTCATAGACATAATTTGCAACAATCATATCCACCTGAGTTTCAGCTTCTACGAACCCTTTGACCGTCTCCAAAATCTTGAGAAGTGCCTCCTCATCCACCCAGTCATCACTGTCTACAACTTTAAAATACTTTCCTTTCGCATGCGCAAGTCCTGTATTCACCGCATCTCCATGACCACCATTTTCCTTATTGATCAATTTTACAATCCCCGGATGCTGCTCTTCCAGTCTCTTTCCGATTTCTGCCGTACCATCTGTGGAGCCGTCATTCACAATTAAAATCTCCACATCCTCACCGCCGGGAAGAATCGTATTTACTGCATGCTCCATATAAGCCTCCGAGTTATAACATGGAATGGCAAATGTAATATATTTCATAAATCTGCTCCTTATCACTACATTGTCTTGTTGTTTTTCGAGTATACCACGATTTTTCAGTTTTTCCAACTCTCTTTCTTACTTCTTGCCAGTTCTTTAAGGAAATGTTAAGATAAATGCAGTTAAGAATAAAAAATGGAGGATTCCCCTTATGAAGAAAAATGTAATTGTCGGACAGTCCGGTGGCCCTACTGCTGTAATCAACGCCAGCCTTTACGGAGTTGTATACGAAGCATTGAACAGAGAAGAGACTCTTGGTACTGTCTATGGAATGATAAATGGTATTGAAGGATTTTTGAATGATCAGATCATGGATATGAAACCGTTAGAACTATCCGGTGAATTAGAATTAATAAAAACCACACCGGGTTCTTATCTTGGTTCCTGCCGGTACAAACTCCCGGAAGACTTAGCGGATGAAGTATATCCAAAACTTTTTGAAAAATTTGCCGCTCACAACATCGGATATTTTTTCTACATCGGTGGAAATGATTCTATGGACACCGTCAGCAAGCTCTCCCGCTATGCAGAACAGATTGAGAGTGATATTCGTTTCATCGGCATCCCGAAAACCATTGACAATGACCTTGTTTTGACAGACCATACGCCCGGTTTTGGCAGCGCCGCAAAATATGTGGCATCAACAGTTCGCGAAATTGCAATTGACGCCTCTGTTTATGACAACAAAAAGTCTGTTACGATTGTAGAAATCATGGGCCGCCATGCAGGATGGCTGGCTGCTTCCAGCGTTCTGGCAAGAAAATTTGAAGGGGATAATCCGGTTCTGATTTATCTTCCGGAAGTTGCTTTCGATCACGAAGTATTTATTGAAAAAGTAAAAACAGCACTGGAAACCACTCCGAATCTGGTTGTCTGCATTTCCGAAGGAATTAATGACGGAAACGGTACGTTTGTATGTGAACTTGCAAGCGATGTGGGTGTTGATACCTTCGGTCACAAGATGCTCACCGGTTCCGGAAAGTATCTGGAAAATCTGGTCAAAGACCGCTTAGGAGTTAAGGTGCGCTCTATTGAATTAAACGTATGCCAGAGATGTTCCTCCTCGATGCTGTCCAAAACGGACCAGAAAGAGGCAATTGCCTCCGGCGCTTACGGAGTTACCTGTGCACTCAACGGCGAAACAGGAAAAATGATTGCCTTCAACAGAACGGAAGATTACCGCATTGACTATGTAACAGAAGATGTAAATCTTATCTGCAATCAGGAAAAGACCGTACCACTGGAATGGATTACAAACGATGGTTCTGACATCGGCGAAGAATTTATCCGCTATGCCGCTCCACTGATCCAAGGAGATGTTTCCGTTCCAAGCGAAAACGGATTACCAAAATTTGCTTTCAGAAAATAGATACAAAAGATAAAATACAACATTTACAGGAGGATAAAATGGGATTAAGTGAATTTGAAGAAATGAAACCAATCATAGAAAATGCTGCTCTTGGAAGCTATTTAATTCTTCCGCTTAGATTTAGCGAAAACACTCTTGATATTAACTGGATTCAGAAAAACTGTGAATTTAAAAACATTACTACAATGGATTTAAATGAACAGATTAAAACAATGTTTGATCCCCAGAATCCTGTACACGCCGGATCGGATTTTGCAGTCATCCATAAAGAAAAACAGCCTTCTGAAATTGACTGGGATAAAAATCAGTTTCAAATTACTTCTCTGCATCTTGCAATTTTCCAAACAGAAACTGCTTTTTTGGCATTAGGAATCCAGCATTCCACAATGGAAACACTTTTACAGATTCGAAATCCCGGATATGCCAACAGTATTTCCAAATATTATTACAAGGATACCGCTGGCACCGCTCACGAATTTTCACTGGATAGTGCTCTCCTTTCTTTATTAGGTAAAGCAGGCCTGCAGCCATTTTTTCAATCTGGGACATCACTGTTTTTAGAAGCATTTACCTACAATATAGCGGTCATCTCCAAACGTTTTCATGAATTAGAGAGCATTCGTCAGATTACTTTTAATTAACATCGAATGACACCGCAGAAATGAAAACTCAGGCAGAAGACGGACTTCCGCTTGTCTTCTTGGCATTGTATGAAAAATATACTTGCCTTCATTTCACAGAACTATTATCTACAATTGAGAAAAAACAGATGTTCCGTCTGCGAAACTTAAAAAAGAAAATGTTGGAATTTAAAGCATTTGGCACTGTGCATCCGGCAAATATTTCTCGCTGGCACAATGTAAAAATGATTTATCAATATCTCTTAGAAACGAATGGAATTACCGAAGCAATTGACGATATAGATATTAAGATCAGTATTCTTAGTGAGCACCAACACGCTATAGAAGCACACCGGAACGACACCATCATGGGACTAATTACAATTTTCGGTGTTGTATCCATTCTCGCCTCTGTCCTTTCAATCATACAAATTCTCAACTCCGGACACTTACTTGAATGGATCGTCACAATATTAACTTCTATCGGAATGTTACTCATAGCATGGATTGCATATCTCTGGGATCGAAGACACTGAAAAAACGCTATCTGCTTTCATAAAAATGGGAAAGATGATCGTATAAGACCAACCTTTCCCATTTTCTTTTTTATACTATTATTCTACAATCACTTTTCCATCTTCGCCAATCGTGATCATCATACCGTCTTTTACATATTCCAGAAATTCTTCTCCCAGACTATCCACCACCGGCATTGTCACATCATCCAGCCAGACTTCCGCTAAGATCGCCCCTGCTGCCGCCAGCGAATCTATCGGATTTGCAAACAGCATACACGCCGGCTGCCGTTTCATAGCGCAGGCACAATACAGTACCATACCTCCCGTTGTAGAGCCAATGGTCTGCGGCAGACACAATGCATATCCGGCCAACGGCTTTCCATACAATTCCGGATTATTCTGATCATTGCATTTTGCCGTTTTATCTCCAAACTGCAGCGATTTCTGCAAGGAAGCAAGGGTATTAAAACCGGCATGTGTCACTACCGCCTCTGCCTTTGCAGTTCCGGGAGTTACCACTCTTCCTTGAAATTCTTTCATGCAGACCGACCTCCTCTCGTAATCAGTGTCAAGATTTCACTGTCCGTAAAATATCGCGCAGTGGTATACGTACGCAATTTATTGGAGGATGTCACTACCGGCATCTTTGCACAGAGTGGATTGTTCATATACATAAGCGGGCATATATAAGATGTAATGACTCCAGTTGCCCGAAGCCGTTCTGCATACGGCGTTTTTTCAAACTCTTTCAGTACGCCCGGCGCCGCTGTAAACACTGTCGGAATCACAACCTTCTCATTGCCATATTTTTCCAGACGGGCTTCTACTTTATCGGTCCAATCTTTTAATTGCTGCAGACTCATATGCGGACATCCTACAAAACACAACTTTGGCTTTGCATTTGGATGTTTCCACACGATTGGGTAACTTTTCTTCACACGCTCCAACTCAGCATCATCAATTACATATACTTTCGCATCCTTTTGAATCAATGCCTCTTTTTGCTCTTTTGCTTCCGGTGTCAAATGTTCCACATGATATAAACCAACTGCTCCGTTTGATGCAGTTGCCGCGCCAAAATCTTTGAGATAGGTACATGCCGATTCATCCAGCTCAGTGCCTAGCCATCGATCCAGACCAACGATATATGGCACATCTTCCATTACTTTCATTCCGATTGCAGAACCCAATAGCTGTGCCTCCGGTTTCTTTGTTGTCTCAACTCTGACAATCCAAGTGGCTTTCCGCCCTTCATCGGTAAGCAATCCAAAATACGGTACAAAACCTACAATAGCGCCCATCAAATCCATAATCCCGGAATTTCGATTACAGCGCGCACCTAAAACAGAATTCGCATATACAACCGCTGAAGACTCTGACCAACTCAGCACATCTCCCTGCTTTGGCTTATTTCCAACTTCATCCATATAACAGGTACAGGTAAATGCGTCTTTCTCCATCAGCCCCAGTTTCTGAAGCTGTCCTTCATAAAAGTCTTGTTTGTTATACATAAACTTATTGAATATGAAGTTCTGTAAAAAATTTGCAGGCACATTTTTATCCAAAGGGCGGGGATCCGCCGTAAACTGCTGTAACGAAACCGCCCCCGCATCAATTAATTTTTCCATCAGATCATAGACCGGAGCAATCACTCCCAAGCCAAAGGAAGTAACCAGATGATTATATTCAGAGGTTACCGGAACCATAGATTCTGCTCCAAATGCCTCTCCATACATCACCAGCGTTTTCATGACCTTTGCCAAGGTCTCACCCTTTTCTCCATCCAGAATCGCCTGCTGCTCTTCTGTTAATTTCATAATTATCACTTCCTTTTATGATAGATTCATTGCATTATAACTTCATAGCCACATCCCATGCATTCCAGATAACTGTACGCAGGTTTCCAACTGCAAGGGCATCTCCGATCAGATGAACATGCTTGCTCTTCTCTGCCAGCGGTGCAGGCTTATATCCAACAGACATAATCACGCTGTCCGCATCGATTTTAAAGCTCTTTCCATATTTGTCCACCGCAATAACACCATCTTCAAGCACTTCGCTTAACGTTGTCTCCAAATGAACCGGCACTTTATTCGTTGTAAAGAAATCTCTCATATAACTTGCGTTTGCAAGACAAATTCCCTTTACTGCAATCAGATCATTTTTCATTTCCACAATCGTTGGTTTCTTTCCTTGCAGATAGAGATCATATGCAATTTCACAGCCGGTCAGACCGCCACCGATGATGGTAACATTTTCTCCCACTTCTTTTTCACCCAGCAAATATTCCACTGCATCCATCGCATGCTCTACACCTTTTACCGGAATGGTACGTGCAACCGCTCCTGTTGCAACAATCACTTCATCCGCCTGCAAAGTTTCTACATTCTTCACTTCTGTGTTTAATTTCACCTCAATTGGGTATTTCAAAATCTCTCTCTGATACCATGCAATCAGATCTCGATCTTTTTCCTTGAAGGACGGCGCCGCTGCAGCAATAAAAATACCGCCAAGATGATCACTCTTTTCATAAAGTGTTACGCTATGTCCACGCTTTGCACAGACAATTGCTGCTTCCATACCACCAATACCGCCTCCAACAATAACAACCTTTTTCTTTTTCTTTGCCGGAACGATTTTGTACTTCTTCGTCTGCATTGTTTCCGGATTCAACGCACAGCGTGCCATATGTCTGACGTCATCCATCGGCTGTCCATTGGCAATCCCTTTATAATGTGTCATTGTAAAACATCCATTATGACAACAGATACATGGACGAATGTCCTCCAGCCGGTCTTCTATCAACTTGGTAATCCACTCCCCGTCCGCAAGGAACTGACGAGCAATACCTACACCATCGATTCTGCCTTCTGCAACGGCCTGCGCTCCCACATCCGGCTCCATACGTCCTGCGCAGACAACCGGAATATCTACAAATTTCTTAATATGGGCAACATCTTCCAGGTTACAGTTCTGTGGCATATACTGTGGTGGATGCGCCCAGTACCAAGCATCATAAGTACCATTATCTGCATTGAGCATATCATATCCTGCATCCTGCAAATACTTAGCCGCTCTTTCACTTTCTTCCATATCTCGGCCAATCTCTACATAGTCCTCTCCCGGCATTGCACCCACGCAGAAATCTTTTGTCTTAGACAAAACAGAATATCTCAGAGAAACCGGATAATCGCTGCCACAAGCCGCCTTAATCTTCTTCACGATCGCAGTTGCAAAACGATATCTATTTTCAAACGAACCGCCGAACTGATCCTTTCTTTTATTTGTATATTTTAAAGTAAACTGATCCAGCAAATATCCTTCATGTACTGCGTGTACTTCTACGCCGTCCACACCCGCTTCCTTACAAAGCGCAGCCGTCTTGGCAAACGCATCTATGATTTCATGAATCTCTTTCAAAGTCATTTCACGACAAGTTACTTTATCAGACCATCTGGAAGGAAGTACGCTCGGACTTGCCGATTGATACTGTACATCAATAATCGGTTTCGCCAATGCATGAAGTACCGGATTGTTATGTACCTGTACCAAAGAATCCGTAATCGCCCATGACCGTCCCATACCTGCCGTAAGCTGTACAAATAATTTTGCACCGGTCTTGTGGATTTCTTCCATATATTCCTTCAACTCATTAAACATCTTCTTATTCTGCCAGAGCCATCTTCCGCCCATCGGGTCTTTCACCGGAGCAATTCCCGGAATAATCAGACCTACATTATTTTTAGCTCTTTCCAAAAAGAAGTTCGCCGCTTCCTTATCGAAATGATTCGGCTCCATCCAGCCGAACAAAGATGTACCGCCCATAGGACAAAGAACGATACGGTTTTTAATTTCAACATTTCCGATTTTCCATGGGGTAAATAATGCCTCATACTTTGGGTTCATAGTTCCCATACAAATCTCTCCTTTCGAATTCAGGCAGTATTTTTAGATTTTAAGAATTCAGAAAATAAAAATACTGGTAGCTTATTACCTCATTATAATAATCTACCAGTATTTAAGCAAGCAAATATTATTTTTTGTTAAAAATATACAAAATCATGCATTCCACTCCGCAACATTCTTTCGGATCCACTCACAAAGTTCAGGAACTCCTTCTCCTGTCTTGGCAGAAATCTGGAAAATCTGAATCTTTGGATTTCGCATCTTGGCATACTCTGTTACCTTTTCCACGTCGAAATCAAAATACGGAAGTACATCAATCTTATTGATAATCAAAATATCACACACTTCAAACATCAGTGGATATTTCAGTGGTTTGTCATGACCTTCCGGCACACTTAAAATCACAGCATTTTTTACGGCTCCCGTATCAAATTCTGCCGGACACACCAGATTCCCCACATTTTCCAATACAACAAAATCCAAATCGTCCGTTCCAAACTCCTTCAGTCCCTGACGGGTCATGTCTGCATCCAGATGACACATACCGCCTGTATGTAGCTGGATCGAACGTACTCCTACCTTTTCCATCGTCTCTGCATCGACTTTTGAATCAATATCTGCCTCCATAACGCCCATGCGGATTTCACCCTTCAACGCATTAGCGATTGCAGTCAGTGTTGTTGTCTTTCCGGATCCCGGAGAAGACATCAGATTCATAAGAAATGTTTTCGACTTCTTCAAATCCGCTCTCAACAAATCCGCATCTTTATCGTTATCTTCAAAAATACTTCTTTTTAATTCAATTACTTTCAAATCCTGCATTGCTATTTTCCCTCTATATTCTAAATTTTTAACAAGCAAAAAAATACCGCAACCCTCAACTTTTCTCAAAGGTTTCGGTACTTTTAATGCGGATGACAGGACTTGAACCTGCACGTCGAAGACACTAGATCCTAAGTCTAGCGCGTCTGCCAATTCCGCCACATCCGCATATCTGTTTTCTGAGAAACACGTTCACAGAAAAACATATGATATAAAGTATAGCGGAAAACCTAGCAATACTGGATTTCCGCCATTCATTCATCGTGAGCGTGCGGGGATTCGAACCCCGGACAACTTGATTAAAAGTCAAGTGCTCTACCACCTGAGCTACACGCCCATATTAAATTTTTACCCGACCTGTCCAGGCAAACTGGGCTAGTTGGATTCGAACCAACGAATGCAGGAGTCAAAGTCCTGTGCCTTACCGCTTGGCGATAGCCCATTAAAGACTTTCTCGACACCGCGATTTGCTGGTGCTATTCTTCTTTTACTGCTTAACTGATAAAACATATAAAAGAAAAGGGTGGGTAGTGGGACTCGAACCCACGATATCCAGAACCACAATCTGGCGCGCTAACCAACTGCACCATACCCACCATAACGAGCCTGGGGGGATTCGAACCCTCGACCTACGGCTTAGAAGGCCGTTGCTCTATCCAGCTGAGCTACAGACTCATTTCAAAATACCCCATTCTCACAGGTTATATTATTCATTTATAGCGCCATGTAAATCAGGAGCTATAAAGCGGGTGATGGGAATCGAACCCACGTATCCAGCTTGGAAGGCTGGTGTTCTA
>ENA-ORSX01002036-ORSX01002036.1-human-gut-metagenome-genome-assembly--contig:-NODE-2036-length-12353-cov-3.921369_pt1 | contig 12353 bp, 16 predicted proteins | sample MGYA00241904_ERZ509172 | MGnify/ENA primary metagenome ERZ509172 (study PRJEB26280, sample SAMEA2338795) | human gut metagenome | biome: human gut; feature: human-associated habitat; material: faeces...
TAATAGACCCTTATAGGGTCAAAGCAAGCCACCGGCTAAGCCGGTGGTCTTGACTAGAATTCAATTTTGAAAGATATATTTAAAAATATATTTTAAAATTATATAATTTATATACAATATATATTGACAAATAAGCACGCAAAATGTAATATATAATTATATAAAATCAAAATAGATATTTTAATAATTAAATATATTTGGTAAATATAAACTATATTTTCAATGGAGGTAGAATTATGGCAACAAAGGAAACTAAACGTGAACGCTTTGTTCGTCTCGCAGAAGCTCGCACTAATAAGATTATTGATATGATGAAACTTCTTGGGAACTGTTCCAGTACTGCGAACTATGAATATACCGAGGAGGATGTTAAAAAGATTTTTAGTGCCATTGAGCACGAACTGAAGAATACAAAAGCAAAATTCAATGGAACGGATAGTCCGAAAGAAGAGAGATTTACTTTAGAGTGAGGTGATTATTAATGACACAGGTTGGATGGAGATTTCCGCCTCTTTCTGGAGGAACCCGTCAAGGTTATACCAATAATGATATTGAGGTATTCAAAGGGCAGGAATTGATTGATAATCTGGCTCGTGAAATTTGTCAGAATTCTCTGGATGCCCATATTGAAGGAACAGATACTCCTGTCAGAGTTGTCTTTGAACTTCGCCAAATTTCCAGATCAGGATATGATGTGTTTTCTCAATATAGTAGGTGTCTTAAAGGATGTCGAAAGTATTGGGGAACAGAAATGGATGCAAAGCTATGCCGTTTTGTGGAGGGAGCCGAGGCTACTCTTACAGAAGATGATATACCGGTTCTGATAGCAAGTGACTATAATACCAAGGGATTGAGTGGAAGTCACAACGGTAAATTGTCTTCGTCCTGGGAAGCTCTTACTGGATCTGATGGAGTTTCTGTTAAAAGCGATGAGAACAGTGCAGGATCATATGGTATCGGTAAGAACGCTCCATTTGCATGCTCTTCCTTGAGCATGGTATTTTATAATACTGTAGCAGAGAATAACGAGTCCGCATTTATCGGGGTTGCCCGGCTTGCCACACTCCTAAATGAAGATGGAAAGCCTACACAGAGAGTTGGAAAGTATCAAAACAACGATGAAGAGAATGAAAAATGGTTTCCTATTTATGATACAGATGAAAATGACTTTCGCGATTGTTTCCACAGGATTGAGCGAGGTACGGATGTTATTATCGTAGGTTTCACTCAGGCTACTAACTGGGTAACTAATGTAACAAAGGCCGTACTCAAAAATTTCTTTGTTGCAATAAGCGAAGGTCGTTTGGTTGTAGAATTGAAAAATGGAAATGATATTCGTATTATTGACGAATCTACACTCTCTCAGCTGTTCAATGATTTCTCTGATGATACAGAAATGTTGGCAACATCACAGTTGTACAAGGCGTTTACGTCCCCAGACTGCAAGAAAACCATGGAAGTTCTCGAAGCGGATGATGTTGAAGTTTATATAAAATCTGATAGCAGCTATAAGAGAACTATCGCAAACTTTAGAGCAACGGGAATGCTTGTCGGTACATACTATAAGCGAATTTTCCAGCATTATGCTGCCGTTGTGATTGTACGAGGCTCAAAGCTGGGCGAGTTGCTAAAAGACACGGAGCCTCCACGTCATAACAGATGGGACTATAAGCAGATTGAATCCTCTGATCGTAAGAAAAGAAAACTTGCGCGGGAGTCTATTCAAAAAATCGATGATTTTGTACTGAATTTGCTGAAATCTCAGTTTGAGGTGGTTACTGAAGATACAGTTGATGCCGCTGGAGTCGGTGAATATATTCCGGATGATATTGACGGTCTTGGCGGTCAGTCTGAAGGTGACGATATCCTTAAGGTTAAGATTAAAATCGGAAAGATTAAGACTAATCATACTCATCAGGGATTTACAACTGAGGTTGCTGTACAGGAGGAGGGTACTGAGGAGGAAGGTGATGTTCATAATCATGAACGCAATCCTAATCCTGTGCCACCGAGACCGCGTCCACCGAAGCCCGTTACTCCAGATCCTGATGCCCCAGATCCGCAACCTGGTGCAACTCCCGGTAAAGGAGTTAAAACCGTTAATACCCCGAATCTGTCTGCGCAGAGAGCTTTCCCTGTCAGTTCGTCACAAGGTCTTTACAAAATTGTTATTAAACCGTCAGAAACATATGAAAATCTTTATGTTGAATGCTTTGCGGTCGGTGAAGACGGTAAAGCAGATTCACTTGACATGGAGTCATTTACCTTTAACAGTAAGAATATTAAAATCAGCAATGGAAAAGCTGGTCCCATAAAAGTGGAGGCTGATACTCCGGCGGTATTTTTTGCAAAGTTTTTTAGAAAAGAGAAAATGAAGTTGCGCCTGAGTTTGACGGAGGTGGTTAAGAAATGAAATCAGTAAAAAATGAATTCCCAAACCCCGTATTAGCAGCCGGGCGTGATGATTACATTGAGTCCTGCCGTTTTTATACTACGATCAACGAAGAAGAGATTGTGGTCGATACAGAGAATATTGTTTTTCCAATGAGATATGTTCTGGAATGCAATGGCCTATCAGCAATGGTTCAGTCTGGGCAAGCTGTGGCTGTTGTTACGGTTAAGAGTAGTGCCGCTTCTTACAGCAAGCTGTTTAGATTCTCGGCAGACAGTAAGGAGTTGACCATATCTGTGCCTAAATTCGCAGTAGTGAACAAGATGGATATTACTGGCAGTATTATAGCTGCCTGCAATATTGACCGCTTTTGCTGTGAAGGAGAATTTAATGACCTTTATTTCGGAGGTTCGACTTTCGAAATACGTAAAGGTGATATTCTAGCTACAGAAGAAATTCGTTCTATTTTTGTAGATGATTCTGAACTGGAAAAGCCTATTTCCTCTATCTTCGACATCAGCAGAAATGACGAGCAGGATTCCGAGGTTGTTCCGAATTTCTATGGTGAAAAGATTGAAATTTTCCTGAAGAGCGAACTCTATGACCTATATTATAAATTTAAAGACTTTAACAATGGCTCCTTAAGACGTTATGCGGCAGGAATTATTGTATATCCCGTTTTAGTCGAGGCTATAGGTTATGTGATCGGGCACTATCAGAATGACCGAGATGTAGGTGATGGTACAAACTTCAGCGAAAAACGATGGTTTAGAGCTATTGACCATAAAGCAGATGTAAAAGGAATTGATTTGCGCAGCTACGATGGTTGCCCGACAACTCTTGCAAATGACATTCTTGGTGATATTGCTCTTGATGCATTAAAGAGCTTCAAGGATACTTTAGACAGCGAGATAAACAGTGGAGAAACTCAAATGATAGGAGGTGTTGACTGATGCTTTTGGGTTATTTTACGGAAGAGGCATATAACAAACTTCTTCATGATATCCAACGTAATACCGAAAATTACTCCTCTCCAGATGAGTGGCTTTCTACATATTTCGGAGGCAATGACTATTTTAAAATGTCATCAGTGGATGTAAGTGTTTTTGTTCCGGATTATACTCCGGGGAAAAAAGACGATGCACAAAAGTCGCGGGAAGACCTTGTTAATACGCGTTTGATTTATGATGCTTTTAAAAGCTTGACACCACTTCAGGCATCTAATAAGTATCTCTGGACATATCTGTGCCATGCCGAACCAGCGTACAGTGCTTATATAAGGGATCGCTGGCTACAGGAAGAACGTGAGAATACCATTAGGAGTAGGTTTTTTGTGACCACACCGGGTAGTCTGTTGAATGATAATGCGCTTTCAAGGCTTTGGTGGTATGGATATCTCACCTATGATAGAAAGAACAGCAACCATTATTGGCTTACGGAAATTCTGTTTACTAATCAGACAATCTGTACAGATGTTATGGATACCTTTAATCGAATGAACTTTGATCGCATGAGAGGCGTTCTCATGGCAATCAGGGATTTTAAAAACGTGATTGGAGATAACGAAGGCATCACAGAGTATTTTCGTGAATGCAAAAAGTACCTCAATCACTATGCTGCAGTTACTACACTTGAGTTTCTTGATAGTGATGAAATTCGCGATTTGGCATTTAATTATATGATGAAACTACGCGAGGAAAAACAAAATGGAAACGGTGGTACCGGTCCGAAGAGCAGAAAGAAGAAAAAAAGATAATCCGATTCAAACCGCAGTGGCATCGTTCCGCTGTGGTTTTTCTGTGGTAGGGGTATCCAAATCTCTACAGACTATCTTACTGAAGACCGATGGCCCCCTTCGTGCGAATTTTCGCAGAATTAAACAGGGGGGATATCCACGGAATCCATATTATATGAAAATTTCCGCAGAATACCGCTTCTTTAGCCGATTTTGTTTTGCCGGATAATACCGGAATACGCATAAAAACCGTGTGTAAAACGATAGAAAAAGCACAGTTTTTATGCGTATTTTCTGACAGAAATATAATCAGAAATGTCTTGCTATTCTGTGCCGTCAGAGTGATATATGTACTACCGAAAAAAGAAAGGCAGGTACATATTATGAGAAACGAAATCCGATTTACACTGGAACCAAAGCAAAGACCAAAACTGGCGCAGGAGATTGGCAAAATACTCGGAACAGCACCGCATTATGAGCGGGTACCAAGCTGTGCATATGATATTGCAGGGTACAGGCTGGAAAAAGAGGGCGTGCTGCACATCCCGGAGGGAGTAGCGGTAGAAATGGTGGAACACTTAATTCACCAGTTACGGGAGCGTGGGTTTCAGGATGATGCGGAATTTACTGAAGAAGTGCTCTTACCGAAGGATAAGTTGATAATAGCAGTTCCGAGAGAAATCTTTATAGATATGGCATTGGAAAATTTACAGAAGATCATAGCAAATAAGCAGATACTTTTTCAACGTGCATTTCGGACGGACAGCACAGAAATTGGCATTACAAAGGAAAAAATAAATATCACATGGTTTCCATACACAACGGATGTCGATGAGATCGCAGCCTATACGCAATTTATCACAAGGCTGTGTGATATGGCAAAAAATGCAAAAAGAGTATCATCAAAGCCGACTGAAACAGACAATGACAAGTATGCTTTTCGATGTTTTTTACTCAGGCTTGGCTTTATCGGAAATGACTATAAGACAGCAAGGAAGATTTTGCTCAGAAATCTGACTGGAAATTCAGCATTTCGTTATGGAGAATAAGGATAAAATCACACTGGGGTGTCGGTGAGAACCGACGCCCTTTTTCTATGAAAAAACAGTTGGGGCAGCTTGTGGCAGATGATTTAGGTTATTCTTATAGAACCTATATAGAAAATAACCGATATTACTTGCCACATCCTGCCCCAGTGTGAAAAGAGTTGAGGTCACGCCCAACGGTTATCATTTTCTTCCTGTATCTTTCTATGGTAAGAAGTGCGGGATTTTCTACGGTTTCGTTCTTTTTTACATTCTGGATTATCGCAGTATTTTTGGCGGTTACCGTTTTTAATAAACAGTCTGCCACAACATTCACAGGTGGCTATGCCCACTCGCTCTGCATAAGCAATTGGATAATCCATAGGGATGGATACATATTGTGACAGGGCGAATCGGGCAGCATCAAAGACAGAGTGAAAGTCTGACATGACCTTCAATTCACCGTTTTCGTCTAATCCAAGCTTTATAGTCGTTCCATTCATTTTATTTAAATAAGAAGATATTTTGCTAAGATGTGTCTGTGTTGGAAAAGAATTAAAATCTACAAATGCATTTGTCCATGTAATCTGTGCAAGGTCATTGGAAACATCAAGGCGTTCCAGACATTTTTTGAACATTAGAATTACAAGGGTATCCCGATAAAGGGTTTCGAGATCTTTTCGCATAGTGCGAACATCAAAAGTAAAGTTACCAAGAATATTCGTGGAAAAATCCCAGTATTCCGTATCCTTTTCAATATCCCATTTATATTCTTCAATGCCCTGGGAAGCATAGTATGGATGTGCATAGTGCTGACACCATGAAATGATGTCATCGGCAGCAGAATTATCATCTTTTCCACGAATGTTTTGATATAGGTTATTCAATGAAAGCCACAGTTCATTACCATCTAGGCCATATCCACGCTTGAGTTTTGGAACATCTCTCTCGCCCAGATAGGCGGTTATCATGATTTTCCCATTTTGTTCTGTTTTTTCATAATATTTGAAGGTTGCAGTCAGTTTTGCATCTGCATTCATTTTTCCTAAACTGAAATCTTCGTTCATATTCTACCTCCATTCTTACCGATAGAACTTATTTTTAGCACGAAATCTTACCAATAGAAAATAGTCTTTGGTAATATTATAAAGTATACTGTGATAGAAAACAAGAGCAATTCATATTTGAATCGCAGAGAGGAGGATGGCTATGGATAAGGTCACGATGAGCGTTCAGGAGATGGCAATGCAGATGGGAATCAGCCTGAGTAAAGCATATGCCCTGACCAGAGAAGAGGGCTTTCCAATTGTACGTGTCGGCAAGCGGGTGTTGATTCCAGTTTCTGAATTTAAAGTGTGGTTATCAGCAAGAGCCACTGAAAAATGATGCGTCAAGAAATAAGCGGGAAAGGAGGAGTACAGGATGTACGAAAAGCTTCCAGAAGAACTGAAAAAAGATGGACGGTTTTGTTTGTGGAAATACGAAGAAAGAAATGGACGTATAACGAAAGTTCCATATCAAATTAATGGAAAAAAAGCGAGCAGTGCTGATAAAAACACTTTTTCAGATTTTCGAATGGCAGTTAATGCAATGGATGACTATGACGGAATCGGTATGGGTGCATTCGATGATTTCTGCATGGTGGATATTGACCACTGTGTATGTGGTGGAAAGCTGACTCAGATGGCGGAAGACATCATAGAGAAAATGGATTCCTATACAGAAATCAGTCCATCTGGCACAGGTGTCCGCATTGTATGTAAGGCATCTTCTCTGTTTTATGATAAGGGCAGATATTACATTAATAATTCCCAAATTGGACTGGAAATTTATGCAGCAGGCGTAACGAAGAAATTCTGTACTCTGACAGGAAATGCAATCCGAAACTGTGGTGTGGAGGAACGAAGCGGTCAACTTGGAATCATACTGGAAACTTATATGCTCCGTCCAATTCCAAAGGAAAAGGACAGAGAACAGGATATTCCCGGCAGTTATTTGTCCGATGATTCAGTAGTTCGCTTGGCATCTGATTCCAGACAGGGCAGAAAGTTCAAATCCTTGTGGAGTGGAGAAATTCCTGAAGGCAAATCCCATAGTGATGCGGATATGTCGCTTGCAAGCATCCTTGCATTTTGGTGCGGTGGTGACTTGGAACAGATGGACAGACTGTTCAGAAAATCAGGATTGATGCGTAGTAAATGGGATCGTGTGCAGAGTGGCTCGACCTATGGCGCACTAACACTAGAAAAAGCGGTGGCACAGGCAGTGGAGTTTTACAGACCTTATGCAACAACATCAGCAGAGAGTGATTTTGATGATATGTTGCAGAAACTGGTGGAATGGAACGTATCTGATAATCGAAGATATCCGTGGAATGACAACGGATCGGGCAGATTATTTGCGGATGTGTATAAAGACATCGCAAGGTATGTGCCAGAAAGAAAAAAGTGGTATGTGTATGACGGAACACGGTGGATTCCAGATATTGGCGGACTGAAAACAATGGAACTTGCAAAATCCCTTGCAGATACTTTAGTAAGATATGCGCTGACAATCGCAGATGAGCGTAGAAGAAAGGATTATCTGGAATATTCTGCAAAATGGCAGAGCCGGAATTACCGTAACACGTATATCAGTGATGCCCAGAGCGTTTATCCGATTGCAATGTCTGAATTTGACCGAAATATTTATTACCTGAATTGCCAGAATGGAACACTGGATTTGCAGACGGGAGAGTTCCACCCGCATACGCCACAGGATAAGCTGACCAAGATTGCCGGAGCAGCCTATGACCCGAATGCCAAAAGTCCACGCTTCATCAGATTTATTTCAGAGGTTATGAGTGGGGATAAGGAAAAAGCAAGGTTCATGCAGAAAAGTCTTGGTTACGGCCTGACAGGTGATACCCGCTATGAATGTATGTTTTTCTATTATGGGGCAACCACCAGAAATGGAAAAGGAACACTGATGGAAAGCACACTTCATGTGATGGGGGATTACGGCTTGACAGTCCGCCCAGAGACGATTGCTGCAAAGCCGTCTGTCAACAGCCAGAATCCAACAGAGGATATTGCCAGACTTGCGGGAATAAGGTTTGCCAATATTTCAGAGCCAAGACGGGGATTAGTGCTGAATGAAGCGCAAATTAAAAGTATGACGGGAAATGATACTCTGAATGCCAGATTTCTGCATGAGAATAGTTTTGACTTTAAGCCACAGTTCAAGTTGTATGTAAATACTAATTATCTTCCTGCTATTACGGATATGACATTGTTTTCAAGCGGGCGGATTGTGATTATTCCATTTGAAAGGCACTTTGAGGAATGGGAACAGGAACAGAATCTGAAAGCTGAATTTTCTAAACCAGAGATAGCAAGTGCTATTCTGAATTGGTTAATTGAAGGATATACTCTTTTGCAGGAGGAAGGCTTCAATCAACCTACCGCAGTAAAAGATGCTATCATGTCCTATCAGCATGACAGTGATAAGATGCAACTTTTTGTAGAAGAATTTTTGGAGAAAGAAAAGGATGCGGAATGCCGGACTTCTGCGGTGTATCAGGCATACCGCAATTGGTGTAATAATAATGGATATTTTGCAGAGAACAGCCGGAATTTCAATCAGGCACTGCGCACAATTGGGATGGTAGTCAGAAAGCGGCCAAAGGATGGCGGAGAAAAGACCACACTTTTAACAGGCTATCGGCTCTTGTGCAGAGATTTCCTCTGCTGAAAAAAGGAGGTACACATGGGAAAACAGAAAGAAGTGTTACCGATGAAATTTGAACCATCGGATTTTTCAACAGACAAGTACAGATGTGTAAATGTTATCAATTTTAGAGATAGAGACCCGGTTATTATTCTGGTAAGCGAAACCTGTGATCCACCTTATTATCGTGTGGTGGATGGGACGATGCAGATGTGTTATTTGTCATATTCCGAAGCAGTAGAGTATTGCAGACAGAGCGGTTATATAGCACAGAAATAAAATTTTTTAGGAGGATTACTATGATTAACAGTACAGCTTATTATAATGATTTTTGGAATGAAATGAGAGGAATGGAAGTTATTTCAGACAGTCTCAGCAATGTTAGGGAAAGCAAAACAAATGCCTGCCCTCTGCCGGAAGAATCTGAGAAAAAATATATGGCAGCGTTAAAAAAGGAAAGTGTTGTCCGTCAGCTGGCGACCGTTGTGAACGCTACCAAAAGCGATAGCCGTCTCTGGACTTTTGATTATACGGGACAGGCAGAATGGAGTGATATAGTCAATCTGGAGGGGCTAGATACTGAAGAAGATTTTCAGAGGTTTGATATACAGGCGCATAGATTGTCAGAGTTCATAAAAATTGGATTGGAATTTGCGGCGGATCAGTCCTTTGCTATTGAGGATTATCTTATCGGAAAAATGGCACGATGCTTTGGGACGAGTGAAGAACTGGCATTTGTTAATGGAACAGGGGGAAATCAGCCGATAGGCATTCTGCACGACACTGAAGGGGCAGAAACGGGCGTTACAACGGAGAATGCTTCTTCTATTAGCTATGATGAAATTATTAAATTGTACCTGTCTGTGGATAAAAAATATCGCAAGCATGGTACATGGCTTATGAATGATGAAACGGCTCTGGCACTTCGAACACTAAAAGATTCTGCCGGAAACTATCTGTGGAAAGATATTAATGAAACTATTTTCTCAAAACCTGTACAGATTGTTGACTCCATGCCGTCCATCGGAAAGGGACAGAAAGTGATTGCATTTGGGGATTTCAGCAATTACTGGTTAGTTCAGAGATTTCCGATGACAATCCGTACATTGAGAGAATTGTTTGCAGTGCGAGGGCAGGTCGGATATTTAGGGTGTGAGTATCTGGACGGGAAATTGATCCGTAAGGATGCGGTGAAGGTACTTCAGATGGCAGCAGACTAAGTACTGTGAGGATGCCGTAGCTGTTTTATGGAAGGAGGATTGCACATGACAGTAGAAAAACATGATACTTCTGGAAGTATGGAAAATACACTTGTCCCTGTAAGTGAAAAGTACACTCTGACAATCAAAGAAGCTGCATCGTATTTTAACATCGGTACGAAGAAAATGCGTAGACTGGCAGAAGACAACAGGGGAAGATTTGCGGTATTTAGCGGAAACCGATATCTGATTATCCGTCCGCAATTTGAAAAATTTATCAGTGCTTCGTCTGAGATATAATTCCATTTGTTTGCCGAAAGTAGTTGATATTATCAGCGTTTAGAGTGATATATGGTATGACCCAGATGGGCAACCATATATCACGATTGGAGGGATGAAAGTGAAAGCAGATTTATCACAGAAGGATGTGCTGAATCCACTGGAAACGATTGAGTTATTCGTCCTCAGCCGAAGGAAATTTTATGATTTGTTAAAACACAATAAGGGACTGGATTTCTTGGCAAAGTACGGGACACGCAACCTAATCATCCGAACAGAATTTGAAAAGTATTTACAGGCACATCCAGAATTACGAAGGAGGGGTACGAATGGCAACGAGGAGAGATTCTAAGCACAGGGTACTTCGGAGAGGAGAATCCATCAGACAGGATGGGCGGTATCAGTTTAAGTACCATGTGAATGGGAAAGCACATTTTGTGTACAGTTGGAGGCTTGAGCCGACCGACAAACTGCCCGTAGGGAGAAAACCATGCCTTTCCTTACGGGAACTGGAAAAGCAGATAGGATATGACTTGGATAATCGGCTTGATCCTGTAGGAAAAAATATCACGGTGAATGAACTTGTGGACAGATACCTTGCAACCAAAACAGGGGTAAAATATAACACCCAAATGAATTATAATTTTGTAAAAAATATTTTGAAAGCGCATCCGTTTGGGGATACCAAGATTTCAAGGGTAAAGACATCCGATGCAAAGCTTTTTCTGATTAAGTTGCAACAGGAGGATGGCAGAGGTTACAGTTCTGTAAAGACAATCAGGGGTGTTTTAAGACCTGCGTTTCAGATGGCGGTGGATGACGATGTTCTGAATAAAAATCCATTTGGATTTCAGTTGGCGGGTGTGGTAGTTAATGACAGTGTAACCAGAGAAGCTATTACAAAAGAATAAATGAATAAGTTCTTGAAATTCGTGCATGATGATAATGTGTACTGTAAATATTATGAGGTGATTTATATTCTCTTTCACACAGGAATGCGAATTTCGGAATTCTGCGGATTGACAATTAGCGATATTGATTTGGCAAATAATATCGTAAACATTGACCACCAGTTACAGAGAACTTCAGATATGAAGTACATTCTAGATACTACCAAAACTGATGCGGGAACAAGAAAACTGCCGATCACACAGGATGTGGCAGATTGTTTTCGGGCAATCCTTGAAGATAGGAAGAAGCCGAGATATGAGAAAATGATAAAGGGGCATACGGGATTTCTGTTTCTTGACAAGAACGGAAATCCAGAAGTAGCAATGCACTGGCAACATCGACTCAATCACATGGTAAAGCGTTATAATGATATTTACAGAGTGCAGATGCCGAACATCACACCGCATGTATGTAGACACTCCTTTCGTATTAGGTTATTTAAGGCGTGTAACTGCCGAACATCACACCGCATGTATGTAGACACACCTACTGTTCCAATATGGCGAAGTCGGGTATGAATCCCAAAACTTTGCAATACTTGATGGGACATTCGGACATCAGTGTTACAATGAACACCTATACCCATTGGGGACTGGAAGATGCTGCTGATGAGCTGAAGAAAATGGAAGATGTGGAGAAAGTACGGAGAGAAATGGAAAAAGGACAGGAGAAACCGATGAATCAGAAAATGTTCCAGCAATTTAATATGGAAGCGAAAAGTGTATGCAGAGGGAGTTGCAACTGGACAGCTCCCTTTTTTACTGCGTAAAAATTATATTCAGAAGTATCTTCATATATGGTATAATAGTGGTAATTTATAAAAAGGCGAGAAAATACCAGTAGTAATCAGGAGTGATTTATACTACGTTTTAACTACGATTGACGGCTGTGTTTTGCACGGATTTGCAAAAAATTGCAGAATGTATCATAGATTCTGTGTAGATAAGATTTTGCAGAAAAGTTGGCAAAACCTTGCAAAACTGGGCATTATTTCGCAGTTTGAAAGGAGAAGTTTGAAACAAAGAGATAGTGGTTAGAGGAAAATAAAATTGTATGGCAAACAA
>ENA-ORSX01002042-ORSX01002042.1-human-gut-metagenome-genome-assembly--contig:-NODE-2042-length-12341-cov-5.829888_pt1 | contig 12341 bp, 13 predicted proteins | sample MGYA00241904_ERZ509172 | MGnify/ENA primary metagenome ERZ509172 (study PRJEB26280, sample SAMEA2338795) | human gut metagenome | biome: human gut; feature: human-associated habitat; material: faeces...
AATGACATATCTTATATCAGTTTTTTGAATTTACACAAAACTTGAAACGGTCTCAAAAAACTCTGTTATACTATTGCAACTAATTACTATGATATTGTTCATTCACTCTTACATTATAGTTAATTTTAGATTATATTTTTCAGATTTGCTTTTTGATGACACCAAAAGCAAATCTGAATATTGCAATTTCTTCCAATAAGTTATAATTTCTTTTGGAATACACTCATTATTAATAAGATATTTTACATATACAGCATAATTATAATTTATGTTTAATCCAATATTCTTTGTATTTATTAAAATAGTGTTCAAAATATTACTATCTACTTCGTGACCATGTTTTGCATTTAAAAGCATTATTCCCAATTGTGATGCACTTTGTAAATTATAATCATTCACCTGTTCTGCAAATTGAATTGCTTTTAAATAATATTCAATGCTCTTTTTAAAATTAATAAAACTATTATCCCATATTCTGTATATCTCTCCCAATTCAAAGTATATATCATACTTAATTCGTAGAGGAGTTACTTCTAATAACCGTATTATTTCCTGCAATATATGTTCTGCTCTTTTAAAGTTTTTACATATTTTATAGTAATAAATTGCCCTATGCCTGGCAACATATGGTTTCCAAATTTCGTTCTTAATATCTCCATACATAATCTGTTCAATTTTATCAAATGCCTCTTCATATGGATATTCCAAATCTCCTTGGAATATTTTTATAGAAGCAGCAGAATAAATAGAACGTATTCTTATTTTATCATTTTTATAACTAACGTCATTTATTAAATTGTTAAAGACTGTATATGCTTGATCTAAATCTACACCTATGTGTCTTAAGCAATGTGCATATAAATATTGGCATTTAACTTTTTGTATATCATTCAAAGCTTTATTTAATAACGCATATGAAAATGTAACAGCATCCTTCAAATGATTGGTAAGATGATCTAAATCAACAAGTAAATACTGATATTCAAAATCTATGTCACTGTTTAAATTTAATAGATTAAATTGATTTTCATAATGATCTACAACTTTTTTTGCTTTGTTATATAGTCCCAATTCAAGAAGTGATTTTAAATAATAATATCGAACATAAGCCCAACACTCTTTATCCTCTCTTAAACGAGGGTTTATTTGATTATTAAATTCTAATTCGCCTATATCAATTAACCAACAAAAATTATTGTTTTCATATTGTTGATGTAAAGTATTTTTTAACCAACTATGATCATATCGAACATTAGATTTTAATGCAGCGACTAAAGCCATATAAGACATAGTTGAAATTTCTTTATAATGTTGATAAATTTTATTATAACTTTCATTTTTTTCTTCACTCAAAAAATCCATACATTTTAGTGAAATAAGTTTATCTGTATATATTTTTTCTTTATCCATATTAATTAACGAATAAGTCATTAACTTTTTAATGACAGGAAGTGTTATTCGATTATCTATTCCATATATAATCTTACATTCAATACCTTCTTGTAATAGATTGCTAAGACAAACAATTAATGATAAGGAAAATTTTTCAAGCAGGTTTAACGAGTTTACTAATTCTTCTATATAATTTTCAAGATTATTATAATCAATAATATTTATCCCCTTGACATATGCTTCAATGCTATAACGGGCATATACTGGATATCCATTTGATAATTCTGAGAGTTCACTTATATTTGAACGTTCAATTTCTACATTATAGCTTTTAGCAAGTAATTCTATTTCATTCTCTCCAAACTTCCCTGGGCATATGTGAAATGAATCGTTACTACTATCTACTGCAATCACAACCTGATTATTTTTGTTACAATTTATATATGCTTTTGCAAATTCAATACATTCTATCAGATTAATTTCATAAATGTTATCAATAAATAAGATGCTATGTTTTTGTAAAGTAGAATCATTTATTTTTTTACTTATATCTGTTACAGAAGCGTTAGAATGCTTACAAAATTTATTGGAAATAGACTGTGTTATAGTTTTTGTATGATTATTATTATAGTAAAAAGCTGAATATGATTTCCATTTTTTCTTGTCAGAATAATTAATACGATCACAAGACATTTTCATAAACAGAGTCTTTCCCATGCCAAGTTTCCCATTGATATATATTATGCGTTCTTGTTCATTCTGTATCAAATTTAACAATTTGTTATATTCAATATTTCTATCTACAAAATGTTCATCATTTAAATACCGTTCAATTATGATATCTTGGGGGAATTTTCTAAATATAAGTGTCCAAAGTTCCATAAGTATTGTAAGGAAAATACCAAGCAATGTAGCCAGTACACCAACAAGCTCCCAAGCTCTGTTATATAGAAAATATGCGGTACTTCCTATAAATAAAGTACATATTAGTGTAAGTAAAATAGCAATGACCATTTCAAAGTAAAATTGACATTTTTTCATACAAAATACTTTCCTTCATCTAAATTATTATAATAGATAACTACTAATTATCAATAATATTTTACCATACCTTCCCTATTTCCACAACCTACCAAATATGGTAGCATTTACCTATAACAACTAATTTTATTTCAGGAGGTACTATCATGAACACATCAGAATTCACCATTTCAGACTTTCTTTATTTTTGCGAACACACCCGCTGCCTGGATTCCAAAACACTTCGCGCCTATCGGACTGACCTTACCCAGTACTCCCTCTTCTTAAACTCAAACAATCTTCCATACGCCGAAAAAAATACCCTCGCTCTCTACCTTCAAAAACTTCATTCCAACTTTGCCCCGCTCTCTGCCAAACGGAAAATCGCCTCCCTCAAACGCTATTTCCATTATCAGGCTATGGAGCATAATATTCCTAATCCCTTTGCTTCCCTTGACACCTCTTTCCAGCAACCAAAACGCCTTCCCCGCTACATTCCCTTACACATCATGAAATTCCTCATCAAAACCATTCAAGACGAAATTCTCACTGCCAAAAGCCCTTACAGGAAACATACTGCATTACGTAATCTCGCTGTAGTTGAACTTCTTTTTTCAACTGGAATTCGCGTTTCTGAACTGTGCGAACTTCCCGTTTCTCATATTGACTTACAATCTATGGAAATAAAAATCTGTGGTAAAGGTTCCAAAGAACGCATCCTCCAGCTCAATACAAGCGTTACAAAAACCTTGAAACAATTCCAAAAAGGTCATCCTGAGACAAACCATTACTTCTTTCCTGCCCCACACGGTTCCCATTTATCTGATCAGACAGTACGCCGCATCCTCACCTATTATGCCTCTAAAATTTCTTCTCCCATTCATCTTACTCCACACATGATCCGTCACACTTTTGCAAAATCCCTTCTGGATCAGGGAATTGATATCCGGATTATCCAGCAAATATTGGGGCATAGCTCTATTTCTACTACTGAAATCTATACCTATGTCAGCTCTAATAAACAAAAGCAGGTGCTAAAAAATAAAAATCCTCTTTTTCTTATCGAAAAAGACAACATTTAAAATATCCATAATACTTTAAATATTAAAGGGATCAGACTCTATCACAATCTGATCCCCTTGCACCTCATAAATACCTGATATTTTGACCTGTTTTTTCCAAATCAATCCTGATATGTACCTATTTGATATTTTCAAATAATCTTATCTTTCAAATGCGCTTATCTTACTCATTTCAACGCCGAAATCACATCTTCTACTGTCTTTCCGGATTCTTTAATTGCAGCATAAAGCTTCTGCAATTCTGCTGCTTCCAGTTCCTTCTCAATCTCTTTTTTCCGGGCTTTCATGCTCTTGATCTCTGCTTCCCGCGCTGCGATTTCCGTTGTCAAAAATTCCAGTTCTTCTTCCCATGTCATGTTCTTTTTTCTTCTTGCCATTTTCCTGTCTCCTTGCTCTTTTATTCCTGCAACTTATGATTCCTATCAGGTTATTTATAGAGTATCACGAAATATTCTAAACGTCTACTTTATTTTAAATCACTGTATTATCTACATTTTTCCACATGATATAATCTGCATCTTCCTGCCATATATCCACATTTTTCAGGACCGGTCCACTACGGAGCCGGCCCTGATTTCCCTATTTATAATTCAAATTTTCTGATACATTTTAAAAGGATTCCCGACAGTTCCTGAAACAAATCTTCGTCTGTCCGCCCCCATACATAAGATTTTTTTAACAACAGTTTACGGTACTGCATAAAAATTTCCTCCTGCGCGCTCCGGTCTCCCTTCTTTGCCCGCCTTAAAGCCTCTTCAAAGTTCATTTTGGACTCCTCCTCATCTTTTGGATTGCATAATAGTAAGACTGCTTTGCCTGCATGGCTGTCTTTCCCATCGCTGCGCCGATCTGTTCAAAATCCTGATTTAAAAACAAATGCCGAAATACGATCTGCTGCTCTTTCTTTTTTAATCGTTTCACGTGTAATCAGGCTGGCATCCTCCACGATTTCCATCCAATCACTGCATTCCGGAAGACAGGTGTTTTTCGTATATTCATCCAGAATCCCTTTTTCAAATGTCCCGTTCTCACGTTCCACCTGTAAAAATCCTGTTTCCAGCGCCTTCCCCCCATCCGCTATATGCTCCTGATATCCCTTCATTTTCTTCACATAGCTGCTCTTCTGATTATCAATCGCTGTCAGCAAATATGCTGTAAAGCGCCTTTGTATCTCATCCATGAACATTCTCCTTTTCTGGTCTTATCTACTCCCTGGCAGCTACCAAAAAGGAGGGCTCCGGCACCGAGTCCCCACCTGACACTATCCCCCCGGACCGCACTAACGGAAATCACCTTAAAGCTGCGGTCCCCGCCAAAGATGCCTCCCCTGTTACCCCATATACCAAAAAAGGCGGAGCCAAACCGGACTAAAAAAACTCCGATTGGCTCCGCCAGTGTGCCGCTACTTCTTTTCGGAATAAAAATGACCAAAAAAGGAAATTATCCCCTTTTTCTATTTATCCCGCCAATCCCTCAGATTGTTACAACGCTTCCTGATTTCTCCATTTATACCGGCATTACTTCATAAGCAACGGTCCTTCCCCGTTCATCTTCCCCCGGGATAAACTCCACCTTCTGGTCAATACGCAGAATCTTAAAGCCATCCATCTGGATATCCGAATAATGCACAAAATATTCTGCCCCGCTTTCATCCGCAACGAATCCAAAGCCTCTGCGGGCATTAAACCACTTCACTGTCCCTATATTTTTTCCCATTTCCGTATCTCTCCTTTCTTTTATCTTTCAGGAATACCCGTTTAGGCATTTTCCCTGATAAATTTGTGTCGAAAATCGGCAGTTTTCTGTCCCCCCTCATATGGCTAAGACCACGACTGGAATCAGATAAAATACCGGAATCAGACAAAGGCCGATTCCTCCAATATCCAACGGATGTACTTTCCACTGCTCCAGCTCCCTTATATTTTCCGATTGCACTTCTTTTGGAAGTATCTGGCAGAGCATTCGATAAACCCGGATAAATCCCTGACGCCGATATCCATCTGACCTTACCAGGAATATCTTTCTTCCCGTTCTGTCCCCTTCTCGGATAAAACTTTCCCCAGCTCCTGCCTGATTTTCCGCCAGCTCTATATAAAAAGCCGGTCGGCGCCCTTTGGCCGGAATCATTTTTTTGATATGACGGTATTCAGCCCGGCAGGCTTCCGTCCCCCCTGACAGATGAACCTGACGGATTATAATCCGCTCCTCCTCCAGCCGAATAAAACATTCCGGGAGCATCCTGCTTTCAATCCGAAGTCTCTTCCAGCTCCAAAACAACCCTGCCGAAACCAATGCCCCCACACCGGCTTCATACAGCGCAAATGCCTCCAGAATCCCAAAGCAATACAGGAGCAGGCAGACACATGTGCCAAGAAACGCTGTCCAGCATCCTTTGCCGCATATTTCCCTTCGTTTTATCCTGCCTATCAAGATTTCCCTATCCGGCAACAACAGCATCAAAACAACCTCCTCCCTTTCGGATAAAAGGCTATTCTTTTCCTGCCTGCCGAATCATCCGCGTGATAATCCCCTCTGCCGACCCAGCTTCCTCATTGATCCGCGTTACCACAAATCCGACCCGGTCCCCTTTTGCCGGCTGTATCTGTGTATTTGTCGAATGTGCCACCGCATTGACCCCGATGTCCAGCCGCAGGAAAAAAATTCCCCTGCTCGTATCTGTTACAATGCCGGAATATTTTCCCTGACGGCTGCACTTCATCAGGCTCGCTCTGGCAGCCCTATCTGTCTCCCCTTTTGCATTGACTGCCACGCGCAGCTCTTCCGTTCCCATCCCCGCTACAGATGTCACGGTTACCAAAACCACATCTCCTACCGCATATTTTTCCGATGCATCCAGAAGCCATTCCTGACACATATCCCGAATCCTCACAGATACCTCGACGCCGAACAGTTCCAAACGCACGACTTTCGGAGCCACTGCAATGACCCGCGCTTCCACTCGCCTTCCCGGATAGATCAATGGCATTTTCCCGGAAGCTTCCTCCGGCAGGTAAAATGTCCTTCGCTTTTTTTCCATGGCATCCCTACGGGACGCTACAATACTGCCAGCCTCTTCATCTGCCTTACGGATGATAAAGTCAATCTGCGCTCCCAGCATGTTATTGGCAATTCTGAGCTGCCTGTTCAAGGTGTCTGCCTGTTCCCTGCCATCCCCGTTTAAATCGATTCCCATTTCCTCCATCGGGATCAAAATCCTGTATCCGGAAAAAAACGCGACTGCCACATTCCAGTCCCCCACCTTCTCGATACCCGATAAGGTGCCTGTCAATATCTTTCCATTCCGCCATCCGTTCATGATTTCGTGCCAGTTTCCACTGCTTTCCTGCCCAAATGTCCCCGGCAGTCCATCTGAAGAAATTGTCAGGATTCCCATATCTGCCATTATGCTGCCTCCTCTTCTGTCGTACTTCCCTCCGTATCAGCTTCCGCCTCTGTACTCTCGGTACTGTCTCCAGTTTCTTCTGTATCAACCATATCCCCGTCCGGCACCACTTCTGTTTCAGGCTCAGTTTGCGTCTCTTCCTGCTGCTCTGTCTCTTCCGCCTCTATGCTTTCTTCGGTCTGGCTTTCGGGCGTTTCTTCGGTCTCCGGAATAGCTTCCGTTTCTTCTGTTTCTCCATCCGGGTCAAGCACATTTTCCGACTCTTCTACCTGCCCTTCCTCTTCGGCAGGAGGGTCTGTCGGAACGGGATATTCCATACCTGTCTCTGCCAGTTTTTTTTCATCGCTGCCTTTCTCAATCCGGTAAGAAGTAACCTCCGTCTCCCCTTTTTCATATACGATGTGGGCGCCGATAATCTGCCCGTCAGAAAGGCCGCATCCCAATTCATAATGGATTGGTTTCCCATCGTCTGAAGTCGGCAATTTACAAATCAGTTCCCCCCGCTTGTTCGGCGGCTCCCCGCATTCATAAATCAGCCCCCAGTAAGGCTCCTGTCCCGGCACCCAATCCACCCATATCGGATGGGACTTACAGGTGCTGTTGTGCTCGTGAGTCCATTTATAACAGGAATTTCCGTGGGTGTGATAAACGGCTTTTGTATAACAGCCGCCCTCTTTTTCATTTGTTGCCACCTCGCCAACCTGCGTTCCGTCCGCATCCACATGATAATGGTATTCATAAACAATCTCACCCGGTACTTCTTCCACACCAATCACCAGCTTCTGGGGCACAGCTAAAATCCCATCAGCAAACTCCTGAAAACTGGCATCCTCTGCAACGGTAACACCTTTTGTGAGCAACGCGGATGCCAACAGCTTTTTACCATTACTCACAAATCGAAAAACCTGGTCGAGTTTTTCTGTCACAAACCCCTTAAATTCCTCCAAATACCCGCGGATTCCCTCATCATGTACTTTTACCGCGTTGGTAAGTCCTTCCTGTCCTGCCATCACACTAGAATTGTGATCACCGATGGCATCTTTAATTTCCTGCTGACCGCTCTTGTTGGCTGCATCATGAGCTGTGATCGCATCCCCGAGCACCTGCTGGTTTTCTTTTAAGTTGTCCCCCAGCTGCCCGATGGCATTGCCGATTTCTTCCTGTCCTGCCCCCTGGCTGTTCTCCAGCTTTTCAAAATACGCTTTCAGCTCTGCATCCAGATTTGAAAACGAGGCGTTGATCTGGTTTAAATTATCCGTAATGGCTGAAGAAAGACTTCCCTGCATCTGCTCCAACATCCCCAGAGTTTCCGTATGGTCAGCATCCCCATCTGCCTTCAGCTCCAGGATCAACTGCTCCAGTCTTGCATAAGCCGCTTCTGTATTCTGATTGATTTCTGCCACCGCCGTCTGGATAGAAGCCATGATTTCTTCATACTGAAGGTCTCTTTTTTCATCCATCGACGTCAGTGTTTCTCCAATCTGTTTCTGTGCCGCTGCAATCTGCTCATGGATATTGTCCAGCTTTCCTTTCAGTTCCAGTACAGAAAGGTCGAAATTTCCCTGAAGCTCTGCCAATGAATCCTGTAAGGATTTCTCCAATTCAGAAAATCCGTTCTTTATGGATTCCAACTGCTCTGCCAGCGCCTTCTGAAGGGTCTTTTCCATATCTTCCAGAATATCCACCAGTTCCTCATGCCGCTCTTCCATATTCCCATCCAGCTCTTCCAGCGCATCCTGCACATTTTTCTCCAGCTTTGTCAGCTGGTCCTGTGTATTTTTAATCTGCTGGTTCACTTCAGAAAGCTTCTGGTTGACCTCGTTCTGCCGTGTTACATTATTCTTTTCCATATCCGTCAAAACATCCGTAAGCTTCTGCTCCGTGGAAGCTATCTGGTTTTTGGTATCTGTGATACTGTTCTGAATATTGCTGATACCAGAATTGATTTTTTCACTGTTCTGGTCGTACTTTGCATAAAATGCGTCCAGCTTTTCCTGCTGTTTGGTCAGCTGCGTGCTTACATTTCCAAATTCTGCTTTGATTTCCGTCAGCGTGCTGGATAACTGGTTTCGGATTGCTTCTGTCTTTTCCGAAAGCTGTGTCACATTATCCCCCAGCTCCTGACTGGAATTTAATACCTGCTCCAGCGTACTTTGATTCGTCACGATCTGGGTATCCAGCTGTGTCAAATAATCTGTAACCGTATACAGGTTCTCCTGCATCTGCTTCGTCACTGTATCCCCAAGCTGCTTTATGGAATTATTATTTTTTTCCACTTCCGTGTATGCGGATTCGTAATTGTTCGTATACAGCTCTACTAGCTTTTCCGCAATCGTATGGATTGTAGTTTCCGGCAGCCCCAGATTTAAGTCTGACAACACCTGCTCCAGTTCTGAAATAACTTTTTCCCGGTCATAATTACCGCTGCCATCCCCGACTAACCGTTCCAGTGTGGAAATTGCTGCAGATATCACTTTCTGCTGCTCTGCCTCACTCAGGGAGTCCAATGCATCCAGAGCATTCCCTTCTTCCTCCAGATACTGTTCAAAAACAGCCTGCATCCCATCTGGTTTTTCCTCTTTCCTGCCGCCGCATCCTTTTACAAGCCCTGCGATTAACAGTGCTGCCGCCAGCACGCCAATCCCGGCAAGCACCGCCACCCGTTTTGTCATTCCGCCCTTGTCCCCGGATGTTTCCACCATCTCAGAATCCTCCTGGAATTCATCTTCCAGCGCCGGATCGTACTCATCTTTTCTTTTGAAATCCACCTGTCGTCCTCCTTTGCACAAAAATACCCGGTCTGTCCGACCGGGCTTTCACTCATCAGTTCCTGATTATTCTTCCCTCCTTCCATTTCCTCCCAGCCTGACCGGAATGAAATTTTTCATGCTGCAGCCGTATTTTAGGCAAAAAAGAAACAGCCTGCAGGATTTCACACAGACTGTTTCTCACCAAGAAGCTTTTTTTCATTCACGATCATTGCCAAGATCGGATGATATCATTATAGAGGGCGGAAAGTTTGGTGTCAATGGCGCAGGAGTTGCAATTTGGTGGCATTTGAAATCATTCTGCAAGTTTATCGTTTAACAAATCTGATACTATATTAAAAAATTTATCTTCATAAGACATAATTCTCTTTAACTGCAAAACTGTTCTCTCTACAAACTCACTTTCAACTATTGTCCCCTGTCTCTGTATTAACATTTTTAAAACGAACCACTGTTCGGAACACTGTTGAATCGAGTCTATCACATCTTTCCATTTTTCTATTTTTCCAAAATGTTTTTGCAAATATAAATATAATAACTGATGCCTTGCGTATACCAAATGCATCTCGTACAAATTGGTATAAATAACTTCTTGAGATACTTTCTTAATTTTCTCTATATACCTTTCTATTGCTTTTCTGCCAACATTGCAACCATTCCAATAATTATATTCCATTCTTTTTAATTTTTCAGTAAATCCTTCATCTATAAAATTCCCAATATACTGAATGGTCTTTAAATCACAATAAACCTCTAAAGCTTTCTCCACATACTTTTTTTCAATTAGGTGTATTGATTTATTTCTTTCCCATTCCTTGTCACGCTCCTGTACAAATACCAATGGACTATCTATTACATAAAGAGCAGCTTCATCATATCCAACTATCATATTTGAATGCCCGTTATGATTTCCAATAATCCCTTCTTCATACCAGTCATAATTCGGTAACATATCAAACATTGTAATCATTGCAACAGGTAAACCCTTTTTTAAGTTTTTCTGAATTATATCTATATAACTACTCTTTTTTGTTTTTTCAATCTTATTAATCGCAAAATATCTGTTAACATTTTCCTCTAATCTTCGTAATCCAAACTGTTCTTCATATTCATAAAATTCCGGATTAATATCTCCGCAAAAAAAGTCCACTATATCAATATCTCGATTAAATAAAATCACATATAATATCTGATCCCAGCAATCAATTAAATTTACAACTTCATCTATTTCTCCTTCTTCATTATAATGGTACTTCTTTTCTGTAAACTCCTCTATTACATATTTTCCTTTGCACATTTATCATCCATCTCCTCTTCATATTTAATTATCAAATCTGCTAATTTTTTTACAGTATCCAATTTATTAAAATTAACATCTTCATCTCTAAAACGAATTTCAAAATGAGTTTCAATTTGAATAACTATTTTCATAAAATTTAATGATGTAACACCATATTTTTTTATTTTTGTATCAATATCTACCGCTCCAGAACAATATGTAACACCATTCATTATTGTTATTATTTCACTAACAACTTTTCCAAAATTCATTCCCATCACTTTCCTTCATTATCTCAATCATTTTTTTACGATTTACTTTACCATTTTCACTATAAGCAAATTCGTCCACAAGAAAATATTTTACAGGCATTTCATATGCTGGTAAACTTTTCCCCAAATCATCCCAAAAATCCACTTCTTTAAATTGCTCATTTACAATTAAAAAAAGTATCAGTTTTTCTTCTTCCTCACCAGCCACTGATGCTAATGCACCCACTACTCCCTCGATTTTTCTAGTAATACTTTCTATTTCTGCCAGTTCAATTCTATATCCATGCAACTTTATCTGATCATCTTTTCTGCCCAAACATATTATTTTTCCATCCTTATCTCTATATCCAATATCACCACTCCTGTAAAATCTTTCTCCATTTACAAAATAAAATTTGTTTTTAGTTTCCTCTTCATTATTCCAATATCCATCTGCTAATTGCATACCAGATATACAGATTTCTCCTTTTTCACAGTCCTCTTTTCTTTCTTCATCAATAATCGCCACTTTACAGTCCCCTAATTCTACTCCAATGTTAACATATTTATCATTTGTAATATTTCCTCCACAACACCACACTGTAGCTTCCGTAGGTCCGTACAAATTATATATATTCCCCTTGAAATATCTCTTTGTTTTTATAAACAACTCTTCCGGAAATCGTTCTGCCCCCACCATCAATTTACTTATTGATTTCAAACCAGATAACTCTGTATCAATTGTAAAAATCAAATTAAGCGCTGATGGTGTTATCTGCATATAATCCGGCTTATGATTTAATAATATTCTTTCTATTCTACGAGGATTAATAATATCCATTGTCTCAGCCAAAATAATCTTTATTCCCCAAGACAATGCCAGAATTCCTTCCGGTACAAACATATCAAAAGAATACTCCGCCAAACTCAGTATACTTTTTCCCCTTTGTAATAACATTCTATTTTCATAATTTTCTTTAAATCTCTGCAAAGCACTTCTGCTAATCACAACTCCCTTCGGTTCTCCTGTTGTTCCCGATGTAAATATAATATATGCAACATTTTTTAGTTTTTTATTCTTCTCATATTTACCTTGTATGATAATTAGGAAGTTAATTATCACATGTTTCCTTTCTTTTAATATCG
>ENA-ORSX01002047-ORSX01002047.1-human-gut-metagenome-genome-assembly--contig:-NODE-2047-length-12315-cov-2.679527_pt1 | contig 12315 bp, 9 predicted proteins | sample MGYA00241904_ERZ509172 | MGnify/ENA primary metagenome ERZ509172 (study PRJEB26280, sample SAMEA2338795) | human gut metagenome | biome: human gut; feature: human-associated habitat; material: faeces...
ACGCATTAAAAGTTTTTTTTCAATATCGTACACATCTCTTTTAGACAAATACTGAAAAGCATGTCCAGCAAGATAGTTTCCCACTTTGCGCCCCATCCCAGTTGAAATAATAAAATTATTATTATAAAGGGCATTTACTAATGAATTACACATAGCATCTGCGAAAACATCTTCATTATATGGAAGTGAATCAAAAGAACCTGAAATAAAAACTTTTCTCTCTTTTGTCTTTTCACTGATAGAATATATAATTTTAGAGATATCCTGATAATCGTCCACAAGCAACGTTTTAATATTATATCTTTTCCAAAGATCCCGAATAAAATACTTAAAATAATCCGAATTTTCATTTTTGATTATTGTATAATGTATATTACAAGCATCGGACAAACAAGCTTTGATTGATGAAAGTGCATTGAGAACAAGAGAATCTGTAAAACTATATCCTAAAAAAATGAATGATTTAGAAATCAACTCTCTTTTGAAGCATGTTAACATGAGTTGGTGCGAAAGTGAATATTGTTCTAAATCAGACTTACTCATAATCATTTCTTGCGGATTGGTAATATCACCGTTCATTTTAAAAATGTGAACACCTCCATCAGTAAAACTATTTAAATCATTATCATTATGAATTACTTTCGGAATAATATTTCTCTGTTTTAAGTTATCTTCAATGATTGTATCATAGTTTGTAGTCCATATTTCACGAAATCCAAGATCTAATATTGCATTTAAATAACCGCTGTTCGCACTCAAACAGTTTATTGTTTTTTCAAACTTATGTACTAATTCGATTTTTCCATATTCGTTCTCATAGTATTGTGCAATCATATATAAATCACTGTCTTTGTTAATAGTAAGCCCTAATTCATCAGCACAAGGTTTTAACAAATCATTCCAACTGGGTAATCCTGTACTTGAAGATAATCCAGCTGCTACAAACAGAGCTATTTCATTATTATTTATTGCCATTGCCACTTTATCAACAAAATTTTTTTCAGAAAACATAATACATCCTCCGTCTAATAGTACATTTAACAATAACGGATAACTCTAGATTATCCTTCAAACCTTATCATTGACTATATGTATTATATCAAATCTCATCAAATTTTTCCATCTATATATAAAGACACATAACTCTTTAAAAAGTGACGCATATTTTGCTTTCCCTTTAAGTTTTACAAGATAATATATAATTATCCGTGAGTTAAACAGATTTTTTTCGAATAGCAAGGAGATTTTATGGATTTTTATGAAAAAGAACCGGTAAGTTTATATTTAAATGATTTGGTACTCTTAGAAGAAATAACAACAAAACAACAGCATATTATTATTTACAAGCATCCATTTTTAGGAATAGTTTTGGTTATTAACGGAGAAATACAGCATATAGAAAAATATCAATGTCCTTATCATGAGCTTTTAGTACATTTACCTGCAAGTTTCATTAAAACTCCTAAGGAAGCACTAATTCTTGGAGGTGGTTCGTTATTTGCTGCTTATGAAGTTCTTAAATACCCTTCTATTGAAAGGGTAACTTTATGTGATCATGATGCTCATGTACTGGAATTAATGGATAAATATTATGTTCATGCAAGAACTGTAAGAAAAGATTCTCGATTCCATTTTATAGAAAGTGATGGTATAGAATTCATTAACCAGTGTTATCATAAATATGATCTGATCATAAATGACTGCTTCAACTTATTAAAAATCAGTATGCATAATCGTTTTCCAATATATTACAAATTGAAACAACTTTTAACTCCTTCTGGCTTGTGTTCCGATATCATTTATAGGCATATATTCGATGGAGATATTACAAGCGCTTCGATAAAAGAAATAAAAAAGTACAGTAACGTAGCACTTTCATTGGTGACAGTTCCTGAATATCCAGGTATTTTGCATATAGAGACAATTTGGGGAAACAATCCGAATCTATCTCAAACTCGCCATAAAGTAATACATGAATACCACAAATTAATTATAAAAGGCGAAAAGAATGCATTTAAATTCTTTTCGCCAGCAAATTTGCCCTTCTATTTGTACATACCGCCATATATTAAAAATAAAATTATAGAATAAAATTATTTGTAAAGCTCATAGAGGGCGACGGAGCTTTAATTGCATCATAGAATACTTTTACTTTTTCCCATGAAGAAGAATTAACAATATTGCTAACGCAAGTGTTAAGCTCATCTTTATTACTAAAATATCCGTATTGCACTAAATATGGTTCCGTGACATCGGATGTAGCAGCCCAAGGTGATCCGAGTAGAGAGCAAATATTGTCACGCTCTTTACGATACAATTTTATTGAATTTATTTTTAGATATGGAATATCTTTATATTGATCTGTATTTAAAGATATTCCTACTTTTTGAAACATTCCTTGAGCCACAAATCCATGCTGAGAAGGACACCTTGATAATGTAGCCGTTACCCTTGCGTGAATGCCATAAAATGATTCTGAGAAAAAATCAGGAATATGCTTTAACAAGTATGAAGTCGAAATAACGCCTAAGATTCCTTCTCCAATGTAACCATATCTATTATATAATCCAACTAATGTTTCGCCATTTAGTGAGCCAGTACGAATAGTCTCATCTGAGCCAGCATAAAACTCTAAATTGCGAAACTCTTTCGAATTAATTTCTCCATCAAAACTATAAAGCGTATTCCAACGTACAGCATTTTGATACGGATCTCTTGGAAAAAGTTGCACATATGGAGATAGCAAACCATCAAATGCAATGGTATCTCCAAAGTTCACATTTTTGCAGTGAATTCCACGTTGCCACAAATCAAATGCCCCATCAAAAGAATTATCTTTATAAATACCATTTTTCAATTTATCAAATGAATATCCTGCAATTGCACCTACAAAAGTCTGCGCAGCAGCTTCGAGTAATGACTGACCTATTATTTCTAACATCGTATTCTTACCGTCTTTTCTTAAATTTTAATCTTATGGATAATTATATATTATCATCCAAACCTTATCATTGATGTTACATATTATAACACATTTCCCCAGTTTTTTCCATTTCACAGAATGTTTTTACAGTATTTCTTTCACTCTTTCTGTAGGATTCAGCTTTCGTTGTATGCCAAAAAAAGCCACCAACTCTGCTGACTTGTTTTTCCTTATTCATATATGACTTTCTATGCTACCAACCCAACTTTCATATATTGTCTTGGATGCATATCCCGCAGGATCTCTGCCTGCTTTTTAGATGCCACATGAATATAAATCTGAGTTGTCTTAATAGAGCTATGTCCAAGTATACGCTGTACACAGCTAATATCCACGCCCTCTTCAATCAGGTAAGTTGCAAACGAATGACGAAACATATGTGGCGTGATGTTTCTCTCTATTCCGGCATTCTTAGCATAACGCTTTATCATTAATCTTATGGATTGTTCTGAAAACCTTTCTCCATCCCGATTAACAAAAAAATACCCACTTTGTTTTATATTTTCATAATTCTGCTCATAGTATCTTTTTAAAAGTTCGAGAACTGACCTCTCGCCGATCAAGATATATCTCTCTTTACCACCCTTTCCCATAATGCGGATTACGCCAGTATTTAAATTAATATTTTCTTTTTTTATATTCGATATTTCACTGACTCTGGCTCCAGTTGCAAAAAGTGTCTCAACCACTGCAATATCCCTTAATATACTCTTTTCCTTTTTCTTTCGGATTTTCAAATCTGTATACATGCTCTGTAACAATTGTTCAATTTCCTCACGTGGTATTATCTTTGGAAGTTCACTTGTCTCCTTGAACTTAACTTTAATTTTTCTAAAGGGATTTTCCTGTATAAGCTCTTCATCTTCCAAGAAGTTGTAAAATGCTTTTACACTGGCTATTTTACGTTTTACGGTTTTCTGGCGAAAGTTTTTGTGCAGATTCGTAATGTACCGTTCAATCCAGTTCTTATCCAGATCACATTCACCAACAAACTCAAAGTATTGTCGTAAATCAATCCTATATGCCTTCACAGTTTTGTTATCCAGCTCTTTACGATATTGACAATATTCTAAATAGTCTTGTAACATCTCTTTTAGTTTCATTTCAATCCTCCTAACAGCATTTTTTGACAGTATAACATGTCCTTTCCTTAGAATAGGTTGATTGATTAGAATCTTCTTTAGAACTGGAAACATCCGCCTGCTGCAATCGCAGGCGGATATTTTTAATACACCGGAATCCCTTATGTAGAGAAAGTAATTATGAAAAGAAATAGCCGTTAGAATGCAGCGTTCTCTGCTTTCGATACATATATTTCTTTACATAATTATTGTTGCTTCCCAAAAGATTTCAGCCATTCTAAAGTATCCGTATCTGTTGCCCAAGACGGTGTGCTTGGTGCCGTCACAATCGAATGCTTCTCCAGAGCCGCCCGCTGTGTTTCTATGCTTGCTTTGGCATACACTTCCGTAGTGGATATATCCTCATGCCCAAGGAAATCCTTGATATAAAAAAGGTTTACTCCTGCTTCAAGCAAGTGCATGGCTTTGGTATGGCGGAGGGTATGGGGTGAAACATGTGTTTCCACGTTTGCGGCTGCGGCATATTTTTTCAGTATGTAAGCAGCTCCCGCACGGGTTAATGGCCTGCCCTGATGGTTCTGGAATAAATTCCTGTCTAACTTTACGGGCATGTCCAGATGATTTTCTGAAATGTACCGTTTCAAATGCTCTGCCGTATTGGAAAGTATCGGGACTTCCCGCAGTTTCCGCCCTTTCCCAAACAGGATTACTTTGGCGGGATTTTCCAGGCGGACATCCCGCACCCTGACAGACAGGATTTCTGACACCCTTGCGCCTGTATCATACAGCAGGCTTAAAAAGCAGAGGTCACGCCTGCCGTAAGCCGTTGACTGGTCTGGCTGTCTTAGGATTTCGCCCATCTCTTCAACGGACAGGTAATTCATGACAGGCTTTTCACGTTTTGAAAAAGGTATCTGTATGATTTTTTGGCACAGCAGCATATTTTCAGGGCTTTCCACCTCCGCATATCTGAAAAAAGCCCGTATTGCCGCCAGCCTTTGGTTTCGCGTGGAGATGCTGTTTCCCCGTTCATTTTTCAGCCATGAAAGGAAATCCTGTATCATATCGGGCGAAAAGTCAGATATGCCCAGGCTCTCTGCTTTTAACCCGTAAACATCACGGCAGAATGTGAGCAGAAGGCGGAACGTGTCACAGTATGAAGAAACTGTGTTCCTTGTCACATTCCGCAGTGAAGGCAGGTAAGTTGTTAAGTAGTCTGCTAAGATTCTTGAAAAGTCGGTTGGTTTTTTCATTCTTCCTCCATTCTAGGGACGATTTCCCCAAAAGACGATTCTACGGCAGTTATTACATGAGGGAACATATCTGCTGTAAACTGTAGGTATGTTTGTGTGGACGATGTGTTTTTATGGCCGAGATACTGGCAGAGCAGCGGCATTACTGCCATGATATTTTCACCATGCAGGACAAGTTTGCGGAGTGACTTTACTGCGAATGTGTGCCTGAAATCATGCACCCTTGGCCCTTTCCCTGCGCCTCCATGGGAGATTCCCGCTTTCCAGAGCGCTTTGCGGAATGTCACATATACTTCGTGTTCTGAATACGCCTGTCCGTGCCCGGCAGGAAAGACCGCCGTGCTGTCTGGAAAAAGAAGGGCGGTTTCTTGAAGGTATTCTTTGAATTGGGCTGTCATTTCTTCGGCCAGTGGTATTTTTCTCTCTTTATTGAATTTAGCTTCCCTTATGGAGATTACGGCATGGCCATTGTAAAAAGATATATCGCTTTTTTCCAGATTCAACGCTTCCCCAAGCCGCATCCCCGTACATATGAGCAGAGAAAAAAGCATATAGAAAACTTTCCGCCTTTTTTCAGAGCGTTCCATTTCACGGGCTGCATCAAGAAATTTCCGTAATTCCTCATTTGTAAATATGTGCGGGCGGTATGTCCTGTCTGTCCTTAACCGTGCCATAGCGGGCGGCACATAAGCGTCCCCGCCAGACCTTACAATGTACTGGCAGAGCTGTCTGAAAGTATTCCGCCGGTTTTCGCAGGTTTTATCCCTTTCATAAATACGTTTGGAAGTCCATGCTTCAAATATTTCTTTTGTAATGGTATTTTCCTGAAAGCCGTTCTCTTTCACAAACTTGTCAAAGTGCCATAAATTCCGCATCTCGCATATGTATTTGTTTCCAAGCCCCTGCTTTTCACGGATAAAGCCTGTGAGTTCCTGCGCAAACTGGCTTTCAAAGCACAGCTTTCCGATATATTCATTCATGTGCCGTCACCTCCTGAAGTTCCAATGCACATTTAAGCAGCCCGTCAAGGTCTATATGGGTGTAGGCGTCCGTTGAGCCGATTCCAGAGTGCCCGAGGATTGCCGATACCGTGCTGTATGCTTCCCCTTGCCGCACCAGCTCACTCGCCAGTGTGTGGCGGAGTATATGCAGCCCATGGCTGACGTTTTTTCCCACGCTGATGCCTGCGTTGCTGATACATACAGACATGACACAATAAAAAGACACAGCTTTTTCAAACGGGGCTTTATGCTTGACAAACACATAGCTGCTGTCAGTCTGCGGCCTGCCATATTTAAGGTAGTCAACCAACGCATCGCCTACTGCTGGCAGTAATGGGAGCTTTACCATGCGGCTGGTCTTTTTTTGAAAAAATGTAATGCAGTTTTTCTCCCAGTCCAGATTGGAAAAGGTAAGGTTCGTGATGTCGCTGTCACGCATTCCGAGCAGCGCCGCCATTAAGAGGATTGCGTAATTCCTTTTCCCAATCGGGTTCCCCCTGTCGATGGAAGCAAGGAGTTTCCTGACATCATCTTCACTGAGGATATGCGGTATTTTTTCGCCAGTCGCGCCATGAAGCCGTGGCACAAAGGGGGAAACATCTGCCTTAACATATCCTTTTTCATAAAGAAAGCGGAAGAAAAAGCGCAGCCCTGCCAAATGGACGGTTGCAGTGGCTTTTGAGTAGCCGCTTAGTCCAGCGGCGTACTCTGATATGGTTTTAGCATCGATTTTTTCAACTTTTACCTGTTTGTCAATAAGGACAACCTGCATAAAACGGCTTGCAGCATACATCCGTGATTTTACAGTTGACCTGCTGTTCAGGTTTTCCTGGCAGAAAACTTCAAACTCTTCCCGCAGGCTTTCTGTTTCGCTGTCCCATATGATACGCCTGCGTGGAAGGGCTGAAGGGATTGCGCCGTTTTCCTGATATTCGTTAAGGAAACGGATGGCTCTGATGAAATCCCGTTCGTCATGCGTAAGGGTTCTTTCAAGGACTTCTGGATAATTGATTTTGTAATGCAGGTAATCCAGACCGTTTACTGGCGCATAGGATGCAATCCCTTTTGAGGAAAGATATTCGGAAAGCTCCCTCCATATTTTCCCATGCACGCAGAGGGACGTTGAGCTGTATCCTGTGTCTTTCAGGTTCTGTTTTGTTTGGTTAATTAGTTCCTCAAGGTTCGTGATTTTTTTATTTTCCATTTTGAACACCTCCTGTGCCAAGTATATCGTCAGGAGATGAACAGCCTATGTGTTATGTAAAGTTTTGATATATAAAAATGGGTAAATCTCTCGGTATTATGAAAGATTTACCCATTCTCTTTACATAAGTGCTTTCTCTACATAAGGAGTTTTATGTGACTAATCACATAAGCATCCATATCCGTAAATACTACTGTTTCCAATGGAATAACTGCGTCTTGCACATTTATCCCCACTATTCCCTTCTATAGTATTTACTTTTCCTCCAGTCACACTCTCCACAATACCTACATGATTGATACTCCCATCATTTCCCCAATCAAAAAATATAATATCTCCCGGTGCTGGCACATAACTTGCATCTCGAAACTGCCCTTTCCGCTCGAACCAATCTACACCTGCCGAACAAAGAGAAAACTTGGGCATTGCCCCGCTTTCAATATACCCACACTGATCAGCACACCATGATACAAAGCAGGCACACCATTCCACTCTGCTGTGAAATCCGTACCAACTCCAATAGACATCTCCCCGGTTTCCTTCTTGTGCAAGTGCAATTTGAACGATTGCCTGACTTCCCATACCTGTCGGTATTCTCCCCAAAGAATAATACCTGAGAACATGTGGTACATATTGCTTGTCCCCATAGCTCTTCCACCCCAGTTCTGCTGCTTTCATATCCGAGAACTCCGCCGCATTAGCTATGGTATAGCCACCATAATTACGCTTCGCCCATGAGATATAACTATTTCCAAAGTTATAGCCCTGTAGTGCAAGTTTAATATGTTCCATATCAATCGGACTTTCCACTTCTGCACTGGCAAGCGCTGCTTTTAGTTCCTGCACTCCACATCGAATCGAATAATCCGGATCAGTAATACCATTGGGTTTTCTTGGATATCTGGTATTAAAACCGCCTTCTGAACTCTGCATTGGATCTGAACCCCTTCCACCGCTTTCCTGCATCATTACTGCTTTAATCAGCTCTACATATTCCGCTATACCATACTGATTCGCATATTGACGGATAACAGGCTCATATGCCTCTACTTCGGCACTGACCGGATTTACCGTACTGGAATTATCTCCTCCGGTTATACAGAGAATCCCGCCAAACAATATTACAATGATCAGGACGAGAACCGCAATCCATCCTCCTGCAACAATCGCTGCAATCATAGCCTTCGTTGCCACTATGATTGCTTTTACTGATGTAATTGTTGCATGCGCCACAGTTCTTGCAGTCTGCTCTGTTGCTCTTACTGCCTGTTTTGCTGCTACCGCCGCCTTTTTTGTCATTTTTATAGAAGTTGAGGCTGCTGTCTGTGCTGCCTTTTCAGATTTTTGTGTCGTTTTAATGGTCATACGTGCTGTATGTTCTGCTGTCTTGATGGAATAAGCAGTAGACTTAATCGTACCCTTTCCAGTGGTTGTTTTGAATATTTCTTTTACTGTATTCGCCATCTTTCTGCCTTGTTTTCTAACCTGATGTGCGGTTTCATGAACAGCAATATCCGCAGAATGGGATAGTTTTTTCTCTGCGTACTCCGCCGGAGTCTCATTCTGAGATTCCGGCGTCCGCTCTGCACTGTCTTTGGTGCGTACATAAGTACGTTTCATATGTTCCGTACTTATGACCACCTTATCCAACATTTTTATATCCTTATGGACTTGTCGGGTTTTGATTTTCTTTCCCATCATCTTTCGATTCTCCTATCGTTCCTTTTCCGGGATTACTGCCTATTCCGGTTTGCACTATCCTCTCCCGGTTTTGTGGTCATCAGTTTATAAAGGCTTGTATTTCTCGGAAATTTATTTACGAATGGCACAAGGGAACTCCCGTACTTAATCAGACCACATCCTGCATCTGCATTTGTGATATAGCTCATCTGCTCGTTAGATATATTCAATAGCTCTGCTAACTTCTGACGGTCAGACGCTGCCTGATTCAACATAACGATATACTCACTGTTTGACAACATGGTACTTGCAAGCACAGAATCTAACAAATACTCTACATTCTGTGTGATAGCGTTCGGGAATGCATTTCTCTTACGAAAGCGACGCCATGCAGAGTTAAAAAAAGCTCCGGAATACTCGTTTTCAAAAACAACATGGAACTCATCCAGAAAAATATGCGTACGCTTTCCCTTCTTCCAGTTCTCCGTCACACGATTTAACATAGCATCAGTGATCACTAAAAGCCCCATTGTTTTCAACTGTTTCCCCAAGTCCATGATGTCATAAACCACCATGCGGTTATTCACATCCACATTGCTCTCATGAGCAAACGCATCAAGGCTTCCACTTGTAAACAGTTCCAATGCAAGAGCGAGATCTTTTGCTTCTTTCTCTGGCTGTTTTAACAGTTCCTCACGCAGCACACATAAGGTCGGCACTCTGCCTCCATTCTGATAGGATTCATATACATTTCCGGTACAACGGTCGATCAGGGATTTTTCTTTCGCACTGACACCATTTTTTTCCAACTGTTCAAATAGTGATAAAACAAACTCTGACTTATCACTCACCGGGTTTCCTCCATCTCCATATCCTTCTACCATGTCCATGGCATTGATATGATCACGACTGCCTGCCGCAATACGGATAACTTCACCACCCATTGCCTCAATAAGCGAAGCGTATTCACGCTCTGGATCACAAATCAGAATATCATCACCCGTTGCAAGAGCAAGAAATACAATCAGCATTTTTGCACTGAAAGACTTTCCACTGCCCGGCACACCAAGCAGAAATGAGTTCGGGTTTAACAGTTTTGCCTTATTACATAGAATCAGGTTATGAGAGATTGCATTTTCTCCACAGTAAATTCCTCCTTCATCCATGATTTCCTGTACCCGGAACGGCATTAACACTGCAAGGCTCTCTGTGGTTAGTGTACGGACTGCATTAATTTTCCGGTGTCCAATAGGTAATGCTGAATTTAATCCGTCCATCTGCTGATATTTCAAAACAGAAAACTGACACATATGCTTTGTTCCAAGTGCAAGCAGTGTCTCTGTATCCGTATCCAACTGCTTCTTCGTATCTGCTGTATGCACCAGTGTTACGACCCCGAACATCATCCTCTGGTCACGAGTAGTCAGATCATCCATAAACTCTTTGCTTTCTTTTCTCTGCTGCTCCATGTCATACGGAACTACAGCAGAATAATTCTGATTAGCGTTCTGCCTCCGCTGCCAGTTCGTGATATTTGTTTCTACTCCCAACAGACGGCTTTCAACCTCTCGCACTGCTTCATCTGTAGGCACTGGTATGATATCAATACTCATCATAAGATTACGGCTGATATCTGTCATTTCCGCAATCATATCATCCTTGATGTAAGACGCATATTCCCGCAGAAATATCACACGCCCGAAACGGTCTCCCATGCGAAAATAATCCTTTTCAAATTCAAAGCTGTCCGGGCAAATAAAATCTTTAAAACTATGTCCCTTTCTCATGGTTTCTGATAGATCAAATCGAAATGAAGTCTCTTCACCAGTCCGGTAAAAATCATGCAGTATACGAAGTTTATCAGTTGCATCCAGACTCACGCTTTTCGATCCAAGTCTTGAAAAATGTGCTGCAAGTTCCACTCCAACACGATTAAAATAAGTTCTCGCTTCTTCTACTGTTTTTTTATACGCTGACACTGTCACATATTTTTCCAATACCATACGATTAGCTCCGGTTGCCTTATCCATAAGCATATTGTTATATTCTTCCCGATACGGATTCAGTCCGTCTTCCTGCATAGGGATCAAAATAGCATTTTCAAAGTCCTGCTGATTCAGTCGTCGGCTGTTAATGGTAATTTTGAAAGTAACTCCACTGTCAAAAGAATTAAGAAGCTCACTGTACTCTAAAAACATTGCTTCTTTATCTTCTTTACTTGCTACCTGATAATTAATATCCACAAATTTGAAGGTACAGGAAAACTTATTTTTCCCGACTTTAAAAATCCCATCTTTCCAGATCGCCTGGATCGGAATTGCCTGCTGTACACTACGGGGAATCACAAATCGTTCCTTGTCCTGCTTAAAAATATTATTCAATGTTTTAATCATGCTCTTTCACCGCCTCTTTCTTTTTCTTTTCAATACATGGCTTCAATGCTTCGTAATAAATATTTTCCGCCTGAAATACCAATTTTTTAGGCATCAGGATTTCCGATTTGATCCATGCCCACGCAAATTGTTCGGCATTCATCCCATGATATCGGAAGAATCCCATCCCTGCGAAAGGCGCCGCACCAAGCACGCACATCCAGCTTGTGCTTTCCATTCCCATATATGGGCGCAATAAAAAATACAGCCCGACAGCAACACCGCAGGCTAATACCGAAAAAAAGAACTGCCGCAAAGACAGTCCAAAAAAAATACTTTCCGTATAATTCCGGATTTCCCGGTTAATTTTTACTTCCAACTCTTTCTTCTACCTCCTATAATCCCATCATTTCCCGTACTACCCGGTCTGACATCTTAACTGCACCGACCAATACAAGCATATTGAAGATCAGCTCTCCGATATACTTCCATACCATTGTAACTACTGCTGCATCCGGATCAACCACTGGCGGCGATGTTGTAAACACAGAAAATATAATACACGCAAGTACAATAATCGCTCCCTCCAGACAGACTGCCGCATAAGATTTTAGAAAACTTATTCCTATACTTTGTGACGGTTCTCCTGCAAACGCCGACAGCGGGACCGGGGCAATGGCAGTATATAAGTACAAGCGAAAAAATCTTCCATACACACTCATAATCATAATAAAGCTCAA
>ENA-ORSX01002053-ORSX01002053.1-human-gut-metagenome-genome-assembly--contig:-NODE-2053-length-12287-cov-26.212148_pt1 | contig 12287 bp, 16 predicted proteins | sample MGYA00241904_ERZ509172 | MGnify/ENA primary metagenome ERZ509172 (study PRJEB26280, sample SAMEA2338795) | human gut metagenome | biome: human gut; feature: human-associated habitat; material: faeces...
CATAGGGCTTTGCACGCATCTGAAATACCCCCCGCTTCGCCGGGGGATATTTATTTTTTTGGCGCGCCATATACCGCGCACAGAGCCTGCGCCTCGGACGCCATGCGCGCCCGCAGCGCGGGCGGTTCCAGCACTTCGGCCTTTGCCCCGAACCCCAGCAGCCAGGCTGCCGCGACGTCTTCGTTGGTGTAGCCGATCTCCAGCAGCAGGCTTCCGTCCGGCTGGCGGGTATAGCAGGCCGGGCCGTACTCCTCCACGAGGCGGTAGCATTCGCTGGCCGCGACGCGGGCGCGCAGCAGTGTGCCGTCGTGGAAGCGCGCGTTGAAATCCAGCGCTTCGGGCGGTATGGCGCGGGGTTCAAACGTCTGCGCCGTGACGGACAGGAGCGTCAGGCGGTTAAGCTTGTACATGCGCCAGTCTGCCGCGTCCGGACACCAGCCGAACATGTACCAGTCTCCCCACTGAAATACGATGCGGTAGGGCTCCGCACATTTTTCTGCAACGCCTTTGGCATAGTAATAGGTGAAGCGCACACGGGCATGCTCTGCGATGGCCGTGCGAAGCAGCTCTATCTTCGGTGTCAGGCTCTCCCGGTAATGGGAGGAGAGGTCGATGAGCAGGTCGTCCATGCCTGAGCCGCCCAGCTTTTCGGCCAGGCTGCGGGCCAGCGGCGCGGGGGAAACGCTGCCTACGCCCGCAGCTCCGGCCACCAGAGCGGCCAGCTCCGGGCCGGAGAGCAGCGTCTTGTCCAGCTTATAGCGCGGTTCAATGAATACCCCGCCGCCGTAGCCCTGCACCGTCACCAGCGGGACACCGGCCCGGCACAGTGCGTCGATGTCGCGCTCGATGGTGCGGCGCGACACCTCAAACCGCTGCGCCAGCGCGGGCACGGTGCTTTTTTCGGTTTGCAGCAGGATCGTGACGATGCCGATGAGACGGTCGATCTTCATAGAGCTTTCCTCAAAAGCGCCCGGCGGGCGGAAGGGCTATCCTCCGCCCCGTCCCGGACGCGGCAGCTTTTTCAAAGACTTGCGGGCGTCAGCCCAGCGCGCGCACCTTGCGGTTCAGCTTTTCGTACACGCGGGCGCGCATCCATTCCTCGGTGGAGGCCTCCACGGCTTCGTCCAGCATGAACCAGCGCACGCCGCTGTTCTCGTCGGGTTTTGCCCGCAGCGCGTCTCCTGCGTCGGCTTCCAGCAGATAGGTTACGTTCAGATGCAGATGACACGGCACATATTTGCCGCGCTTTTCGTGCCCCTCCACCCAGAGGGTCTCCAGTGAGAAGATCTCCGGAAATACGGGCGCGACGTGAACGAGGCCCGTCTCCTCCCGGGCCTCCCGCAGAGCCACGGAAAGCAGGTCTGTTTCGCCGTCGGCGTGGCCGCCCGTCCAGCTCCATGCCCGGTACAGGTTGTGCCAGGCCATCAGCGCATGGGTACGGCTGCTGTTTACGATCCACGACGATGCGGTGAAATGCGCCACAAGGTTTTCCCGCGTGAACGCATCCGTGCTTTCCCGCAGAAAATGCAGCATCACGTCCCGGTCCACGGCTTCCTGCTCGCAGCAGGGATGGTATGCGGCAAGCTGCCGCTCCAGCTCCGGCGCCATCCCGTTCACCCCTTGTTGCGGATAACGAGGTTCTTTCCGCCGTTTTCAAACTGCTCGTACTTCGTCTCGAACGCTTTGGTATAGTCGATGAGCTTGTGCAGCTTGGAGAAGCCGTAGTTGCGGGAATCAAAGTCCGCGTAAATACGCGAGAGCATCACGCCCACCTGGGAAAGCGGCATATAGCCGTCCTCGTCGGAGTCGTGCTCTACGATCTCGCGGATTTTTGCTACGATCTCGTCCAAAGAGACGAACGCGGCGGCCAGTTCCTCGTCGTGATGCGGCTCCGCAGGCGCGGCGGGAACGGGCTCCGGTTCCTTTTCCGGCTCCGGCTTCTGACCCTTTTTGCCTGCGGCTTTTTTGGGCTGAGCGGGCTGGGCCTGCTTCTTCGCGGCTTTCGGCTGCTGGGCCGGCTGCTTGGAAGCCTTTTCGGACACAGCCACGGGCAGCGTCTCCTTTTTCATTCCCATCAGCACGTCCAGGTATTTGAAGGTGTCGCAGGCGGATTTGAACGCCGTGGGGGTCTTGCTCTCTCCCATGCCAATGACGAACATACGGCTCTCGCGCAGGCGCGCGGCCAGCCGCGTGAAGTCGGAATCTGAGCTGACGATGCAGAACCCGTCCACATTTTTTGTGTACAGAATATCCATTGCGTCGATGATCATGGCGGAGTCCGACGCGTTTTTGCCCTGTGTGTAGCTGAACTGCTGGATGGGCGTCAGGTTGTGCTCCAGAAGCATTTTTTTCCAGCTCACCATGTCGGGGGCCGTCCAATCTCCGTAAATGCGCTTGTAGGCGGGGGTGCCGTACATGCTCACCTCGTCGATGATCGTCTTGATGTATTTGGGCGAGACGTTCTCCGCGTCGATGAGCAGCGCGATGACCTTTCCGTCGTTTTCCATATAGTCGTTCCTTTCGGGGGGCGCGGCCGTCGGCGCCCTTCGTTGTTTTGTTATTCCCTATTATATACTTTTTTCGGGCAAATGTACAATTCGGATAAAATGGGCCGCAGGCTTGAAAGCTGCCGGGCACTGTGGTATGATAATGCGTGTGAACAGCAAAGGCGCTGCCCGCAGGGTATGGTATACCCTGCGGGCGGCGCCTTTTTTGCTGCCGGATACAGCAAGGAATATGAGGATAAGGGGAAATGAAGTATGGAACCGTATAAACGCTATGTTCCCATCGATTATGCAAAATTCGCGCCGGACCTGTCTGAGGCGGAGCTGGAGGCCCGATACGGTCTGCCTGCCCATGTGCAGTTCTGCAGGGAATGTGTGATGAGCAACCAGAAGCCCAATTCATGCTATGAGTTTGAGCATACCATCAACAGCGTGAAAAAAAGCATGCACATCGGGGAGGACGGTGTGTGTGACGCCTGCCACGCCTGCCGCAACAAGGTGGGCAGGATCGACTGGGAGGACCGGGAGCGCCGGCTGCGAGAGCTGTGCGACCGTTACCGCAGAACAGACGGAAGCTACGACTGCCTTGTGCCCGGCTCGGGCGGCAAAGACAGTTTTTACGCGGCGCATATGCTCAAATACAAGTACGGCATGCACCCGCTCACCGTCACCTGGGCGCCGCATATCTATACGCCCTGGGGGTGGGAGAACTTTCAGGCATGGATTCACGCGGGCTTTGACAATTACCTGTGTACGCCCAACGGCATGACGCACCGCCTGTTGACACGGCTCGCCACCGAAAACCTGTTCCATCCGTTCCAGGCGTTCATTCTGGGCCAGAAACAGCTTGCTCCGAAAATGGCTGCGAAATTCGGCATCCCACTGGTGTTCTACGGCGAAAATGAAGCCGAGTTCGGCAATCCCATTGCGGACAATGAATCCGCTCTGCGGGACGAGCATTTCTTTGCCACGAATTCCCGGGATAATATCTATCTGGGCGGCGTGTCTCTCCGGCAGCTGGAGGAGGATTTCAAGGTGGACCCGGCGGACCTTGCCATCTATCTGCCCAGCGATACCTCGGACATCGAAAAAAACCACATTCAGGTACATTATCTGGGCTATTATCTCAAATGGCACCCGCAGGGCGCCTATTATTACAGTGTGGAGCACGGCGGCTTTAAACCCAGCCCGGAGCGCACGCAGGGTACCTATTCCAAATACAATTCCATCGACGATAAGATCGACGATTTCTTCTATTACACCACCTATATCAAATATGGCATCGGCCGCACCAGCTATGACGCCGCCCAGGAGATCCGCAACGAAGAAATCACCCGCGAAGAGGGAGTGGCGCTTTGCAAGCGCTATGACGGCGAATTCCCCACGCGCTTTGAGCAGGAGATATGGGATTACCTCTCTCTTGATGAAAGGCATTTCCCCTACGCGAGCAGGCTGTTTGAACAGCCCGCCATGGACAGAGAATACTTCATGCACCTGGCGGACCGCTTCCGTTCACCGCACATCTGGATGTACCGGAATGGCCGGTGGGAGTTACGCCATAAGCCCTTTGAGGGGGATTCCGAATGCAATTACGGCGTGCCTGCCGAAAAACGTTAAAGGAGGAAGCGGCATGGCGAAAAAAATACGCCTCATCGCCCGTCTGGACGTAAAGAACGACCATCTGGTAAAGGGGATTCAGCTGGAAGGATTGCGCAAGCTGGGAGACCCGCATGATTTCGCGGCAGATTATTACCGGCAGGGTGTCGACGAATTGCTGTATATGGACATCGTCGCCAGTCTGTACAACCGCAACAACCTGTCGGCTATCGTGCGGCGCACCACGGACGACGTGTTCATTCCCATCACGGTAGGCGGCGGCCTGCGCAGTGTGGACGATGTGCGGAGCATTCTTCAGATGGGGGCGGACAAGGCGGCCATCAATACCGCGGCCATCAAGGACGAGAGCATCATTACCCAGGTGGCCGAGGCGTTCGGCAGCCAGTGCATGGTGTTGGGCATCGAGGCGAAAAAACGCCGGGACGGCCCGGGTTATGAGGCTTATTATGACAACGGGCGGGAACACTCGGGCAAGGATGTCATCGAGTGGGCACGGCGCGGCGTGGCGCTGGGCGCGGGCGAGATCCTGCTCACCAGCGTGGACAAAGAGGGATTTGAACGGGGCATGGACTGCCCGCTCATCCGTGAATTGTGCGCGGCCGTCAGCGTGCCCGTCATCGTTTCGGGTGGGTGCGGCGGCCCGGGGGACGCCGCAGCCGCGGCACAGGCGGGCGCGTCCGCCGTGGCCGTAGCCAGTATCCTCCATTACAAGAAAACAACGGTGCCGCAGCTCAAGGCCGGTATTCGGGAACACGGGATAGAGGTGCGCTGAAAATGAAGATAACAGTGATCGATTACGGGCTTTCGAATCTGCTCAGCGTGCGGCGTGCCTTTGAGTATTTCGGTGCGGAGGTGGAGGTTACCGGCAGCCGCAGCCGCATCCTGTCCGCGAAGGCGCTGGTGCTTCCCGGCGTGGGCGCGTTCAAGGACGGCATGGCGGGCCTCTCCGGTCTTTCTCTGGCGGATGCCATCGCCGATAAATGCGCTGTAGGCACGCCGCTTCTGGGCATCTGCCTGGGCATGCAGATGCTCTTCGATGAAAGTGATGAGTTCGGACGTCACAGGGGGCTGGGACTGATCCCCGGGCGAGTGGAGCGCATTCCCGGCGTGGACACGGACGGCGCGCCGCAGCGCGTGCCCCATGTGGGATGGGCGCCCGTTCTGCCGCCGCAGAAGCGGGGCGGAAGCTTCAGAGGAACGGTGTTCGAGGATGTTCCTCCAGGCGGGGAGCTGTATTTCGTTCACAGTTATGAGGCGAAGCCCGCCTATGACGCGCACCGCCTGGCAGACACGGTATACGGCGGCCGCAGGCTGTGTGCGGCGGCGCAGAAGGGCAGTGTCATCGGCTGCCAGTTCCACCCGGAGAAAAGCGGAAAGCTGGGGCTTTCCGTCATACACCGCTATCTGATCCTATGTGAGGCAGCACATTAAATTTTGTTTAATTGGGAGAAAAACGCCGCAGCTCTTTGGAAAAGCTGTGGCGTTTTTTTCGGAAATAAAGCGGAAAATGAAAAAAGCGCCACCGGTGGAGCCTGGAAAAAGGAAAGGCCCGGGCGGAACAAATCTTTTGGCTTAGATTGGTGCTTTTCAGCGGACCCGTCATATGGTATAATAACCCCCAAAGCTGCCGCTTGCGCGGCTGCGCGTGTGCGCTGCACACGCTCCTGTGCTGGCGCACAGGGCTTTGAGAACATTGAACCATGCAAAACCGCAGCAGGTGCGGTTTTGTTGAGGCCTCTTTGCGGCGTCATGGTATAATATGCCCGCCCGCTGAATGCGGATGATATGCGAAACATGATGTGAAAATTTGATAGAGTTGACCGGCTTCTGCCGTGGGAACGGCGATATGTTTACATGGAATAAGGGACGGCATTTTTTTGCCGGCCGGAGATGGAATGAGGTGCAGAGAGATGGCGGAGCAATATCCCCAGATGGATGGACTCTGCGATACAGCGTGTGCGTATGCTGCACGGGTACGGCAGTTTGCCGAACAGCGCGGAGTCCCTTTCGATGACGCTATGACAGAGCTGGAAGAGCGGCTGGAGCAGGTGCGCTGGAAGGTCATGCCCGCAGGCCCGCAGCGGCAGGAGAACTGTGGGACGTTGGATGTGCCCGCTGAAGAATGCCGCGTGCTGCGGCTGGTGCAGGGCATCGCATCCTGCTACGGCATGACGGCGCAACAATATATGGAAAGCGCTTACGTGGATGACTTTTTCAGCGGCGTGGCAGATGGACGCAGCGGAACGGCGGTGGCGATCTCTGCGGCCGTGGAAGCTGCGGAGGAGGCCGGGGCGCAGCCGACGGAAGACAAAGAGTTGCCGGGTGGGGGCAGCGGCCGCGAGTTTATATGGAAATTGCTGGAAAGCTGGAAGCGGCTCCGGCTGCCTGCGATGACGAAAAACACCCGGCGCTTTGTGCTGGCCTTTGGACTCACGCTCGGGGGCGTGCTGCTCATCGTTGTGGCGGCGGGCATTTACCGCTGGGGCTACAACGGAGCCATTGCGGAAAAGGGAACCTATGACGCGGGTTTTGCCGCGGCTATGGCGGAGCGCGGCACCTATCAGGAAGGCTATGATGCGGCCATCGCGGAAAAAGGAACCTATGACGACGGCTATACCGCCGGCTTTGCCAAGGGCAAAACCGAGGGCTACGAGGAGGGCTATGCCGCAGGGCATGAGGACGGCTCCAGCGAGGGATACGATGCCGGATATGATTCCGGTACGTCGGACGCGGCGCAGAGCGCAGCGGAAGCGGAGAAGAACACACGTGTGTGGGTGTCCAAGCGCCTCGGTTCCCGGTACCACAGCTCACCGGACTGCCCGCTGGTCATCAAACCGAAGGAAATGACGCGGCAGGAAGCCGAGGACGAAGGCTATACGTCCTGCGATTGGTGCTGGTGAATACACGAAGAAAGTAAAACGGCGTCCCGCGTTTCGGCGGGACGCCGTTTTTGCCGGACGAAGCCTGCCGGAGCAGAAAACAAAAACACGCCCCGAAGGGCGTGTCGGCTGCGAATTATTTACGGAAGCAATCGCTGCAGTAGACCGGACGGTCTGTACGGGGCTGGAACGGAACTTTGCAGGAACGGCCGCAGGAAGCGCATACAGCGTCAAACATCTGGCGCTCGCCGCCCTGGCGGTTGTTGGAAGCACCTTTGCGGGCATCGCGGCAGGGTTTGCAGCGCTGCGGCTCATTGGTGAAGCCCTTTTCAGCAAAAAACTCCTGCTCGTTGGCGGTGAAGGTGAATTCCTGTCCGCAATCTTTGCAGACGATCGTTTTGTCTTGGAACATGTGGTACCTCTTTAATTTAGTTCGCACTTCGGCGATTAATTAAGTATACGCTATAAAAGAGGGAATGTCAACCAAAACTTTAAAAAAGTTAGAGACGGCGGGAGAAAATAAAAAGGCCCGTCATAAAGCCGGGCTCCCAACGGGCGCGCAGTTCATTTCAGATGAAAAAAGATACCATGCAGACGCTGAAACACAGGTGCCATTGGACTCCGCGAAAGCTTGCGCCGCAAAATTTTGTGGGCGGATGGGGAAAGGAGGCGGAAGCATGAGAAAAGCCCCGCCGAAGCGGGGCTTTTTGAATGGCGCGCAGTCCATTCCGATGTGGTGAGCCATCGGGGATTCGAACCCCGAAAGAATGGCTTTATACTGCGCTTTGCGGGGTGCACTGTGTATTTTCTGTGTTTTCTGGCGTTAAATAACTGTTGAGGGCAGCGGCAGCACCCGTTAATCTTTTCTGTCGGATATGGGTGTATATCTCAAGCGTGGTGGAAAGGTCGGCATGCCCCAGCAGTTCCTGCGCGATCTTTGCATCAATGCCCGCGTCGTACAGTATGGTAGCATATTCGTGCCGCAGCGTGTGGCGGTCTATGTCGCAGGCCCACACAGTACGCCCCGCTTTGCTGCTCCTTTCCTCGTTCTTGTGGGCCAGCCCATACGCCCGGCAGAATCTTTCCCAGCGTTTATACAAAGCGGATTTGCTGATGGGAGCCGCGCCGCCTATGAGATAATCTCCGGGAAGATGCGGCCCGCGCTGTGCAAGGATTTTGCGAAATGGCACCAAAAGCGGGACGATGCGCACGCCTTTCTCTGTTTTCACGGGAGATACTACAGGCCGGTTCGAATAATAGACAACGGCTTTTGTTATGGATATCGTACCAGCGTTAAAGTCGATATCCTGCCACTGTAGGGCCAAGGCTTCGCCGCAGCGCATGCCGGTATATAGAATCAGAGCCGGCAGCAGAAAATCGTCCGGCGTTGTGCTTTTTATAATTTCTACAGCATCAGGCGGGGCAAGCTCTCGGGAACTATGAGAAAGCCCTTGCGGGATTCTTACCCCCTCCGTGGGCAGCGTCTTGATGTGGCGCGTCATAAGGGCATAAAGGAATATTTGCCGCACAACGGTAAGCTGGTTTCTCACTGTCTTTTGCGCATAACCCCGCTTTGCCGTGTACAGAAGAAATGCGTTTATGTCTGCGGCTTCGATCTGTTTTACAGGGTCGCTCCCGAAGTATTCAACAGCCCGGCCCATTGCTGCCTTGTAGCCGTGAACAGTGCCGTGACGGATAAGCGTTTCGTGCTGCTCCCACCATTCCCCGGCTATTTCCTCAAACGTGGGGCCGCGCTCTTCTCGCTCCCTGAAATCCGCTATTTTCTGCATGATTTCATTTTCAGAATGTCCCCGGAATACATGCCGCCGTCCGCCGATGGTTACGCTTTTTTCCCGCAGACCGTCGGGACGGGTATAACGTTTTCTTCTAGCCAATTAAAAAACCTCCTTGTGATACACTTTGACAAGCCCACACAAAGAGGTGTATAATCATGCTGTTGGGGCAGATTTTACACCTTCCTGTGTAAGCTGTTCTATATAAGCCGCTCCCGGTTGCCGCCTGGGGCGGTTTATTTCATTGTTGCGCGTTCTGTCGAACTATGGTATATTTTCCTTGGCGTTGTCGCAAACGGCAGGCGGCTGGCCCGGTATAGCCGGGCGCAATTTCTTTTTGCTCCCGGCATTTGTCCGGGAGGTGATGCCCATGAGCTTGACGGATGTTCTTGCATTGCTCGGCCTTATCGGCGGCGCAATCTATGGTACATTCTCGATTGCCTTGAAAATCGCAGACAAAAAGAAATAGCCGCCCCCATGTCCCCCATGAAGCGGCTATTTCTTAGCTAACTCATCCGGGCCACCGTCTGCTGACAGCGCCTTTCTGTACTTCCAGTATAGCCGCTTTGGATTATGTTGTCAATGGGTGCTACATGCCGGTACATGGTGCTACATGCTAAAAAACTGAATACTACTCGTATATTGCGCCCTGGGCTTCGGCTCGGGGCGTTTTTCTTTTTAGGGTGTCGGAAATGTCGGGATAACAAAGCGGTTCTGCTTCGTCGTGTGGGCCCCTACGGCGCGATTCTAGCCGCTTTGTGGGTGGGGTGGTTATCTTTATCGTCTTGAGGGGGAAACGCGCTTGTACGGGCGCTGGTGGGGCACTCTCGGGTACGTCGTGCTATATGAGAAAATGCAACCTCATGTTCCCAACTTTTTTATCAATAAATACTCTGCATATTTGCTTATTTCATCAGCCAGTGAAATGACTTCTTCAGGCTGTAATACCCCGCTCGTCTTAGGTCCATTAACAAAGAAAACATTTGCGATAGAACGATCAATTGAATATCCAGAAAGAATTAAAACATCGCGGACGACGAACTTTTTAAAAGGGGTCATATCCTCATACGAATTTTTGATTTCTTCAATATCCACATAGTTAGCCCAGTCTTGGGCATGCTCTATCAATCCCGATTTTGGAATCCCCCAATGTAAAGCTAGGCGTTCTATTTTGTCCATCCGTGGCAGTTTATTCCCTCTACACCACTCTGAAACTGTTGTCCTGCTCACTCCCAATAATGCAGCAATTTGGGCCTGTGTTTCGTGATGCTGTTCCATTTGCGATACCAAGTTTTTCGCAAAAATCTGTTTATCGTATGTTTTCACCGTCTCGCCTCCTTACCATATACAACATTGTACTCTTAAAGTTGCAAATTGTCAACTTTAAGTATTGACATTCTTTTTTGATGGGTGTAAACTTAAAGAAAACAAGAAAGGAGGATAAATGGTGCAATCAATTTCTCTGAAGTCTGCACGAGTGAACGCAAATTTAAAACAGATTGATGTTGCGAAATCCTTAAGAGTGAGCAAAACAACAATTATTAGTTGGGAGAAAGGAAAAACATGTCCGAGGATCGACCAAGCGCAGAAACTATGCGAACTTTACAAATTACCCATGGATGCAATATTTTTTTGCGCCAAATGTAATCTTTAAGATTACAACTTAGTGAAAATATAGCCAGAGGGAGGCCCACAAGAATGAATAATGCATCAAGAGACACTGAGCACACTTTTGCGCTCAGTACAGACCTTGTACTTATTAAGTCCATCGGTTCCCGGATGGAGCCGTACACGACCACGGACAAGATTGCCGAGTTTGCGGAAGTGTCGCGCAAAGCGGTAAATCAGCTTTTACGGCGGCACCTGAAAGACCTTGAGCAGTTCGGAAAGGTGGAATTTGAAATGGAGCCTTTACGCGGAAGTCGAACGGGCCAGCGCGTCAAAAATGCCCACCTAAACGAACAGCAGGCCACACTTTTTATCACCTATCTGCAAAACACGCCGCCAGTGCGCCGATTCAAAAAACGGTTAGTGCATGACTTCTTTGCCATGCGTGAGGAATTGACAAAGCGGCGAACACTCCGCGAAGTAGGCAAACCCGTGCAGCGGGAGCTTACGGACGCAATCCGGGACAGCGGAGAGGCGGCACGGATGCACGGGCATGCGTTCAATACCTACACGAATTTGATTTACCGCGCTGCCTTGGGACAGACGGCCCCACAGGTAAAGAAAGCCCGTGGCGCTGCCAAGGATGCGCGCGCTGTGGATTTTCTCACATCTGATGAACTGCGCACGGTGGAGAAGAAAAAGCGCCTTGTTACCGACCTGCTTGACGACGGGTATTCATACGAGGCCATAAGAGAGATTTTACAGGGAGGTGTAACGCATGCCAAGAGAGCGCAAAGGCTTTAGAGACCAGCTCGAAAGCATCATAGCGGCACACCCACAAGGGGAGCAGATGAGCGTGAAAGAAGTCGCGAAATACTGCGGGCGGGATGAGCGAACCGTTGCAAAGCAATTCTCGTTTGTCGGTAAGGGCAGGATGGCCTTTATCACACGCACGACCCTTGCCCGTGAAATGGTGGCCGCTGATGTGTGAGGACATAAGAAAAGCCGCCCTGATGCTGGAACATCAAAGCGGCGCAAAGGTGAAGCGGATTTACAGGCCCGTTTCACCTGCATTTTAACAGAAAAATGGAGGTTTTGCAATATGGTAAACGCCAAGACACGCCCACACGGCGATCATTTTAACACGATACGGCCCGGAATGCACAAGTACATAGAATGGCTGGGAGGCCCGGAAAGGCTGGCGCAGCTTCAAGTGCTAATGGACAACGCAGAACAGCAGCTTCCCGCTTGCCCGTTCTGCGGCGCTCCTACGGTACTGCGCGGGCGCTGGATGTATGCAAGCCCGGGCGTACAAGCGGAGTGCTCGCAGTGCCATTGCGGAACGCAACCACTGTTTCAAGAAAAAACCGTGCTGAACCGTTACTACTCATTAGAGGAACAAATTGAACGGACAGTTAAGGCGTGGAGCCGCAGAGAGGAGGCCACAGCATGAGTATTACATATCTCGGAGCCGTCACCCTGGGCTTTGTGCTGGGCGCTGTATTCTCTGCTGTGGGCCTGCTGGCCGACCAAAAGGGGGCGCGGCAGTGATGATTATAGATATCCTTAAAGACTTCCCCGAATTAGTACCACGGTTCAATCGCCTGTCTCCTAGGAAACAGAAAACTTTTCTAAATTTCTGTGAAGCGATAGGAAATCCGGAGTTTACGGCGAAACTTGATGCTCTTACCCCTACCGGAAAAACCTTACCGCCATTGGATATTATCATTGCTCTTATGAACGAAATGAACGACCAGCTTACCCGACAAAAATAAATGCCCCGCTTTGTTGAAAAATGAGCGGGCGCAGGCGTAAAGGATAAATATAAGCAGTTTTCCCGCCCGTAGTTGGCGCTGCGGGCGGGTATTTACACAGAAAAAGGAGGC
>ENA-ORSX01002055-ORSX01002055.1-human-gut-metagenome-genome-assembly--contig:-NODE-2055-length-12281-cov-5.451742_pt1 | contig 12281 bp, 7 predicted proteins | sample MGYA00241904_ERZ509172 | MGnify/ENA primary metagenome ERZ509172 (study PRJEB26280, sample SAMEA2338795) | human gut metagenome | biome: human gut; feature: human-associated habitat; material: faeces...
GCGATAATACTCTTTTGCACTGCGCGTCATACTGAGCTTTTACATCAGCCACATCGATCGTTTTGCTGAGTTCACTCTGCATTCACATTCCCCTTCTGTATCAACTTTTTACTGTGCTGCAATATAATTTTACACCACTTTTCCGCGCTTGTATACCTGCAATCACAAATCTGCCCATACGCCTTCCTAATTCACTGGCAAGCCAGTGAATAGGAACCTTCGCGGGCCTATTAAAAATTTTACTGCGTAAAAGAGGCCCGCTCACCCCTGGATCACGTTCTCACGCCTCATACGACGAGCGTTTGAGGCTGGTGTGAACAGTAACTTCATCCTGCTCTTCTTCCCACACCTCCTTTACCATAAAACGTATCATATTCGCCTCCATCCGTTCTTTCAGGTCGTCGAACCGGTTACATTCCTCCTCCGAAAATCCCGCCGTGCAGACAGCGCGCAGATCTGCTTCCACCTGTGCAAAATCCCGGCATACCTTTTCGCCCTCTGCCGTCAGCCGGATGGTCGTTTCCTGCGTGATGAGCTTTTTCTTTTCCAGCTTCTGCATATTTAAAAACAGCTTCGGCTGACCGACTCCTGCCACCTCTCCGAGCCGTCTTGTTCCGCTGCACTCCCTCATCTGGGACAGCGCAGCCAAAAGCAGAGCCTCCTCCAGCGTCAGCCCGTTCTTGCGCGCGGCGATATCCAGCTCATATTCAAACAACCTGCGAAACCGATACTGCCCTATCACAGCGCCGCTTCCTTCCACCTCTTCCCGTCGGATCCTGCAGCGTTCCTCCCCCAGCTTTTTGCTGCCTGGAAGGATGGCCATCGGCACCCCGCCGTCCTTTGCCGCCGACCACAAAAAGCTGTATACCTGCAAGCGGATATTCGCATAATCCTCCTGATCGTACACATCTTTATAAAATTCGTTATAATATTCAAACAGATTTATTTTCATCTTCAGGGTATTGTTTACCGTTGCCCCCTGACTGACAAGACTTCCCTTACGCTTTAGATAATAGTATATCGGCACCTGTAATGCGTAAAAACTCTCCGCATGACGGATATATTCCAGATTAAACAAAAAATCCTCGCACCAGCTCAGGGACGTATCCATGCGGATATGAAATTTTTCGATGATGCTGCGCCGGAACATCTTATTCCAGAGCACCCCATAATAAAAATCCGCCGGATTTTCTATCATGCACGCCGCAAATTCCTGACGGGTCATCACCTTATCCTCTTCAATATCTCCCTTCTGTGCCAGCCGCTCTCCTGCTACCCGGTAAAAATCCGAAATGACCATGTCACAGCCGTATTCCTCCATGGAACGCACTAAAAGCCTTGTCGCTTCCGGTACGATCCAGTCGTCGCTGTCCAAAAACTGGATAAATGTTCCCCTCGCCATATCCAGCGCCTGATTTCTCGTATCCGAAACCCCTGTATTCTCCTTATGTACCACGCGCACCCGACTGTCTGCCCGCTCATATCCGTCGCATATCTCTGCCGAACCGTCACTGCTTCCGTCATCCATCAAAAGCAGCTCAAAATCCCTATAATCCTGACTTAAAATACTGTCCACACATCTTTTCAAATATTTTTCCGCATTATATACAGGCACAATGATGCTCACTGTAGGTTCCATTTATCTTCTCTCCTTTATGCTGCTTAATCTCTTCTGCTCCGGCACAGTCTCCTGTACTCACGAGGAGATACCTGCATCAGTCTTTTAAATACCTGATTAAAAAATTTAATATCCTCATATCCTACCGCCTGCGCGATTTCCGATATTCTCATATCGCTTCCCGCCAGGAGCTCACAGCTTTTTTCCACTCTGATCTTCTGCACATATTCCCGCACACAAAGACCCGTCTCCTGTTTAAATCTCCTGCTCACATAGGAAAGGCTGTAGTGATTTTGTTTGCAAAAATCCTGCAGGGTCAATCCGTTCTGATAATTGCTGTCCATAAATTCCAGTATTTCCTGAACTGCCGTACTCTCCGGAAGTCTGTGTTTTTCCGGTATCACACTGCGAAGCATCAACAACAAAATCTCCATCAGCTTCAGCCTCAAAATCTGCTTCCATCCCAGCTTCTTCAGCCGATATTCCAAAAGCATCTCCTGCATCAGCTTCAAAACCGTTCCATCATTATCATGAAAAATCCGGTTCACACTGCTTTGTCCCAAAGACATTCGATAATATCTGATCAGACAGCCCCGCAGCAGCATATCAAATCTCCGGCAGTCCTTCAGCGTTTCATCAACCACCTCCGGTAAAAACAGGCAATTTATCAGTGTCAAATCCCTGCTTTTCTGATAACCATGCCTGCTTCCGCAATCCACAATAAAATAATCCCCGGAACCGATCGGGCATTCCTGCTCTTCCAGCGTATGCACCGCCGCTCCGCCTGTAATATAGGTCAGTTCAAAAAAGTCATGTCCGTGCAGCGTCAAATCTTCCTGATGCATCGGCATCATGACCAGATTTTCGCAATCCTCCTCCTGAAACTCACGAAAGACCAATGTGTTTTTCTGTTTCATAGAGCGCAAATTCACCCCCTGTTTTACACAAAATCAGGTGCTTTTCTTTAGGCTACTATCTGCTAACATAAAAGTCAAGGGAAAACACAGAGGAGGTATTTTTTCTATGAATTTACATGCAAAATGGATTTGTCCCTCACAAAACACCGGAGAAGTCTGTCCTGTCTTTTTCAAACGCTTCGCTCTCAACAGGACCCCTTTATCCGCAACTCTTTCCATCACTGCTCTCGGCGTATACGAGGCCCGTTTAAACGACGGGCGCGTCGGTGATTTTATCCTCGCCCCCGGCTGGACCGCCTATGAAAAAAGGCTTCAGGTACAGACCTATGATATCACCAGTCTGATTTCCTCCGAAAACACACTTTCTGTCACCGTCGGAAAAGGCTGGTACCGCGGCCGCATCGCATGGCCCTCACCCGAAGAAACCGCACGTCGGGCCGCTGTCCCCGCCGGTCTTATCGCCATTCTGACCCTTACCTATCCCGACGGCTCCTGCGAGACTATTTCTACCGATGAAAGCTGGCTCTGGGCAAAAAGCGGCGTGCTCGCGAGCGAAATTTATGACGGGGAAATCTTTGATGCCCGCACCGAACCGTCTGCATCCCTTGTCCCCGTCATTACATTTGACGGTCCGGACCATACGCTCATCCCACAGCAAGGCCCCTTTGTAACCGAACAGGAACGTATCTCCCCCATTTCCATCTTTACCACCCCTGCCGGCGAACGGGTCATTGACTTCGGACAGGAGGTAACCGGATACCCTGAAATCTCCTTAAATGCTGCCGCAGGAGAAATACTCGAGCTTTCCTGCGCGGAGGTACTCGACCGGGAAGGGAATTTTTATACGGAAAATTACAGGAGCGCAAAGGCAAAATACACCTGCATCTGCAAAGACGGCTTCCAGACGTGCAAGCCCCGATTAACTTTTTACGGCTTCCGCTATCTGCGGCTGGACAGCTTTCCCGGCGGCACGGACGCTGCCCTGCCGGAACAGTTCTATGCTGTCGCGGTCAATTCCGCCATGAAGCGCACCGGACGCCTTTCCTGCTCCGACCCGCTTTTAAACCGCCTTTTTGAAAATGTTATCTGGGGACAAAAAGGCAATTTTGTAGATGTGCCTACAGACTGTCCGCAGCGCGACGAACGACTTGGCTGGACCGGAGATGCTCAGGTGTTCATCCGCACCGCCTGCTACAATTTTGATGCAGAAGCTTTTTACCGGAAATGGCTCGCAGACCTTTCCGCAGACCAGTCCGAAAACGGCATGGTCTGCCATGTGATCCCCGCCGTCATGGATGTCAGATACGGCAGCGCGGCATGGGGCGACGCTGCAACCGTCTGCCCGTGGGAGCTCTACCTTGCCTATGGCGATCCCCAGATTTTAAAAGACCAGTTTGAAAGCATGAAAAAATGGGTGGACTACATTACCTTGACGACCACTACGCCAAATCTCTGGACCGGCGGCGAACACTACGGCGACTGGCTGGGGCTTGACGCGCCTTCCGGCAGCTATAAAGGATCTACCCGCGAAGAGTTTATCGCCTCGGCTTTTTACGCCTATTCGACAGAGCTCGTCATCCGCACCGGAAAGGTGCTGGGTGCAGACGTTTCTTCCTATGAAAAACTATATGCGGATATCGTAAACGCTTTCCGCGACGCCTATCCGGTCTATACAACCCAGACCGAATGCGTGCTCGCCGCACACTTTCATCTTGCCCCCGACTGTCAGGCAGCCGCGGATCAGCTCGCCGGAATGATAAAAGACTGCGGCACACAACTTCAGACCGGATTTGTCGGTACTCCTTACCTGCTCCATGTCCTGTCCGACTACGGATATGGCGACCTGGCCTGGTCACTGCTCCTGCGCCGGGAATATCCGTCCTGGCTCTATCCCGTCACCAAAGGCGCGACTACCATATGGGAGCACTGGGACGGCATCATGGAGGACGGCGGCTTCTGGAGCCCCGATATGAATTCCTTCAACCATTACGCCTACGGCGCGGTGCTCGACTGGGTATACGGCAAAGCCGCAGGCATTTCTTCCCTGCCCGGATATCCCGGTTATGAAAAAGTATCCATCTCCCCGCTTCCTGATGCGCGGCTCGATTGGCTTTCCTGCTCTTTTGAGTCCCGCTCCGGACTGATACGTTCCGAATGGAAAAAACAGGGCGGAAGATGGCGCTATGAAATTGAAACCCCCGTGGACGCAGTCATCACTATCGACGGACAGACGCACGAGGTCGAAAAAGGTATCTGGATATATTTTTCAAATATCCGATAAGCTTTCCCGATTCGCTCACCGCAAAAACCGTTCTAAAAGCATACGCTTTTAGAACGGTTTTTCCTCTCTCACATACTCCACAAGATATTCCCCCGTCCCCGCTCTTCTTTTCTTCCCCCTGTCGCAGCAAAGCCGCTTTTCTCATAAAACCGCAGGGCACGCATCCATATCTCTGCAATCCTCGACGCATCCTCTGCCCGCGCCCGCCGGATGTGCCATATCTGCTCCGACATCATTATTGCTTCCTTCCAAACGTGACCAATAGCCCCTTTGTTTCCACGATGGACACTTCCATTTCCTTCTCCCGCAAAAAATCCCGTATCTTTCTCTGTTTCCTGCAATAGTCCTCCGCTTCCTGACGGGTCATCCCATGGTTCATAAACCGCCCTATCACCGCCTCTTCATCCGTCTGCATCCCCGCATCCCATCCGTGAATCCTTCTAAAATCCGTCAATGCCGCTTCATAATCCGGCATCTGCGGCGATAAAAAGCTCACGCGGTCGCTCATACGGCATTCTACCTCGCAAAGCCCCGCCCTTCGCAATAGCTCCGGCATCCTGATTCCGACCGCATAATCCCTGTCCTGTTTTTCCAGTTCTGTTTTCCACAGCTTCTGAAATCCCGGACGCGCGCACAGCTCTGCATAATCCATCCCTTCTATATAAAGCCCGTCGCTCTCCAGCTCCCTGTCCACATCGACGCAGACGACCAGACCGCCTTTTTTACAGCATGAGACCATCTTTTCCACAAACTCCTCAGGTCTGCCCACATGCCGGAGCAGGGCCTGTGCAAACACCACGTCAAACTGCTCCTTCGGCTCATAGTCCAAAAAATCCCCGCACACAAACTGCGCTCTGGAAGAACCGTACAGCTTTCTTCCCTCCTCCGTCAGCTTTTCGGACTGCTCTACCCCCACATAACTGCTCTGCTCCGGCAAAAGCGGATACAAAAGTCCCGCCATCGCCCCATATCCGCATCCGCAGTCCAAAAGCTTTACCGGCTGCTCCAGCCGCCATACCTTTTTTACGAGAAATTCCAGATAATCCTGATTCCACATGTATTTTCGGGAACGCTGCAAAAATTCCAGACGCCCGCTCCAATAATCCGCTTTTCCCGACTCCACCTCTGCGTATTCTTCTTCCGGCAGCGGCTTCAGCCCCAGAAGCTGGTCCACCGATACCCCGAAATATCCTGCCAGCTCCGGCAATATCGAAATATCCGGCATACTCGTCCGGTTTTCCCACTTGCTCACCGTCTGGAACGCCACTCCCAGCGCCTCCGCCATTACCTGCTGGCTCACGCCTTTCCTGCGGCGCAGTTCTCCCGTCCTTAGATTTATCTGTGCCATTTTGCTTCCTCCTCGCATAAAAAAACGCTTCTTTTTCTGTCCGCCGGACTGTTTTTATCCTACCATATAAAGAAGCCTTTTCCTATCACGGGACAAAAGAAAAAATTCCCTTAAAAAGCGAAACGCAAAAAAAGCATCTGCCTTGCAAGTTGCTCTGCCTGAGGCAGGTCGCGTCAGCGGCATGATTTTCTTGCGCCGCAGTGCAATCCCTGCCGGAGAAATGTAATTTCTCCTTCGCGCGAGTGCGCATAATCGTCCAAAAGGGACTTCCGGTATAAAACCGGAAGTCCCTTTTTTCATTACTCTGTTTATAAACAGCTCAATCTCAACCCTGCTCCAGAGCCAGTGTCTTTGTTGTGATATCGCAAACCTCAGCAGGTCCGTAATACTGGATAGCGCCGGGATATACGAAGCATGTCTCAACAGCCCACTCGTCTCTGTGAGCCTCGAAGTATTTAAACGGCTTGCCATCCAGCTCTACCAGAGCTTTTCTGATAACGGGCTTGTCTTCGCCGTGTCTTCTTTCCATGTTCATCATCTTGGTGATAGGCATACCGCCTGCAACCCACTCAGCTGCGGGCTTGGACAGGTTGGAAACCTTGGAAAGGTAACCATTGTAGCCATACTGAATCAGCATGAATGCATTGTATCCCAGAGAGTAGCAATAGTCGGAATCGAAGTTGGACGGGAAAGCACATCTTCCTTCGTAACCGAAGAAGTGATGCAGCGCATTGAACTTGCCTGTGTAAGTGCCTGCCGCCTTTCTTGCTGCCAGCTTGTCTGCAACCAGAGCAGAGAACAGCTTCTCGGACTCAATCAGGGAAACCTGTACATTGCCGTGAGGATCTCTCTCAAGGAACAGCTGCTGCTGGATAGTTGTAGGAAGAATAGCAAATACTTCCATGGATTCCTTTGTCAGACCATTCTCAATGAACGCATACTTCTCTTCCCATGTAGGAAGCTCGTTGAATGCGTCAGCCTTGCTGCCCGCAAGAAGCTCGTTAATCTCCTGGATCAGAACGGAGAACTCGGGAACGAATTCAACCACACCCTCCGGAATGATTGCAACACCAAAGTTCATGCCCTTTGCCGCTCTCTTCTCAACAGAATCTGCAATGTAATCTGCAATCTGGGACAGAGACATCTTCTTTGCTGCAACTTCCTCAGAGATCAGGCAGATGTTGGGCTGTGTTTCAAGTGCACACTCCAGTGCAACGTGAGAAGCACTGCGGCCCATAACCTTAATGAAATGCCAGTATTTCTTCGCGGAGTTTGCATCTCTTTCGATGTTGCCGATTACTTCGCTGTATGTCTTTGCTGCGGTATCGAAACCGAAGGAGCACTCGATATCCTCATTCTTCAAATCGCCGTCGATGGTCTTAGGGCAGCCGATAACCTGAACGCCTGTGTTGTTTGCTGCAAAATACTCAGCCAGAACTGCTGCGTTGGTGTTTGAATCATCGCCGCCGATGATAACGATAGCGGTGATACCATGCTTCTTGCACACTTCAGCCGCAATTGCGAACTGCTCTTTGGTCTCCAGCTTTGTTCTGCCGGAACCGATGATATCGAAACCGCCTGTGTTTCTGTACGCATTGATATACTCATCATCAAAAATCAGATAATCGTCGTCAATCAGTCCGCTGGGGCCATTCTTGAAACCATAAAGAACGTTCTCCGGGTTGGTAGCCTTTAAAGCATCGTATAAACCGCAGATAACGTTATGTCCGCCGGGAGCCTGTCCACCGGAAAGGATAACGCCTACCACCTGCTTCTTAGCCTCGGAAGTATTAGCACCCTTCTGGAAGGTAATCTCCTTCTTTCCGTAGGTGTTGGGGAACAGCGCTTTAATCTTCTCCTGATCTGCAACGCTCTGAGTCTCCTCGCCTTCCTTCACGCAGATGTCTGCGATACCATGTCTCAGCATCCCCGGAAGCTTGGGAGAATACTCGTATCTGGCTTTCTGTAAAGCTGAAATTTCCATAATCCGTCTCCTTTTTGTATTTCTACAAACATTTTTTATCATTTTAAATTATAAGGCATTCCGCCGGAAATGTAAACTACTAATAACTTTGTATTTTTTCTCCTGCGTTTGCCTTGCCTTTCCGAAAAACACATTTTATAATGAAGTTGCTAATATTCATCAAGCGAGGTTTGTACTTATGAAAACAAAGGCTCCGGTATCCCGGCAACAAATGTCCAACCAGATTACCGAAGGCGTCATCTGGAAACAGCTCCTTATCTTCTTTTTCCCGATACTTTTCGGGACTTTTTTTCAGCAGCTTTATAATACGGCAGACGCCATTATTGTCGGCAACTTTGTCGGCAAAGAAGCGCTTGCTTCCGTTGGAGGTCCCTCTTCCACCATCATCAATCTGCTGGTCGGCTTTTTTGTCGGCATCTCCTCCGGTGCGACCGTCGTCATTTCTCAGCATTACGGTGCAGGAGATGCTGAAAAGGTCAGCGATTCCGTCCATACCTCTATCGCTCTTGCCATTGCAGGCGGCGCAGTCATGATGGTTCTTGGACTTGCTTCTGCACGTTTTGCCCTGAGCGCTATGGCGACTCCTGCCGATATCATGGAACCTTCCCTTATTTATATGAGGATTTATTTCATCGGCATCATTCCGTCCATGATTTATAACATGGGTTCCGGTATTCTCAGAGCCATCGGCGATTCCAGGCGTCCGCTTTATTTTCTTATCGCTGCCTGCCTTGTCAATATCGCGCTCGACCTGCTTTTTGTTGCCGTCCTCGAAATGGGCGTAGCAGGCGCTGCTCTTGCCACCATTCTGTCCCAGCTTGTTTCCGCTATCTTAACTACGATAGCCCTCATGCGGACGACGGATTCCTACCGGCTTATTCTTTCCAAAATCCGTTTTCACCGGCACCTGCTGTTCTCTATCGTAAAGATAGGTCTGCCCGCCGGACTGCAGTCCTCCATGTATTCTATTTCCAACCTGCTGATACAGTCGTCAATCAATTCCTTCGGCACAGACACCATTGCCGCATGGACGGCATATGGTAAGGTGGACAGCATTTTCTGGATGATCATGGGAGCATACGGCATCTCTGCCACTACTTTTGTAGGACAGAATTTTGGCGCAGGCAAATACGACCGTATCAAAAAAAGCGTACGTATCTGCCTTGGCATGGCCGCTATCACCAGTATCGTACTGAGCGTTATCGTCATGGAATTCGGCGGGACTATCCTGCTGCTGTTTACCCATGATGCCAACGTCATCAGTATATGTAAGGGCATGATGCGCGTAGTATCGCCGTTTTACATCACCTATATCTGTATCGAGATTTTATCCGGTACCTGCCGCGGCTGCGGCGATTCCCTCATCCCCATGCTGCTGACATGCTTCGGTGTCTGCGTGCTGCGTATCGTCTGGATATTCACCGCTGTTCCGCTGCGACATGAAGTTTCCACCGTTGCATTTTCCTATCCGCTGACCTGGGCTATCACCTCTATCCTGTTTGTTATCTATTACAAAAAGGGAAAATGGATGCAGAAGGATACCCTGAGGAACGCACCGCCGTCACAGGAATAAAATTCTTTAATATATCTGCATATCACAGGCGGGCGGCTCCTTCTCTTGAAAGGATGTCGCCCGCTTTATCCATACAACCTGCATTCCCGGTTTTTCCCTGTTCTGATAATAACACCTTTTACCGTCCGGAAATGCTGCATTTTTTTAATAAACACCGAAAAAACAGGGACGGCATTTCTGCCGTCCCCGCGTCCTGTTACTTCTATATTCCTGAAGTTTCTCAGATATCCGCTCCGTCGCCATCAATCGAAGCAGCCGCTTCCACAATATCTGCGATATTGTCTGCCGCATCCTTGTTAATCGTGATATTACGGTTTACCTTTGCATCATAGGTCCCCGCCTTTACCACTTCCGCAAGATCGATACCAACCGTTTCTTTCATGGATTCAAACAGCTTCGCCATTACAGCCGGTACATTTCCTGCCACGCTGTCCACGCCGCTGCTTTCTCCGCCGCCAATGATGGTAATCTTGTCTATCTGTGTCAAAGGCTCCGCTATCTTGCCTGCGATATCGGGCAGAACCTTTATCAGCATTTCTGCCATAGCCGCATTATTATACTTCTGGTAAGCCTCGGCGCGCTTCTCCATTGCCTCCGCTTCTGCGATACCCTTTGCCCGGATGGCTTCCGCTTCTGCTTCGCCGACCATCTGGATACCTTTTGCCTCCTGCTCTTTCGAGAACAGGTCGGCTTCCGCCTTTGCGCGCTGCGCTTCAGCCGCTTTCTCGGTCTCGAACTTCCTTGCCTCCGCTTCCTTCTGACGCTCAAACAGGTCAGCTTCCGCCTTCTGCTGGCGGGCAAATTTGTCTGCCTCTGCTTTCTTCTTGACCTGAGCATCCAAAGATTTCTCCATCGTCTCCGCCTCACGCTGTTTTAACAGCACCAGACGCTCTTCCTTTGCGATATTCGCGTTTGCAGCGGTAACTTCTATCGTCTTACGCTGCTCTTCCTTCTGAATTTCATAAGCCGCATCTGCCTCTGCACGCTTTGTATCGGCATTTTTCTGCAGGTCCGCCTTCTGCATATCCAGCTCGTTATTCTTGATTGCAATCTCCCGCTCGGAATTGATCCGCGCATCATTCGCCTGACGGTCTGCCATCGCCTTTGCAATGGCTATCTCCTTCTCGGCCTCCGCCTTTGCGATGGCTGCTTTCTTTTTAATCTGGGAAATATTGTCAATACCCAGATCGTCGATAACGCCGTTGGAATCCGTGAAGTTCTGTACATTAAAGCTTACTACATCCAGACCCATGGCAGCCAGGTCGGGCTCCGCATTTTCTTTTACCAGCTCGGCAAACTTCTGCCGGTCGCTCACCATCTCTTCCAGACGCATCCGACCCACAATCTCACGCATATTGCCTTCCAGAACCTCTCTGGCCACCTGCGTAATGTACTGTGTATTCTGATTCAAAAAGTTCTCTGCTGCCAGCTTTAATTTATCAGGCTCGCTGGATACCTTGACGTTGACCGCCGCATCCACCTGAATATTGATATAATCTGCTGTCGGCACAGCCGCCTCTGTCTTGACATCAATCGGAATCAGCTTCAGGCTCAGCTTATCCAGCCGCTCTAAAAACGGGATTTTAATACTGGATTTACCGATGATTATCTTCTTTCTCAGACCCGAAATAATATATGCCGTATCCGGCGGAGCCTTTACATAGCCTGACGCAATGATAGCGACTAGCGCAACAACGACAGCGATTCCAATGATTGTTCCGATATTGATCATAAATACCTCTCCTTTTCCCCACTTCTCTGGTGGTAAAATACCGGATGCCGCTTTGCGGCATTCCTGCAATAACGGGTTACGCCGTCAGGCCGTTCCTCCTTCCCCCGTCGGCCGACGCTGTACATTTGAGAAAGGCGCTCTTAAAAAAGAAAGAGACTCCTACCACAACCTGACGGCTGCAATAAAAGTCTCGCGCATTTCATTCGATACGGACAAATGCCCCTGTGTGGGATCTACAGCGGCATCGGTCGGTGTGTCGTTCTCAAACCACCTTTCGGTGCTGGCTACTCCCTTTTATTGTTAAAATGATTATATCATTTTTCTGTATTTTGTCAATATATTTCCGTTATATCGCTCTATCGTCATAGATTTAACTGCCTGTCATATATCAGCGCATAAATGTGTATTTTTACACGGCATAAAAAGTGTGCGCTTTCGCGTACACCCGCACCGAGCGCATGTTCACGTCACACGCGAACACTGCCGCCAGGCAAAATCTGCCTTGCGTACCAGACACCGCTTTGCAGGCCCGTACACAACAGACTTATCCCTCTGTCTTCTGCGGGCTTTTTTCCCCGAGCCCAAACTCCTCCAAAAGCTTTTTGCGGTAGATTTCATCGGCGACCGCGCGCTCTGCCTCTCCTGCACGCCCTGCTGCAAACAGCTTCTGCATTAACAACAGGATTTCGTTTCTGCCTTGTTCTATGCCTTGTTCCCTGCCATACTCAAACTCGGCTTCCCGCAGCTTTCTCTTTTCCTCTTCCTCATCATATTCAAAAATCGACATCGCCACTACCTCCGCTCTCTGCTCCTGCAAAAAATCCCGCA
>ENA-ORSX01002056-ORSX01002056.1-human-gut-metagenome-genome-assembly--contig:-NODE-2056-length-12276-cov-2.239178_pt1 | contig 12276 bp, 9 predicted proteins | sample MGYA00241904_ERZ509172 | MGnify/ENA primary metagenome ERZ509172 (study PRJEB26280, sample SAMEA2338795) | human gut metagenome | biome: human gut; feature: human-associated habitat; material: faeces...
TACAACGCACCGAGTTTAGCTACACGGCTCACTGGCGATTACCGTGACCGGACTTACACCGGCAAGTGTAGTCCAGCTTTGCAGGACACACGCAAAAAACAAGGGGCAAAAACGCCTGTTTTTCGCCCCATTTTTCGCTCGATTTTCGCTCAAAAACCACAACATCTTGTGGTATAACCGTCTTATTTCCTATTATCACCACAATACGTCATCAGAATCACTGTCTCCACATGCATTTCATTGGGTAGGAAATAGACAGAATCGTCTTCCTCGCCTTTTTCTTCTCCATCCCCATGAAAACCAATGCTATCATAAAAGGTTCCATCCACGTCCAACGGCACTTTAAATCTCACATTTCGCACCCATCGACCGTTTGCCTGTCGTTTTGGAAATAACTCTACTTTATCAAGTACAAGTCCCATCAACTGTTTTATTCGATTCTCTGGAATTTCTTCCATATACCGCACGATTGCATCCAGCAATTCATAATACTGTTCGGCTGTAAAGGTCTGCTTTTGCACATTCTCAATGGCAATGTTATTTCGCAGTAAATCCGCATCCAATTTTGCCAGCTTTTCCGTCAATTCCCGTACAACACCCATATAATCCTCAAAAAGCGTATCATAGAAATCATCGTCCACATCCATGTTTCCGATTTTATCCAGCATTTTCTTTTTTCGGATTTCCAGTTTCTTCCTCGTATCTTCCAGACGTGTTTTCTCTGCTACTAATTCATCCAGAGAACCGTCTTCCTTTCCACCAGCTTTTTGTGCAATCCTACGTTTAAATTCTTCGTCATTCAAAGCGTATTTTACAATGCTTATCACCTCTGCATTGACAATATCCTGTCGGATATGTGTTTTGTAGGTACAAAAATGTCCTTCCACCTTGATGCGATTTTTACACTTATAATACCACATATCTTTGTAAAACTCATCCGAACCAGCCTTCTTTTTGCGATTAACTACCCCATACATCTTCGCCCCACACTCTGGACACCGCAATAATCCTGATAGGATATGGCAATGCCCTGTATCATGGACTTTATCATACTTTACGCCTGTTACCAGACGTTTTGCATGAGCTTTCTGCCATAATTCCTCAGATACAATGGCTTCATGTATTCCCTGATATAATTCGTAGGCATCTTCTGCCTGTTTTACCACATGATATTCATTACGTTTTCCTTCGATTTTCTCGGTCTTTCGTCGTCCGTATGCGATTTTTCCCATGTACACAGGATTATCTAATACCAGTTTCACAAAATTAGAGCTAATATTGGATAAGGTTCCATTCTGACGTACTTCTTTTGTATAACCATGGTCATTTAGCCATTTTGCCACAGCGTTACATCCCATATCCGTATTGGCAAATTTATCAAAGATAATCCGAACCAGCTCCGCTTCTTTTTCGTTTATCTCAAGCACTTTCCCACGTTCCCCGTCACGAGGTACTAATGTATAGCCATACGGAGCAAAACCACCATTCCATCTACCATCACGGGCTTTTTGCCTACGACCAGCCATGGTCTGCTCATGGATATTCTCACGCTCAATCTCTGCTACCGCAGCCAATACGGAAATCATCAACTTTCCAGCAGCTCCGGCACTATCAATGTTATCTTCCACACAATACAGATTCACTCCATAATCTTCCATAAATTGCAAACTGCTCAGAGTATCCGCTGCATTTCTTCCAAATCGGCTTAATTTAAAAACCAACACATAATCCACCGCATCTTTTCCAGATTGAATATCTGCAAGCATCCGCTGAAACTCTGGTCTTCCTGTCACGTTTTTTCCTGATTTACCTTCATCACTGTACGTCCCGACCACTTTCATGCCCCTGTGTATGGCTTCTTTCTCTAATCGCTCCTTTTGAGCTTCCAGAGAATAGCCGTCCACCTGTATCCCTGTGGATACCCTTGTGTATAGATAACACCTTAGTTTTTTCGCCATTTTCCTACCCACTTTCTTTTCTCATTATAATCGTGCTTTTATTATACTTGTTATTCTCTAATATATCAAGTTTTATCACACCTTATAATCAAGAAAAATCCATAGAAATCAAGCTTTTTCGCACATAGCCGTAAAACGCTCTAAAATGCGTTTTAATCCACTTTTCCTTTTTTACGATAATTTTATCGTCAAAAGCAAAGAAAATCCCTCTGAGAGCCTTTTACGCTTTCAGAGGGATTATTATGCTTGCATTTTGTTTTTTTTATAAATCTGGTGAATTATCATCTTCTCTTTGAGCATTCCGAATCCGGGCAACTACATCCGAAGACCGCAAACGTGTCATATAACTTGCATCTTTACGTACTGTATTTAAACGTTCTTGCGTTTTTTCCCGATTCTTCTTTGCATCCTGACGCATTTTCCGTTCTAAAGCCAATGCCATCCAATCATTATTATCCCTAGATACAGGTTCATCTACCACATCCGTCATATCATCAATATCGTCTTCACCTATGAGCCGAACAATATTATTTGTTTGTGTTTGTGATTTCGGCATTGCTGGTCTTGCTACTGGCTTTTGAGCTGGTTTCTGTTTCACTCGATGTACTGGTTTTGGTGCTGGTAGTACAGGTTCCTGTGATTTTGATTCTTGCAACCTCATTTCCGGTTTCTGTCTCACCACTTTTTCTTCTGGAACTTCTCTTTGTGCCTCTTTTTGTTTCTGTAACTCCTGTTCCTTTTTCAGAAAATAGGATTCAATTTCTTCTGCATCGTACCTTGTACCAAGTTTATAAGACCTTGATTTCAAATTTGCTGGAATCTTTTTCCCATCTGGGAACTTTGATGTATCCATCAATTCATACGTATAATATTTTCCACGTTTCTTTGAATCATGGACTTCCACGTTCACACCATACTTTGTAAGATTTGAAATCCAGTCTGCTTCTGTCTCGGATACTTGCATGGATTCTGTAATACGGGATTTCAAATCATCCTTCCATACATACTCACCAACTTCACGCTTATGACGTTCTGTCTGTGTCGTTTTATCTTCGGTCTTGTCTCCAAAATCCAACTCCATGTATTGTCCCGCAATTTCATTTGTCCATTCCATAATCTTTGGAAAGTAATACTGGTCTTTCGTACATCCCTTTGATGCAATCAAATCTGTATCACTGATAATTACATGATTATGTACCAACCCAGACTTTCCATCTATCTGTGTAAATACCATTGCCTGTCTGTTTGGATAATGCTTCTGAACAAATTCCTGTCCAATCATGTTGGCTGTCAGAATATCTTCTGGATTATCTGGATTCAACTCATTTCTACTGAACGATTGTACAATACGTAACACCTGTGTTGTATGATTTTTTCTCGCTTTGTTCCATCTCGTCTGCATCTGGTCTGCTGGGTCAACACCCGGTAATAAATTCACATAACCCACCATTGCATTTCGTTGTTCATGTCCGTTATGTCCCTTTGCATGTCCAGCAGCATACATAAGTGCTCCTCTACCATTTGCAGTTCTGGTTACCCTTGTATATGCCATAATGCTTTCGATACCCCCTCGGTGGCTCTCTCATATCGTTGCACATATTCTTCCATATCAGATGGCTGAACTACACGCAATAAGATTTCATTCTGACACTTCTGTAAGAACTGAACTCGTTCTACAATTTCGTATCTCTCTTTTGCTGTCTTACCTGCCATGCTCTGTTTTAATTGCACAATTTCTGCTTCGATATTATTCCACTTTGCAATCTGATTTACGTTTACCCCAATCTTATTTAATTCGTTTCGGATATGTTGCATCTCTGTTCCAAGCAATGCACATCTCATTCTAATTTCTCTTCCCTGTTCTGCATCCATGTACTGCACATTTCCGAAATATTGTTCCAAATGTCCATCAATGGCAAGTCGTACCACTTCGGAAAAAGATACGCCATATTCCTTCGCCATCTCACGCATAACATCGTCAATCTTCTGATTGATGCGTGCGGATATTTTCACAAGATTTACTTTCTGTGTTTCTTCACCCTGCACGCTATTGTTCGTTGCTGTTTCACTCATATATCCTTGCTCCTTCCACACGTATCTCCTGTTATAATTCTGCCAGCATCCCTAAAGGATGCTATTTTCATGTTCATGTGAATGTTATACCTAAGTTCAAGTAGGGCACTTTGGGCACCAACGGTATCTTTGTAAGATATGCAAGTATAGGGTTTGTCGGCGGATGCCTCCCAAACCCTAACGCAAGTCTTCGTTCCTTCGGAACTCGCCTTGCTTACTTGCAAGGGAAACAAAGTTTCCCCTTGACCCCTTCCTTGCTAACGCACGCTTCGCTGTTACGCTATCCCTGATAGTTTCCAGAGCCGTATTGTTGATTATGCATCTGTCTTAATTCTTCTGGATATTCTTCTGTATCATAACTCGGTTCACGTCTCCAATCATCTTCATCATCGTCTTCATACGTATCGTTAAAAATCGCATTGAATTGAGCCTGTCTTGCAGCTTCTGCTTCTTGTTCTTTTAATTTCTGTGCTTCTTTTCTTTTCGCTGTTCGCTTCTCTCTTTTCACACGAACATCATCTAATTCAGGCTTTGCACCTTGTACAATCGTATCAAAGTTCTTTATTACCCAACCTGCAATCGCACGCACATCTTCTTTCGTGAATTGCATGATTTTCTCACAAAATTCTGGATTGTTCTCCATTACATTTGAAAAACTCTGAACCAAAGGTTTTGCTTTTTGTTTGTTATATTCTTCTTCTTTCTTCTTCATTTCACGTTCCATACGTGCCAGTTCTAATGATACATCTCTTAATGTAGACATATTAAATTCCTCCAATCAGTTAAATTTTTTTCAAAAAATAAAAAGCGGCAAACAGAGTCAGGAAACTTTATGTTCCATCATCTGTTCACCGCTTTCTTTATCACCAATACAACACAAGATTGTATTGATGTTTGACAAGCTGTACTCATTCAATCACAGTTCGTCACACCTGTGATTGTCTCAGAAGGTCTTATCCAGTCTTTGCAAAGTGCCTTCCTTTGAGTTTTCGCTCATGAACTTTTTTATGTAATTGTTGTTCTGAATATCATTCTACCACATTTTATTTTGTTACACAAACATCTGCTGCAACAATCCCTTTTTCAGCTCCTGCCACTTTTCAAGTGTCTCTTTCTGTTGCTCAATAACAGCATCTAATGCAGATAAACAATCCGCAATTTTTTGTTGTTCAGGAAGAGAAGGATATATTACTGGAATGCCATTCATCAAAGTTGCTGTCATTCCTACACGGTCATGCCTAGCTCCACTTTGTGCCCCATGTGTAACTATATACGGATGCCATTTATTAGTACGAAAATACCATGATAAATACGGTGTCATTTCTTTATATTTGGGTGTTAAACATGTATATAAAGGTGATACAATTCCTGCTTCATCTCGTTCATAAATATTAAACGGACCAAATGGAGCTGTTGTAGATTTTCTAGGATTATACACAAAATCTCCGTTTTGAATAATAGTATAATTGCTAGTATTCTCTTTAATTGCAATATCCTTATCGAAAAAATCACGTTGGGGAATCAATCCATACTGTGCTGAATTTGTAATCACATTTTGAATACTTCCATCTTTATTTTTCTTTACTACTGGAACAAAAAGCTCACCTACAGTACATTCTTCCCAATCTGGAAAATCACTTCCATCATCGGCTTTGAATCTCACTTCTTGACTGAACAACTTCTGCATCACGCCTTTTTTGCGTTCTTCCCATGCCGATACCGTTGCCCGTTGCTTTTCAATAATCGTGTCAATCGTAGATAAGAAATCGGCGATTTTTTGCTGTTCGGGAAGAGAAGGACGTAGCAATTTAATCACGGCTAATTGTGGAGCAGTTAATTGAGGAACACCTGTAGACTCAATAAAAATTCTCGCACAATTTACTTGTTCAGCGAAAAAATCCACATTATCATTTTCCTTCGGTCGACAAACAAGTAATCTTACAATAGGTACATATTTACAATGTCTAGCAACTGCATATCCGACATCACCACGCCCAGTAACGGTAAACGTATCACCATCAACTTTAAAATAATTTGCATAGCCATATAACCCATCATTCATCAAGGCATTTGCATAAACAGGATATGGATAAGAACAAGATTTTTCTTTTGAACTATTATTTTTATCAATATCCCCACCTGCTGAAATACTAAACATATCCCCTAATTTTTTTTCTTCCCAATCTGGAAAATCACTTCCGTCATCCGCTTTGAATCTTAATTTGGGTTCTTTCATATACTTTTCACCACCCATCTTACAATCCCAGCAATCGCATCATGCTTTCCGCTTTATCAATAGCAGCCTTTGTTTCTGTATCCAATTTCTGAATTTCAGCTTTCACAGCTACCAAATCCACAGGTTCTTCTTCCTCAAAGGTATCCACATATCTCGGAATATTCAAGTTGTAATCATTTTCAATGATTTCACTCATCTTTGCTTTATGAGCAAATTTCTCAATATCCTCACGCTTCACATAAGCATCTACGATTTTATCAATATGTTCCTGCTCTAATGTATTCTGGTTCTTTCCCGGCTTAAATTCTTTGGATGCATCAATAAACATCACATTATCAGAATTGCCGTTTCGTTTGCTCTTTAACACTAATACACAAACTGGAATCCCTGTTCCGTGGAATAAATTTGCCGGAAGACCAATCACAGCATCCAACCGATTCAGGTCTTTGATGATATATTTACGAATGGCTTCTTCTGCTCCGCCACGGAACAGAACACCATGTGGCAATAACACTGCCACACGCCCATCTTCATCATCCATGTGATAAATCATGTGTTCCACAAATGCCAAATCTGCTGCTGACTTCGGAGCCAGTTTCCCAACGCCAGAATAACGAGGGTCATCCTCAAATTTCTTATCCGAAGACCATTTCAAAGAATACGGTGGATTGCAAACCTGTACGGTCATTTTTACATCCCCATATTTGTCATCTACCAGTGTATCCCCTTTGTAAATGTCAAAATTCTGCCAGTCCACACCATGCATAATCATATTCATACGTGATAAGTTGTATGTGGTCGCATTCTTCTCCTGACCGTAAAAGTGTCCGACCTTATGCGTCGTCAAATGCTTCTGTACCTCTAACAACATGGATGCAGAACCACAGGTACAGTCACCAACCGTTTTCGCTTCATCCAAACCCAAGGATGCAAGTGTGGCACAAAGTTTTGATGGTCCGGCAGGGGTGAAGAACTCTCCACCCTTTTTTCCGGCATCGCTGGCAAATAATCCAATCAAAATCATATATGCCGTACCAAGCACATCAAACTGAGAATCCTGCAAATCAAAATCAATATCGGATACCCGAACCATAACTCGGCTAATCATATCTGTTCTTTCAGAAACCGTTTCGCCGAGACGGGTATCCTGTAAACGCATATCACTGAATAATCCATCAAATGCTTTGTTGGATTCATGTCCCATTGTAGAACCTACAAGGTCATTGATTGCCTTTTCAAAATCCTCTACACTGAATCTATCTGCATCATCCTGAAACTTTGTAATCTTGCGAACCAGATTGCGGAACAAGTTTTCAGGCTTAATCACATAGCCTAATTTTGATAAAGACCATTCCTCTACTACAGGTCTGTAATCCTCATCTGCAAAAGCATCTTCGTATGTGATGCCATCATTTTCCAAAATCTCAGCCATATATAACTCTGTACGCTCTGACAGATAGCGATAAAAAATCACACCTAAAATATAATTCTTAAATTCACTGGAATCCATCTGTCCTCGCAGCTCATTTGCAATCGCCCAGAGTGTTTGAGAAAGCTCATTTGCCTGAGCCTGATATGTATTTTTCTCTCCCATGTTTATTCTCCTTCAGCTTTGTATTTCTTATAAGTATCCTCAACAAAAGCTTTTACTGCCTTTGTCAGCTTTGTCATCTTCAGCAGTCCTAATTTATATGCAGTCAGTCGTTTACGAATCTCATCTTCTGAAACAGTACCACTGAATACATAACCCGAAAACAGTTCCGAAACAATGCTATAATCAATCTGATTTTCAAATGCAAAGGCTTCCATATCCGCCTGCATCTGCTCTTTCTCAAACTGTTCAAATGCTTCCATTACATCTACATCATCCGGCAACTCATAGAATCGAGATAAAATAAACTCTCGCATCACATCTTTTTTCAGTCGCAAAGATTCATTGTCAGAACGTTCAATCTCACGTAAAATCAAATCTACATCCTGCTGTTTTTCTTCCTCTGTTTTCGCATGAGATTTTGCATTTTTCAGCAGATTCAAAATATACACGACATTGATACGGTCTGTACGGACAAGCTCAATGTCAAAATCTACATCCACTGGCACTGGAACTGCTGGATTCTGCTTTTGCGTCTGGTCTTTGTAATACAAATACCAACTCTTGAATCCTTCGTATTCATTCTCATCCATTACAACCGCAAGGTCATCCCAGTTAAACTTTGAAAATGTCTTTAATGTTGCCAAAGTCTTTGCCATCGACCGAAAGGCAATGATAAACATGCGAATTTCATCTTCGGATTTTAACTGCCCCGCTGTGTCCACATCCGGTGCGGTTTTCCTCAATACAGGTTCCTGATTCATCCACTGATTCAAATAATAATCATAATTTTCCAGCAGATATTCATTCGGGTCTCCGTCACCAGAAAATAAGGTCAACGCATCATCCTGCCACTGTTTGATATTCCGATAGGTCACAATCTGCCCAAACTGTTTTGTCATCTTATCTACACGATTTGTACGGCTATACGCCTGCACCAAAGAATGCCAAATCAAGTTTTTATCCAGATACAACGTATTCAATGGTTTTGCATCAAATCCAGTTAAAAACATATTCACCACAAGCAAAATATCCACTTGTGGAAGGTCTTTCTGTTTTAATCGCTTTGCAATATCCTTCCGATAAGCATCAAAGGTATCGAGTTTGAACGCTGTTCCATACAATCCATTGTACTCATCCATGCAGCGTTCCAAAAGTTCTTGTGAATGTTCGTCAGAACCATCATCCATATCCTCATTTGCCTGATAAGAGAAAATTGCAGCCACTTTTAACTTCTTATCTGCTGGAACCTGCTCATTCAATTTCTTAAATTCATCATAATATTTCCCCAAGGTCTGAATAGAATCGACTGCAAACAAAGCAGTATAAACATCTTTTCCCTGTGGATGTACGTGCTGTTCATGATGCTCAAAGATGTGCTTTGCAATGGTTTCAATACGTTCATCATCATGATACAGTTGACTCATGTCAATCTTATGCCGTTTGCAATACTCTGGGTCATCCAACTGTTCTGGGTCAATCCCTTTTGCAGCAAGATTTCTCGCAAAAATAGTACGCTGATATTCCACTGAGAAACGAAGCACGTTTCCATCTGCAATCGCATCTTTAATCATGTATTTATGCAAACAGGAATCCAATTTATCTCCTGCATGAAAAATATCGGCTGTTGTACGACCATCTGCCCCTTTATTCTTCTCAAAAATCGGTGTTCCTGTAAATCCAATATAATTTGCTTTTGTAAAATGTTTCTGAATCTGTCCATGCATTTTTCCAAATTGAGAACGATGGCACTCATCAATAATAAATACCACCTTTTTATCTCTATACGCATCCATGACTGGTGCATATTTCGGATTTTTGACTGCATTTGCCATCTTCTGAATGGTTGTGACAATCATCTTTTCGCCAGATGATTTTAACCTTTGGATAAGCGTCGAAGTGCTGTCCGTATTATCAACACAATCCTTCTCAAAAGAATTGTATTCATCTACTGTCTGGTCATCCAAGTCTTTTCGGTCAATCAGGAATACCACCAAATCAATCCTTGCTTCATCTCGAAGAAGCTGTGCCAGTTTAAAAGAAGTCAGTGTTTTTCCAGAACCCGTACAAGCGAATACATAGCCATTCTGATTGACTTCTAATACACGCTTCTTTGCTGCTTTCACTGCATAAATCTGATATGGTCTGATCACCATAAGAATCGGCTCTGTACTCTTAATCACCATATATTTATCCAGCATTTCGGTCAAAGCTGTCTTACGGAAAAATTCCCCTGTGAATGTATGTAAATCATTGATACGTACATTCTTTTCATCTGTCCAGAAGAAAACCAATGATTTCAAAATCGGATTGTATTGTCCATCTACCATTTCATTCTCATTACAGAAATATTTTGTCTGTACAGAGTTTGACACAACAAAAAGCTGTAAATATCGGAATAATCCCTTAAATGAGAATTTTCGATAACGGTTAATCTGATTGATTGCTTCGTTGATTTCCACACCGGGACGTTTCAGTTCAATCTGTACCACAGGTAAACCATTTATCAAGACCGTTACATCATATCTGTTTTTATACACCACGTCATCTTTATGAGCTTTATCCATCGTAACCTGATGTGTCACCTGATAAAGATTTCGTTCTGTATCTGCTGAGAAAAACTCAATATATACGCTTTCTCCATTGTCCAACTCTAACACAAATTTATCTCGTAATATTTTGGCTGATTCATATACCGAATGATTATCCACATGAATCATAATGCGATTGAACTCAGCATCCGAAAATGATGCAGCGTGACCTTTTTCCGCCAACTTTTTTTCATTGAATTTTGCAAGCTGTGTACGGAAATTTTCCAATACATCATCATAAGAGTTCATTTTTACGAATTGATAACCAAGACTCTCTAATCGGTCAATAAACATATTCTCAACCGCATATTCAGACGTATGTCCCATATTTTCATCCTACTTTCTTACCAATTATGATTTGCCATATATTCATCCGCAGCCAGACGGAAAAAAGCTGACAGGCTCAAACCGTGTGCTTTTGCCTTACTTGTCAGTCTTTCCTTCTCTGCTTTCGTCATAGAAACCAAAGCAGTTGCCCTTGAACTATCGGCTTGTCCTGTGGCTACTGCCACAGCATCATCATGTTCCTTTGTTGTATCACTTTCAAAGCTGTCTAACATACTTGCCATATCTTTTTTTGCCATGTCTACCTCTCCATTCATTGTAAATACTCAATATCTATATATAGCTATATTATAGATATTAAATATCTATTTTGCAACCAGTTTCTTACTCTTTGTCTGTCGTTTTTCCACTGGAAGACCTGTAAGAACACTGATTTTATCGCACAATGCATTGACTGCCTGTGTTGCTGGTGATGTACGGTTGATTTCATTGACAGAACATCTATAATTTTCTGCCTGAACCAACACTTCGGATTGAGGAATCACCATAATGGCATCCAGTTTCTCTTTTGTACGAAACTTTTCCAACCACTCCATAAACGATGTGGTTGCACTGAACCGATTCGCTCCATTTACTACAATCATCACAGGACAATTCGCATGGTCTTTTACAAGAGCAATCGTTCTAGTAAAGGCTTCGATATTTCCACCTGTTGGACGTACTGGAACTACCACCATATCAGCACCTTCAATGGTCTGTGTTGTTTTCGTATCCATGATACGCCCCGGCGTGTCTACAATCGCAACATCTGGATTCGCTACCTTTTTATCTGTATTACGGTTCTTATACTGTCCATCAAAGGAATACAGAGAAGCCGGAACACCCTGACGTGTATAATAAAAATACAGCTCATCCGAAAGACGAGTCTTTCCCACTCCACCTTTCTCTGACACAAATACAACTGTTTTCATAAGATTCTCCTTTCTTAGTATCTATTTTATATATACTGAATATCTATTTATAGATATATTATAGATACTGAATAACTATTTGTCAACCTATCAAGAAAGAAAAATCCAATATCACAGACCACATACAATGTAAATGGCAAGGGCTACGCCGTCCTCGGACCCATTGACATTGTATTTGTCTGTGAATAAAAGTAATCAAGCAGAACATAGCGTTGTTCTGCTTCGCTTAATCTTAATGTTCTAAAAGGGAAAGTTGTAAGGAAGGGGAAGATAGGCGATGCTCTGCCCAGAGGGCAGAGCATCAGGTAATAAGCAGTGTTACAAAGCAAATCTCGAAATGAGGAGTGCCGTTAAACATATTTTTAAGAAATCTTTTTCGGTACCATTTTTGAAAATAAAAATGGTCCCAGAAAAACCGCACCAGCACTAAGAAAAGTGCTTCGGTACCTTTTTTCCAGCATTTTCCCTCTATCTTATATATATTTTTTACCTAAATCAATACATTATAAAAGGCATACAAAATTAAAGTCAGGAAAGTTTTGGTTCCCAAAAAAAAGATAGGAAAAGTCTT
>ENA-ORSX01002058-ORSX01002058.1-human-gut-metagenome-genome-assembly--contig:-NODE-2058-length-12273-cov-2.417090_pt1 | contig 12273 bp, 12 predicted proteins | sample MGYA00241904_ERZ509172 | MGnify/ENA primary metagenome ERZ509172 (study PRJEB26280, sample SAMEA2338795) | human gut metagenome | biome: human gut; feature: human-associated habitat; material: faeces...
AGCAGTTGGTAGCTCGTTGGGCTCATAACCCAAAGGTCGTCTGTTCGAGTCAGGCTCCCGCTACAAAATAAGGATCGAGAAATCGATCCTTATCTTTTTTCCTCCCTCCCCTTATAGTAAACTTAATTTTCAGCCGCCCCTTCTCTATCCTTACACTAAAACACCAAGGGAATACAGACACGACACTAACATAGCATATACATACACCAATGTTCATGCTATGTACTTGATGTGTTCATGCTATGTTCGTGATCAAAGGAAAGGATAGTTTAACTTTAGCGAAAGTGTAGGTTATCATTAAATAAGTAGCACGCCTAAAGAAAGTTTCATTATTATCGATTTTCCCTATAAGCCACCTGTTTTATCCGCTCTATGAACTCCTGTAAACGATCGGATTTCCGGTTCCCCATAATCCAAAGATTACCGACTTCAATGTCTTCATCGTAAGAAGGTTGCATGTACGTCTTGTCGAGAATCTCATACCCGTTACGACGATAGTAATTCACCCGGCGAGTGGTCATCTCATCCGTGGTCGGTTCCACTTCCAACAATCGCGTATCGTCTAAATGTTCCGCGATATAATCCAACACCTGTTGCCCGACTTTCAGATTACGCATTGGGGTGAAAACGGCTAAATGTTCAAGGTAATAAAAATCCCGCATATCCCAGTAGATAAATAAACCGGCCAAAACACCATCCGTCTCTATGGCATTAAAATGCATCTCTGTTTTTTCTCGAATCAACCGTTCCAATTGCTTGATATTTCGCCTCTCCTCTTCCGGGAAAGCCTCCTTATAGAGTGGGATAAGTTTTTGTAAACGAATATCTGTCGGCTCCGTTATTCTAATCAAATTTACCATAACACGAATCTTTAATTTTATTTTCTTATTTTCATAAATGCCGGGATCAAACGTTTCATAGAAAAATGTCCCGGATGACTGGACAGGATCACGATGAACACGGCTACCAGCACGATAACAACTCCCAGTATCTGCCCCAACCCGAAACGTTCTCCCAAAAACAAAACTCCCATACTTACTGCCGTCAAGGGTTCCATACACCCCATTATAGCAGCCGTGGTTGATCCCACGTGTTGTATTGCCAATATTAACGTTAAATCGGACACAAGAGTTGGGATTAAAGACAGCAAAAAGATATGCACCACGGCATTCGCATTCGGCATCATATCCAATCCCTGCCCTTTTAATAGAATGTTGGCTCCAAAGATGATTGTACAACAAAATAACATATAAAAGGTCATTTTTAATCCATCCATGTGCTGTATACAGGATTTATTTACCCCGACGATATATATGGCATAAGTCACCACGGTCGACAGTACCATGAAAAGTCCTTTCAAACTCGTCACTCCTTCCCCTTCACCACTGCTTAATAAATAGACTCCCAGAATAGCCAGTACCGTGGCAATGATTACCGAGAGTGATATTTTATCTTTGAAAAAAGCAATCATGATAGCGGTAACCAACACCGGATAAAGAAAATGAATCGTTGTGGCCACCCCACTAGGAATGTACAGGTAAGATGCTGTCAGAAAAAGTGAAGTAGAGGCATACGCTCCTCCTAACAGGAACATCGTTCCAAACTCCTTTAAAGTTATCCGAAGATCCACACGCCGTAAAAGCAAATAGGCACCCACGACCACCGCGGAAATGGCAAAACGATAAAACAATACGGAGTCCAATCCCACCCCCTCTTGCATTGCCGGAAGGGCAAACAATGGAATCAACCCGAACGTGGATGATGAAATCATCGCTAATAATACACCTTTCAACTGCCGCATTTTATTTTCTGCTTTTTAAATTAACGGCCCCAAAGGTCTGTAAAATTCCCGACTTTTCAATTTACATATGTAAAAAATAGTATCGAGTCAAAACATGATAAAATTAAGAAACATTGGATTTGTACAATCAGAATTTAAAATCTAAAATTACTGAATTCCCGCCCTGATCCTACTTAACGACACTTGAGAAATTCCCAAAAATGATGCGATATGACGAAGTGGAACCTTCTTAAGAATTTCCGGTTCCCGTTCAACCAATAAATGATAACGTTCCGAGGCCGACATGAAATAACGTTCCATGAATAATTTCTCGAATTTCAATATAATCCCGTCAGACATCCGTCGTCCCCAATTTGCCAGTTCAATATTGGAATCAAATAAACGATTTAATGTTTCGTTTGATATTTTCAACAGGTCACATTCTTCCAGCAGCTCCACGTTCTCGTACCCGGCAGTTGAAAACATATACCCGTTCATGGACAAAAGGGACATACCCTCGGAGGCAAACCAGATCGTAATATCCTTATCCTCCTTATGGAAAAATCCTCGGGCAAATCCTTTTATTACAAAATAAGTATATTTTGCAACCGTTCCCTCCCGCATCAATAATTCTCCTTTAGGAAGAACAACTCTTTCCGTGTGACCGAGCAATAAACGAACGGTTTCATCCGATAACGGGTAAGCCTCCCTTATTTTCCTGATAAAAACCTCCATGATCCAAACCTTTTCGGCAAAGATAATGTAAAATTGAGCAGAAACTTAAAATTAACTGCTCACATGTATAATTTTTCTATAAAAGAAATAAAATCTACATTTCTATTTACAATTTTGGTATACCTTTTGTCTATTCGACTCTGTGTCGCCTTTTATAAGGCGTTTTTAAAGTTATACACGAATACAATTAATTAAAATCTAGCATATGAAAATTAAAAAGTCAATGATTATTTTGTCTCAAAGATTGATTGTTATTATGTTAGGAACTGCTCTTTTTGCCTGCGAAAACAAGCAGGCAGGACACCAAGCGGGAGTTCCTGAATATGCAGTCATCACGATTGAGCCCAGCGTATCAAAGTTGAATAATTCTTACCCGGCAACAATCAAGGGGTGTCAGGACGTTGAGATTCGTCCGAACGTGAGTGGATTCATCACGAAGTTATGCGTGGATGAAGGTTCGGTAGTAAAGAAAGGTCAAACGCTGTTTGTTATTGACCCCGTACAATACGAGGAAGCCGTGAACGTGGCCCGTGCAGCTGTTAAGGTTGCAGAAGCAGGAGTTGCAACAGCGGCGCTCACCGCCGAGAATAAAAAAATGCTGGCGCAAAAAAACATTATCAGCCAGTACGAATTACAAACGGCAGAAAACACATTAGCACAACAGAAAGCTAATTTGGCCCAAGCTGAAGCCCAGTTAATCAACGCTGAAAAAAACCTGTCCTACACGCAAGTTTCCAGCCCCGCGGATGGAGTTATCGGAAAGATACCCTATCGTGTCGGTAGTCTCGTTAGCCCCAGTATGGCAACACCGTTAACCACGGTATCAGACAATTCCAAGATGTTCGTTTATTTCTCCATGAACGAGAAAGACCTTCTCAAACTAACCCGTCAAAGCAACGGGGCTACCCAAGGAGTATTAAACCAGATGCCGGCAGTGGAATTACAATTGGTTGACGGCTCAATCTATTCCGAAAAAGGCAAGATAGAAACGTTAAGCGGGGTAATTGATCAAACGACGGGTTCTGCCAGCGTGCGTGCCACCTTCCCTAACCCGAACGGGATCTTGCGTAGCGGTGGATCAGGAGTTATCCTGTTGCCGGAGGAATCAGACAACGCAATCATTATTCCCCAAAAGGCAACTTCGGAAATCCAAGATAAGAAATTCGCTTTCGTTGTAACAGACAGTTCTGTTGTAAAAACCCGAGAGATCACCATACTACCCATTAACGACGGGAAAAACTATGTTGTCACCTCCGGGCTAAACATCGGGGACCGCATCGTGGTTGAAGGAGTGGGAACATCCGTGAGAGACGGTATGTCCATCAAAGCAATCACCCCGGCTGAATCGGCAGCCAAACGCCAACAGGCAATCGCCCGATAATGGAAGAACATGAACAAATGACTTTGAATGAATTAAGATTATGAAATTAGATAATTTTATTAAACGTCCCGTTCTCTCCACGGTGATTTCCATTATCATCGTGATCTTGGGTATTCTGGGGTTGGTTTCCATCCCCGTCACGCAATACCCGGACATCGCCCCCCCTACCGTTCGGGTAAGCACGTCTTACACCGGAGCAAACGCGGAAACGGTGCTAAACAGCGTGATAGCTCCGTTGGAAGAGCAAATCAATGGTGTGGAAAACATGATGTACATGACTTCTACCGCTACCAACACGGGAGACGCCTCCATCGAGGTATATTTTAAACAAGGAACAGACCCGGACATGGCCGCGGTAAACGTGCAAAACCGCGTGGCCAAAGCGCAAGGATTCCTGCCTGCCGAAGTTACCCAAGTGGGAGTAATCACCAGCAAGCGTCAAACCAGTATGTTGCTAGGTTTTACCGTTTACAGCACGGATGACCGGTTTGATCAGACGTTCCTTCAAAACTACATGAAGATTAACTTGATTCCGCAAATCCAACGTGTTCCCGGTGTGGGTGACGTGATGGCATTTGGAGCGGACTACTCCATGCGTATCTGGTTAAAACCCGACGTGATGGCACAATACAAGTTAATGCCTTCCGATATTACGGCTGCACTGGCAGAACAAAACATCGAGGCCGCTCCCGGACAATTCGGGGAAAGTGGCGATCAATCATTCCAATATATCATGAAATACAAAGGACGTCTCCAGACGACAGAGGAATTCGAGGATATAATCATCCGGGCCACTTCCGACGGGGAAATCCTACGATTGAAAGACGTTGCCCGCATCGAACTGGGTGGATTAAGCTACGGTTATTCGAACAACGCAAACGGTCACCCCGGAGTCACCAGTATGATCTTCCAGACAGCGGGTTCCAATGCCACGCAAATCATCAAAGACATCGAAGCATTGTTGGAAGATGTTTCCAAAGACTTCCCTCCCGGTGTTGAATACAGTATATTACTTAGTGCCAATGACTTCCTGTACGCCTCTATCCACGAGGTGTTGAAAACTTTGATCGAAGCATTTATCCTTGTGTTCCTCGTTGTATTTATCTTCCTGCAAGACTTCCGGTCCACGTTGATTCCCGCCATAGCGATTCCGGTTGCTTTGATCGGTACGTTCTTTGTGCTTTACCTGATCGGGTTCAGCATGAACTTGCTAACACTTTGCGCCCTCGTGCTGGCTATCGCAATCGTGGTCGATGATGCCATCGTGGTGGTTGAGGCCGTGCACGCGAAACTGGATCAAGGGTATAAATCCCCGCTTAAAGCGTCTATTGATGCCATGAGCGAAATTTCCGGAGCGATCGTGTCCATCACCCTCGTGATGATGGCCGTATTCATCCCCGTGAGCTTCATCACCGGTACTTCCGGTACATTCTACCGTCAGTTCGGTTTGACAATGGCAGTTTCCATCGGTTTGTCCGCCATCAACGCTTTGACATTAAGTCCCGCATTGTGTGCCATTTTCTTAAAACCTCACGACAAGAGCGAGGATCACAAGAAAAAAGGACTCATTAACCGGTTCCACGCCGCCTTCAATGCCGCCTACGACGTGACATTGAACAAATACAAGAAAGGGATCAATTTCTTCATCAACCACAAGGTAATCACGTTCGTGACAGTAGTTGCCAGCATGGTGGTCCTTGTATTCCTGATGCAGAAAACCCCGACGGGATTGGTACCTAATGAAGACACGGGAACCTTCTTCGTGATCGTTGACCTCCCACCTGCCACATCATTGGAAACCACGCAAATCGCCTTGGCACAGGTGGACAGTCTAATCGCCAACAATCCAGCTGTTTCCGACCGGACTGAAATTGCCGGGTATAGCTTCATTGCCGGACAAGGTAGTTCTTACGGTACGTTTATCTGCCGTCTGAAACCGTGGGATGAACGAAGCAAAGGCCAAGATGTAAACAGCGTGATCGGACAATTATACATGCAAACCCAAGGATTGATCAAGGATGCACGAGTACTATTGTTCGCCCCACCGATGATTCCGGGATATAGCTTGACGAATGGATTCGAATTCAACCTTCAAGACAAAACAGGCGGTGATTTGAACGAGTTCTTCAACATCACCCAGAACTTTTTGGAAAAACTAAATGCACGTCCGGAAATCGCCGCGGCACGAACTTCATTTAACCCGAATTACCCGCAATACATGGTAGACATTGACGTGGCCAAGTGTAAAGAAGCCGGACTATCCCCCAACGTGTTACTGTCTGCATTGCAGGGATATTACGGAGGTCTATACGCCTCTAACTTTAACCGTTTCGGAAAATTGTACCGTGTCATGATTCAGGCTGATGCCAATTTCCGTGCCAACCCGGAAACCTTAAACCAAATCATGGTTAGAAACGGAAATGAAATGGCACCGATTACCCAATTCGTTACGCTACGCAAGGTATACGGTCCGGATAACATCAAACGTTTCAACATGTTCACGGCCATTAGCGTGAACGGTTCTCCTGCCGACGGATACAGTTCCGGACAAGCCATCAAAGCTATCGAGGAAGTGGCAGCAGAAACATTGCCCACCGGTTTCGGATATGAATTCTCCGGTATGACCCGTGAGGAACAAAGTGCCAGCGGAAGTACAACTGCGTTAATCTTCGTACTCTGTCTCGTGTTCGTGTACCTGTTACTGAGTGCCCAGTACGAAAGCTATATTCTACCATTGGTTGTTATACTTTCCGTACCCTTCGGGTTAATGGGCAGTTTCATATTTGCACAGTTCATGGGTGTTGAAAACAACATCTACATGCAGATTGCCTTGATCATGTTGATCGGTCTATTGGCGAAAAATGCCATCCTGATCACCGAGTTCGCCCTTGAAAGACGTCAGTCCGGAATGAGCATTGTCTCTGCCGCCGTATTGGGTGCTTCCGCCCGTCTCCGTCCGATTTTGATGACCTCTTTGGCCATGGTAATCGGTTTGCTACCGATGATGTTCGCTAGCGGTGTTGGTGCAAACGGTAACAGCACGTTGGGCTCCGGAGCAATTGGTGGTATGTTAATCGGTATGATTTGCCAGATTTTCACGGTACCTGCCATGTTCGTTGCATTCCAATACCTGCAAGAGAAGATTAAACCGATCGAATGGCATGACACGGATAACACGGAACTTGAATCTGAAATAGAACAATACACAAAATAAAGAAAGATGAAACAAGTTGTTATATACACGATATGCATGGGTGCCCTGTTAAGCAGCTGTAACATTTACAAGAAATACAACCGCCCGGACGTGGATATGGAAGGCCTGTACCGGGACCCGGTTTCTGTAAATGACACACTGGTATCGGATACCACGAACATGGGTAATTTACCCTGGGAAGAGGTATTCACGGATCCCCAATTACAGAAATTAATTCGTCAGGGACTGGAACAAAACAGTGACCTGCAAACTGCTATCTTGAAAGTGAAAGAGGCAGAGGCAGGATTAATGTCCTCCCGCTTGGCATACTTACCTTCCCTAGGATTATCTCCTCAGGGAACAGTAAGTAGTTTTGACAAAGCTGCCGCCACGCAGATTTACTCGCTCCCGGTCGTTTCCAGTTGGGAACTTGACCTGTTCGGCAAATTAACGAATGCCAAACGCGGAGCAAAAGCGACCTTACTACAAAGCGAGGCGTACAAGCAAGCCGTTCAGACACAAGTCATTTCGACGATTGCCAACACATATTACACGCTGCTCATGCTGGACAAGCAACTGGCCATCACGGAAGAGACAGCCGTATTATGGCAAAAAAGCGTGGAAACCATGAAAGCGATGAAAGAGGCCGGGATGGTAAACGAGGCCGCTATCGCGCAAAGCGAGGCTAACAGCTACATGATTGCCGCCTCTATTCCCGACTTGAAAAAAAGCATCCGGGAAGCGGAAAATTCACTTTCTCTATTGCTGAAACAAGCCCCGCAGCGTATCGAACGAGGTAAGCTGGAAGATCAATCCCTGCCTACCCTGTTAAATGTCGGTATACCCGTTCAATTATTATCGAACCGTCCGGACGTGAAGTCGGCCGAAATGGCATTAGCCAGCACGTTTTACAATACGAACCAAGCCCGTTCGGCATTCTACCCGCAAATATCAATCAGCGGAACGCTCGGCTGGACCAATAGCTCCGGGTCATACATCACGAACCCGGGTAAGATGATTGCCTCTGCTGTGGGATCACTGACACAACCGATCTTCAACCGGGGAGCCCTCACGGCCCGTTTAAGAGTTGCCAAGGCACAACAAGAAGAGGCCTTGATTAGTTTTGAACAGGCAATATTAAACGCAGGAAGTGAAGTTAGCAACGCGTTGGTGCAGTACCAAACGGCACAAGATAAAATAGAACAACGTGAAAAGCAGATATTTTCTTTAGAAAAATCCGTGGAATACACGCAAGAATTACTAACTTTAGGAACATCCACTTACCTAGAAGTGCTCACGGCACAACAGTCCTTGCTCAGCGCCCAACTCTCCGGAATATCCGACGAGTTCCAACGCATACAAGCCGTTGTTAACCTGTATCATGCCCTAGGTGGTGGACGAACCGAATAACCTTTAAATACAAATTATCATGATAAGTCCACTAGCTTACGTTAATCCCGATGCAAAAATAGGAAAGGATGTAACTATCCATCCTTTCGCCTATATCGACAAGAACGTCGAGATCGGGGATAACTGCACGATCATGCCGTATGCCAGCATTCTGAGCGGTACACGCATGGGTACAAACAACACGGTCTATCAGGGAGCCATTATCGGGGCTACTCCGCAAGATTTCAAGTTTAAGGGAGAAGATACCCTTTTAAAAATCGGGAATAACAACACGATCCGGGAGAAGGTGATCATCAATCGGGGAACTAACACAACAGATTGCACGATTGTCGGCAATGGGAACTTCCTGCTGGAAAGCGTGCATCTGGCACACGACACCCATCTCGGCAACAACTGCGTGCTGGGAAATGCAGCCAAGACAGCGGGGAATTGCATTGTCGATGACAACGTGATACTGGGTAGTGGAGTGATCGTGAAACACGGGTGTCGCATCGGCACTTGGGCCCTAGTAAAAGACGGGTGCCGGGCCAACAAGGACGTTCCCCCTTACATTGTCGCTGCCCATAACCCAATTGCCTATTACGGAATCAACGCTTACATTCTGCGTAAAGAGCAAAAACTCACGGAAGAAATCATTGACGATATAGCCAAAGCCTACCGTCAAGTGTATCAATGTGGGACAAGCGTTGAAAACGCCCTACTGAGAATCAAGGAGACCATTACTATCGGACCGGAAATTCAATGTATCCTTGATTTCATAGAACAATCCACGAAAGGATTAATCGGTACAACCATGTGACACTAACACTTTTCTAGCAAATAACGATTCGGGGCTGCCAATTCACATTGAGCAGCCCTGAATTCATTTACCCCTTATGCCATCGGTGTCCCAGCACTCTCTCGTCGATAGCATGAGTAAATATCAAGGATAAATCAGGAATAAATTGACGACACGTGTCGAATACTTATCGAACACTTATCGAATAGTTATCGAACACTTACCAGCGAATCACAAGTGTAACAAGCTTTATAGTGTATCTCGTCCAATACTTTCACGCTCCCAGCATTCTCCACATTCCCCATGCCACGAGCATAACTAATAGCAAAATTCCCAGAAAAGCAAACATGAAACGGGTGTAATACACCTTTTCGTCATGTTCTCTCGATTTTATGTCTCTTTCGATTTGTTCCATTTCCCCTTCCGCCAACTTGTTCGGATACCCCGTTAAAGGTTTCTCGTTCATTTTCTCAACGAGATCTTTCATCCGGTCACGACGCTCCTGAAGCATTTTTCGATTCTGTTTCGTGCGTCGAATCATATCAAATACGTGTCCTTCGCCTCCCATGACGTTCATAATTTAGTTAGTAATATCGTACTATAAATATATGAAAAATAATTATAAAAATCAAGTCGTTTTACAAATATTGTTCTATTATTAAAATCCATTTATTCTATTTTTATTCATATATTCGCATGAAGAGATAACAACAATATGCAAGAGCAAATAAACATGATAACCACGCTAGCACCATGTGGGATGAACTGCGAATTATGCCACTCGTTCCAAAACAAGAAAAAGAATTGCCCGGGATGTAGAAGAAGAAGTACCAACTGCGTTATCACAAGATGTGACAAGAGAAAGTTATATTGTTTTGAGTGTTCCCAATATCCTTGTCGGCGCCTCCGTCAACTAGACGAGCGCTACCGTACTCATTACAACATGAGCATGATCGAGAATTTAGAATTTATCAAAGAGTACGGGGAAAACGCTTTTTTACAGCAACAACAGGAGAAATTCCAATGTCCCGGTTGTGGAAAGTTACAAACGGTACATTACGAGGGTTGCATATATTGCAAGCAACAGAAGAGGGAAAAACTTCACCCTCTTCACCCCAAGATATAACTATTTTGAATAAGTTAACGGCGTCGTAATCCAGTTCAGATGCTGCCACGGACGTACTTTCTGCATAATATCAAAACTGGATTGCAGGAATTGATGGACGGCATCAAACGGATCATCATAAGCCAAAGCATCTTCCAGCGTTAGGAAAAACTCTTTCTTCTCGGGCTTGAATATTGCCATCGCGGGACGAATCAAATGATCATTACCTTTTATATCACTTATGAAAGGATAAGGCAACCCGTAGAAAGCAGGACGAGGATAATTCACGTCGCCCGGCCAGAAACCGCACTCGAAATAACGTTCATCGAAAGCATGGTCAGAAATCGGCTTATTCATGCCAAACGGAGCCGACTCTCCGCTATACACGATTCCCGTGAGGTCCATCGTACCGAAATAGTAAGCCGGCCCATCCACTTTTCCCCGGAAAGGAAACCCCGTAATGCCTCGTACGCAAAAAGATGATTTTGATGCCAAAGTTGCACGGCCTCCTTATCGTAATGATGATGTTTGGTGTCCTTGTCAAAATCAATCGGATCGTAGAACTCCTGAGCACGGACATTGATCGCTGTCGGGGAACCGATCTCTTCCAGTCCCTTCATGAACTGTTTGTAGAATTCCATCACGGAAAGCCCGTCCTGTAAAGTAAACGTAACCACTTTCCCGTTCCCGTTACGGAAAACGACCAGATGTTTCATGAAGTTTGCCTGAATCTCGAAAGGAGAATCATCACCGGGTATAATCCCCGTGGATACCCCTTCCACCGTCAAGTAAAGACGCACGTGTGCCCACTCGGGACGTTGATGACAACGCATCAATTTCACTTTTCCCAACATCTGAAGATACATGTGCAGCGTGTCGGCAGTTCCTTGCCAATCCGTATAATTTAAAAATTTCTTGTTCATCTTATTATTTTTTATTTCGTTTCTTTTTTCTTTAACGCCAAGAAGTTAAAAAGGTTCTACTTTTCCACCGTCTGGTTACTTTAAAGTTGATTTTACTAACAAACGATAAATTTAAGGAAACTATTTTTTAACATTCCCGTTATACCTTGAAAGATAAAAATGGGTATGAAATATAAAAGACTGTTTCTAGGAATATGCCTAACGTTACTGGTGGTGATAAGTCAGGCACAAGAACGGGTGTTACCGAAGTTCAAACTCGGGGGAGCGCTCCGTTTTAATTACAATTTCTGCGATTGGAAACCCGGACATCGTGACCGGGGTGGAGATTTTGGTTTCGACGTGTTATACTTCAAATTGTCAGGCTCCTACCGAAATATCATTCTAAGCGCAGACTACCGCTTTTACAGCAAAGATTTCGGTGGTCCCATGCTGAAATACGGGTGGATCGGCTACCAGTTCAACGACAAAAGTCAAATGCAACTGGGACTAACGGGAGTGCCTTTCGGTATTCAACCTATCGCCTCGCACAATTTCTTCCTGCAAATCGCTTATTACATCGGACTAGAAGACGATTCAGACATGGGAATCAAGTATTTATATCAAGGTGACACGTGGGATTTTACTTTCGCTTTTTTCAAGAATGCAGATGAACTACTTTTCGGGTCAGATAACGAGACTTCCGATGATCGATACGGTTACGACGTGGCCGGACGGAACAAAGAGATCAATCAAATCAACGGACAAGCCTTTTATAAATTCGGGGAATCTACCCGGCAACGATTAGGCGGATCGGCAGAGTTCGGACAACTTTACAACCTCGACACCCGCAAGAACGGTACACATTACGCTTTCGCCCTACATTATGAACTAACCACAAAAAGAGTCAGCCTGAAAGCACAATTGACAACTTATGCCATGAACCCTAAAAATGGCGAGGGAGATGACGATGAGCTGATCTCGATGACGGC
>ENA-ORSX01002065-ORSX01002065.1-human-gut-metagenome-genome-assembly--contig:-NODE-2065-length-12219-cov-2.457826_pt1 | contig 12219 bp, 10 predicted proteins | sample MGYA00241904_ERZ509172 | MGnify/ENA primary metagenome ERZ509172 (study PRJEB26280, sample SAMEA2338795) | human gut metagenome | biome: human gut; feature: human-associated habitat; material: faeces...
CCGGTGGCAGAACTTCTTTTGGCATCCGCCGGAATCAAAAGCTGGACAATCCGGTCATAAACACATTTCTTGTAGGCTACAAAGGCGCCTGTTTCCGGGCAGCGCATTGCATACCCCTGCGTTGTCTCATCCATCTTGGCTTGTGTCAGATCTGCATTTTCCAGAGCACAAAGCCGAATATCCGCCTCTCTAAAATCAGCATAGCAAAGGATACATCCTCTAAGATCCGCTCCCCGCAAATTAGCTCCCCGAAAATCAGCTCCGGTAAAGTCACACTCCCGGAACCGGGAGTTCACAAGATTCGCCTTCTTAAAATCCGCGCTCCGAAAACTGATTGCAGTGAAATCTCCCCACTCCAGATTCTGTCCATGCAAATCTGATCCGTCCATCTTCCTTTTTTTCCACCTGATCTTCTCCATCCTTTTTCCCTCTTTCTTCCACTCTATCCTCTGTTCGGCTCTTCCATCCTCGCATCCCTGTTTCCCGAACTAATACAGAAAGCCAAAATTTTTCCAAAAAAGTTGTTGACATTTTCTTTTCCTTATAGTATCATAATTTTTGTTCCGAGTGAACAGCTTTTGATAAGCGACAGTGGCTCAGTTGGTAGAGTACGACCTTGCCAAGGTCGGGGTCGCGGGTTCGAGCCCCGTCTGTCGCTCTTTTAAAAGGAATTGCATGGATATGCAGTTCCTTTTTTATATTTATTTTCCGGCTGACTTGTAAAAAGTAAATTCCGTATGATAAACAGTGCCAACAGGGTGGTCTGGTCAACCGGGGCATTCTTCTTTTCCCTCTTGTAGTAAACCCATTTTAGTGTTATGATTGACAACAGTGACAATAAAATAAAGAAAGGAAACGAAGAACGTGACCTATAAAGAAGCAAGGGTATATTTGGACAAAGTGTCGAAATACGGAAGTGTACTTGGTTTGGATGCGATTCGGGAGCTGTTGTGCGAACTTGGGAATCCTCAGGAAAGCCTTAAGTTCATACATATTGCCGGCACGAACGGAAAGGGATCTGTACTTGCATACACTTCTACCATATTAAGCGAGGCAGGATACCGAACCGGACGATACGTATCGCCAACAGTGGTTTCCTATCTGGAACGCATTCAAGTGGATGAAGAATGGATCCCGGAAGATGCGTTTGCCAGACTGACAGAGATTGTTCAAAGAGCTATTGTGCGCATGGAAGCAGCAGGGAAGCCAAGCCCGACTGTATTTGAAGTGGAAACCGCAATAGCCTTTTTATATTTCAAAGAAAGGAACTGCGACATCATCGTCCTGGAATGTGGACTCGGTGGGGAACTTGACGCTACGAATATCATAGAGAATACTGTATGTGCGGTATTCACATCAATCAGCCGCGATCACCTTGGAATCCTTGGCAATACTTTGGAAGAAATTGCACAGACGAAATCAGGAATTATCAAACCGGGATGTACGGTTATAACTACTATGCAGCAGCCAGAGGTCATGCAGGTATTAGAGAATCAGGCAAAACGCCTGTCCTGTCCTTTCTTTGTAGCAGATAAGCAGTACTCGATGATCTCTCACGAAGATTTTACAGGGCAGACCATTTCTTATAAAGATTACGAGAAGTTCCACTGTCCTCTTGCCGGACGATATCAACTGGATAACGCAGTGCTTGCGCTTGAGATTATGAGAAGGCTTCCCACGCTTGGATATCCGCTGTCTCAGGAAGCCATTCGCCTGGGATTAGAGAAAACGGCATGGCCCGGCCGTTTCACTTGCCTGATGAAAAAGCCGCTCTTCTTCATTGACGGAGCGCATAACGAAGATGCCGCCAGAAGGCTTAGGGAATCTGTTGAAACTTATTTTCCGGGGAAACGGCTCATATATATCATGGGGGTTTTTCAAGATAAGGAATATGAAAAGATTGCAGCCATTATGGCACCGTTAGCCAAGTCTGTGCATACTGTGAACCTTCCGGATGAACACCGCACGCTTCCGGCAGGAATTGGCCCGGGTCATGCAGCGCCACTGCCCTTCAGATGTGATTGTACAGGCAGAGCCAAGCATCCAAGAAGCCGGGCGGCATGCATTGTCAGAGGCCGACAACAAAGATATCATTCTTTCGTTCGGCTCTCTCTCCTATCTGGGACAAATAATAGAAACTGTTGGAAAATACTAAAATTAGTATTGCATTTAAAAATAGATACATTGAAAAGGATATAGAATTATGATAGATCAACAAAAAATCAAACAAGCCGTCACGCTTCTGCTAGAAGGCATCGGCGAAGACGTAACCCGCGAGGGTCTGATAGATACTCCTGACCGGATTGCACGAATGTATGAAGAGATATACGGCGGCATGGAGGAAGACGCCGCCACACACCTGAGCAAAGTATTCCATGTAGACAGCAGTGAGATGGTGATTGAAAAAGACATCCCTTTCTATTCTACCTGTGAGCATCATATGCTTCCATTCTACGGGAAGGTACACATTGCCTACATTCCTGATGGAAAAGTCGTAGGCTTAAGCAAGCTTGCACGCACCGTGGAAGTATTTGCAAGACGCCTGCAATTACAGGAACAGTTAACCGGACAGATCGTGGATGCACTTATGACGCATATGCAGCCCAAAGGTGTCATGGTCATGGTTGAAGCGGAACATCTGTGCATGACCATGCGCGGAATCAAGAAACCGGGAAGCCAGACGGTAACCGTTGCACGCCGGGGCGAGTTTGAGACGAATCCTGTGCTGGAAGAACTTTTCTTCCGGATGCTGGGGAGATCATGAATCATATGGAGAACACGATGTTAAGAATTTCTTATATCCGCAAGCATCCCCTATATATATCTTCTTACCAAAGACTGCAAGAACTGGAGCAAGAACGTATCTTCTGCTGCCATCAGATGAATCATCTGCTGGACACAGCCAGAATTGCTTACATTCTGAGCCTTGAAAGAGGAATTGGAATTTCCAAAGAAGCAATCTATGCAGCGGCAATTCTGCATGACATCGGGAAAGGCAGGCAGTATGAGTCAGGAATCCCACATGAACTTGCAAGCGCTGATATTGCTGAACAGATACTTGCCGAACTGCCGGAAGAACTTATGTTTACTTCGAATGAAAACGAACAGATTCTTACGGCAATCCGTGGACACCGGAAGCTTCGCGAGAACGCTGAACCTCTGGAAGCACTATTATATGAAAGCGACAAGGCCTCTCGCGCCTGTTTCGCCTGTCCGGCAGAAACGGACTGTAACTGGAGTACTGAAAAAAAGAATAAGGAGATTAGAATATGATAATTGGCAAAAAAGAATTTGACACGCAAAAACATACTTATATTATGGGAATCCTGAATGTTACGCCGGATTCCTTCTCAGACGGCGGCAGATTCCAGACTCTGGATGCAGCCCTGGCTCATGCCGGTGAAATGGTTGCAGACGGCGCTGATATCCTGGACGTAGGAGGCGAGTCCACCAGACCCGGACATGAACAGATTACCGACGAGGAAGAGATTGCACGTGTCGTACCCGTCATTGAAAAATTAAAACAGGAATTTGATATCCCGATATCAATCGATACCTACAAAAGTTCCGTAGCTGAAGCTGCACTTCAGGCAGGTGCAGACTTGGTGAATGATATCTGGGGATTAAAGTATGATGAACATATGGCATCTCTGATCGTAAAGTATGATGCAGCCTGCTGCCTGATGCATAACCGTAATGAGGCGGTTTATCAGAATTTTCTTGCAGATTTCATGGATGATATGCGTGAATGTATCCGCATTGCCACTGAAGCCGGCATCAAAGGCGAGAAGATCATCCTTGATCCAGGCGTAGGATTCGGCAAGAATTATGAGATGAATCTGGAGATTATCCGTGAAGTCGGCAGGATGCGGGAACTAGGATACCCGATTCTCCTTGGAACCTCCCGCAAGTCTGTCATTGGTCTGACTCTTGATCTTCCTTCAGACCAGCGTGAAGAAGGGACGCTTGCAACTACAGTCTACGGTATACTGAACGGATGCTCCTTTGTCAGAGTTCATGATGTCAAGGCAAACCGTCGGGCTATTGATATGATGGAAGCAATCCTGAGAGAGCATGGAATCAAATCTATATAAGAGCATTCTTATAACTTTATAGTATTTTCAAATACAAAGGAAAGATATTATGGATAAGATTAAGATACAAAATTTAGAAGTCTTCGCAAATCACGGCGTTTTTCCTGAAGAGAATGTACTGGGGCAGAAATTCATCGTCTCAGCAGCCCTCTATACCGACACAAGAACAGCCGGGAAGACGGATAATCTGACCGCATCCATCCACTACGGAGAAGTCAGTCAGTTTATTGATCATTTCTTAAAAGAGCATACATACAAACTGCTTGAACGCATCGCAGAAAGTCTGGCAGAAGCATTGCTTTTGCAGACTTCAGGGCTTGAAAAGATCCAGTTAGAGATTAAAAAGCCATGGGCGCCTGTTGGTCTTCCCTTGGAAACCGTTTCTGTTGAGATCGAACGCGGCTGGCACACAGCCTATATCGCACTTGGCTCTAACATGGGTGACAAAGAGCAATATCTGAATCAGGCTGTAAAGTCTCTGAATGAGGCTTCCTGCTGTAAAGTGGCCAAAGTCTCCTCATTCCTTGTGACACCGCCTTATGGCGTCACTGATCAGGATGATTTTCTGAACGCCTGCCTGGAACTTCGCACATTACTGACACCGCGGGAACTGCTTGACGAACTCCATCGAATCGAAAAAGAAGCCGGAAGGGAACGCATCATCCACTGGGGTCCGAGAACTCTGGATCTGGATATAATCTTCTATGATGATCTGATTCTACATGAGGAAGACTTCTGTATTCCTCATGTAGAAGTGCAGAAACGTGACTTTGTACTGAAGCCGCTTCATGAGATCGCACCTTATAAACACCATCCCTGCAGCCATAAAACGGTTCGGGAGATGCTTGAGGAGCTTGTGTAAATACCCCTTCGTCCACGCAGATGAAGTTGTCTTCGTTCTTATACCAGATCCTCTTCTTTTAACGCCAGCCCTAATTCATCCAACTGCTTTGTGTCAACCAGATTTGGCGCCGCGGTCATCAGGCAGGAGGCATCCTTTACCTTCGGGAATGCCATTACGTCACGGATGCTGTCTTCCTTAGCCATCAGCATCACCAGGCGATCAAGCCCATAGGCCAGCCCGGCATGCGGTGGAACGCCGTATTTGAAGGCATCCAGCAGGAATCCGAACTGCTCCTGCGCCTGCTCCTTGGTGAAGCCCAGTGCCTCGAACATCCGCTCCTGAACGTCATCCTGGAAGATACGCACGCTTCCTCCGCCAATCTCATTGCCGTTCAAAGTGATATCATAGGCTTTCGCGCGCACACGGCCAGGATCGCTCTCCAGATAGTTAAGATCTTCCTCCATCGGCATCGTGAATGGATGGTGCATAGCCACATAGCGGTTCTGCTCCTCGCTCCATTCCAGAAGCGGGAATTCTGTAATCCACAGGAACTTATACTCGTCCTTGTTGAGAAGTTCCATCTGCCTTGCCAGTTCCAGCCTTAAGCTGCCAAGAACATCCCAGACCACTTTATTCTTATCGGCGGCGAAGAGCAGCAGGTCTCCGGCTTCACCATTCATTGCCCGGATCAACGCATCCATCTGCGCTTCGGTCATGAATTTGGCGAAGGAAGATTTGACATTTCCGTCTTCCTGGATTGCAATATAGGCCAGCCCCTTTGCCCCAAAGCCTTTGGCAAAGTCTACCAGTTTGTCGATCTTCTTTCTGGCCATGCCGCCCTGGCCTTTGGCATTAATGCCGCGCACAGTGCCGCCATTTTCGATGGCCCCTTTAAATACGACAAACTCGCAGTCCTTCACGACTTCCGTCACATCGGTCAGTTCCATTCCAAAACGGGTATCCGGCTTATCTGAGCCATATCTGTCCATTGCTTCCTGCCAGGTCATCCTTGGAATTGGCAGAGCGACTTCCACGCCCAGCACATCTTTGAACAGTTTTGCAAGAAGTCTTTCATTGACATCGATAACATCATCCACATCCACAAAAGACAGTTCCATATCGATCTGCGTGAATTCCGGCTGCCGGTCAGCGCGAAGGTCTTCATCCCGGAAGCATTTGGCAATCTGGAAGTAACGGTCGCATCCAGAACACATCAACAACTGCTTGAACAACTGTGGAGACTGCGGAAGTCCATAGAACTGCCCTGGATGCACGCGGCTTGGCACCAGGTAGTCTCTTGCGCCTTCCGGCGTGCTTTTTCCTAAGATCGGCGTCTCAATCTCCAGAAATCCTTCCTCGGAAAGGAACTGCCTGGTCAAGGTAGCCACTCTGCTTCGAAGCAGAAGGTTTCTTTGAAGGTCAGGCCTTCTTAAGTCCAGATAGCGGTATTTCAGGCGAAGTTCCTCCTTCGTCTTGGAATTCTCCTCGATCGGGAACGGAGGTGTTTCTGCCTCGGATAGTATCCGAAGTTCCGTCGGGATCACCTCGATCTCGCCGGTAGCCAGGTTCTCATTGACCGCCCCAGAGCGCTTTGAGACCGTGCCCGCAATTGCAATCACATATTCTGAACGCAGTCTCGCTGCCTTTTCAATCAGCGCCGCATCCGTGCTGCCTTCCTCAAAGACTACCTGGATGATGCCACTGCGATCCCTGACATCGATAAATACCAGGCCTCCTTTATTCCGGTTCTTCTGTACCCATCCCATGATCGTGACTGTCTCGCCTGCATTGGCTATGGACAGTTCCCCGCATCTATGTGTTCTCTTTAACCCATTCATTGACTCTGCCATATTGCTTCTCTCCTCTTATCCTATTCTTTTGCCACTTTACAACTGATCTACAGAATCTGCATAGCAGTCGATGATTTCTTCATAGCCTTCTGCCTGCAGCTGCTCCTTCTGGAACTTCTTGTTCTTCTTCATGTTGACAATCAGCACCTGTTTTCCTGCTTCCCGGTCCGTTTTTGCCATGGCTAATACCTTGAGCATTCCTTCCTTGGGCATGTTCTTTTCAAGAAGGTATGCCTTCTTAGCGCCTTTTCTTGGAACCTCGTATCCATTTTCCAGCAGCAGCATGACGATTCTCTCAAATCCAATAGAGAATCCGCAGGCCGGCGTATCCTGGCCGGTAAACTTCCCGATCATCTTGTCATAACGGCCGCCGCCTGCCACGGAACCGCCGAAGTCGTCCATCGTCACCTCGAATATCGTCCCTGTATAATAGGACTGTCCTCTTACCAGCGTAGGATCAAAACGGATACCAAACTTTGCTTCCTTGGCTTCTTCCACGCTTGAGATAATCGTCTCCATCCCCTCAGCCGTCTCTGATGAAAGGCAGCAGCCAAGTTTCTCTTTCAGATAACGGATACCTTCCACATCCGGCGTTACCTCGTCGAACAGACCAAGATAGGTATCCACGCTTTCTTTGCCATACCCCAGTTCCTGCAGTTCCCCGGCCACGCCTTCTTTTCCAATCTTATCCATCTTGTCAAGGACAATGAAGACTTCGTCATAATCTTCTTCTTTAAAACCGCTGTAGGCGGCCATTGCCTTCAGGATGTTCCTGTCATTGATGCATACGGTAAAATTCTGAAAGTTCAGTTTCCCCAACATGGCCGTGGTGGCGAGAATCAATTCGATCTCTGCCAGTATGCCCGGCTCGCCTAAGATGTCGATATCGCACTGCATAAACTGGCGGAACCTGCCCTTCTGCGGACGGTCAGCCCTCCATACATTTCCAATCTGCATCGCCTTGAATGGCGATGGCAGCTCGCTCATATGATTTGCATAATATCTTGCAAGGGGCACGGTCAAGTCGTACCTCAGTCCTCCGTCAACCAGATCATTTTCCTCTTTTGCCTCGTCTATCTTCAATTTCTCGCCGCGCTTTAAGATCTTGAATATCAGTTTTTCATTGTCCCCGCCCTGCTTGCTGCAGAGATTCTCGATATGCTCCACGCAAGGGGTTTCCATTGATGAGAATCCATAAGTCTTGTAGGTTTCTTTTATGAGGTGGATCACGTAATCACGAATCTCCATTTCTTTTGGAAGCATGTCCTTCATTCCGGTAACCGGTTTCTTCTTTAACGCCATAGCCATTCTCCTTTTCGTTCTATCATTTCATCAATCCGGTCTATATAGGCATCGATCGCCTTTACATTCTCGATCCGCATCAGCCGCGTCATCTTTTTCTTTCTGCTGCCAGGCATGGGTATTATGCCTTTTAGTACGATCTTCGTGGATGCGCCTGCGCCAGCGGCAACTATGGATTGCTTTTCCTCCATAATAAGTATATTGTATATTCCCGCTTTGTCAACCTTTGCATAGCCAACATTTTCGAAATTCCCCGCAATATTCTTCTGGCGATACAAATAATATGGGGCCAGTCCCATCTGCCTTGCCAGGCGCTCTGCTGACCGAATCATGCCTGACATGACTTCATTTGTCTTCCCGTCCTCCCGCTTCAGATCCTCCATATCCATCCTTGCCGCCCTTTTGATGGCAAGGGAATGCACCGTCAGGCTGTCCGGCATAAGCCGGCCAATCTGCCTCAGGGTATCTTCCATATCATGGAGATCCTCTCCCGGAAGACCTGCGATAATATCCATATTAATATTGTCAAACCCTAGTTCCCTCGCCATGCCATATGCCGTTATGATCTGCTCTACGCTGTGCCTGCGCCCGATGGCATCCAACGTCTTTTGCTGCATGCTCTGCGGATTAATGGAGATCCGGGTGACGCCGTGACGTCTGATCGCTTCTAGCTTCTCCCTGGTAATGCTGTCCGGCCGTCCGGCCTCCACCGTATATTCCAGAAGATGCTCCCTTGAGAAGTTCTCGTCAATACAGCACAGGAGGCGTTCCAGCTGTCCCGCCGTAAGCGTGGTAGGCGTGCCCCCTCCGATGTAGATAGTATTCAGTTTCTTTAAGGAGGACTTCTGAGCGATAAACTTCAACTCTTTGCACAAGGCATCCAGATAATCCTCCACCCTGCTTTCCCAGTCGGCTAAGGCCCCGGAACTAAAGGAGCAGTAGCTGCACACGGTGGGACAGAACGGGATGCCCACATAAAGGCTGTACCCATTGTCATAGTCCAGCCGCTCTAGCAGTTCCTTCTCCCTTCCGGCAATCTCCCATGCCAGGGAAGCCTTCTCTTTGCTTACCATATAGATCTCGTGAAACCAGGAGACAAATGCCTTCTCATCCATCCCCTCATCCAGCTTCTTCATGGCAATCTTCGTAGGCCTGACTCCGGTAAGAATCCCCCAGGAAAGAGAGTTCCCCGTCTCTTCTTCAAGCAGGTGATATAACTTTACGTCTATATGCCGTTTAACTTCTGCTTCTTTTCCTATCCCTGAATATTCGGCGGGCATATCCGCCGCGCCTGTCGTGATCTTGCGCCCATTCTCCAGCAGTACCGTTACATAATTAGAGGCTTTTTCCTCCACCCGGCACACAGCCTGTGCCGCTGGATAAAAAGCCTTAATCATATGGTACGTATTATAAGTATATGCCTCGCTGTTACATATAATCCGAATCATTCTTATACCCCGCTACAGAAATGGATTGTGCGTCTTCTCATGCCCAATCGTAGTCTCGCCCATATGCCCCGGATATACAAGGGTCTCATCCGGAAGGACCATCAGTTTCTCCTTCACGGCCCGCACCAGGTCGGACATGCTTCCGCCCGGAAAATCCGTACGTCCGATCGAATTCTGGAACAGCGTATCCCCGCTGAATAAGACTCCTTCGGATCTGACATAATAGCAGCATCCTCCCTTGGTATGGCCCGGCGTGTGGAACACCTCAAAGTCATAGCCAGCCAGTTTCAGAATCTGTCCTTCCTTGATGCTCTTAGCTCCTTCATAAGTATATCCCCCGGTATAGACAGAAGACTGGTTTAACTTCGGATCCGTCATAGCATCCGCGTCTTCTTCATAGACATAGACCGGCACATGGAATTCGTCCACGAATCCGTCAATTCCCATAATATGGTCAAAATGGGCATGCGTCAGTAGAAGCGCCTCTATCTTAATTCCTTCCGATTTGATGTGGCTTAGAAGATAGGACGGACAGGCAGCCGGATCAACCACGACCGCCTGTCTTGTCTCTTCATTTACAGCCAGATAACAATTAGTGCTGATAATTCCAGTAACAAATCTCTCTACTTTCATCTTTTCTATCCTGTCGTCCTTTCAATATCAATTACGCCCTCCACCTGACGAAGTTTCTTCACAATTCTTGTCAGTTCTTCCCTGCCATGCACGATAAATCCCGTCTCAATGGTAGCGGTTCCCTGCTTGCTGGTGCGTACATTCATGGACTTCACATCCACGTCTCCTTCCGTAAAGATCTTTGACATCTCCATCAAAAGCCCTTGCCTGTCATGGGCATACATCTTGATCTCAGCCAGATACTGCCCGCCGGCCTTCTCTGCCACGTCGCTTTCCCACTCCGCATCTATCAGGCGGGCGCGCTCGGATTCTGTCAGATGGATCATGTTCACGCAGTCCGTGCGATGGATGGAAAGGCCTCTGCCTCTGGTAACAAAGCCCACAATCTCATCCCCGGGCACCGGATTACAGCATCTGGAGAAACGTACTGCCATATCGTCAATTCCTTTGACCACGATTCCACTCTTGGACTTGGCAATATGCACCTTATTCTTGGACGCTTCTGCAACCCGCTCCAGAACCACTTCATCCGTGATTTCCTGCTTGTGCTCTTTGTCATACTCTTCCACAAGCCGGTTTACCACCTGGCCTTCCTTAAGCCCTCCGTGCCCAATGGCAGCCAGCACCGCTTCCCAGTCCTTGAATCCGTATTTCTTCTGCACCACGTCCTGATATTTCGGATTCATGATATTGCTCAAATTAATGGATTTGGCTTTGCAATAAGAGGCAATCATCTCTTTTCCCTTGATGATATTGCTTTCCTTGAATTCTTTCTTAAACCATTGATTAATCTTGTTCTTTGCCTGGGTGCTCTTGACGATTCCCAGCCAGTCCCGGCTCGGGCCTCTGGAGTTCTGGGAGGTCAGGATCTCGATCCTGTCCCCGTTCTGTATCTTGTATTCAATATTCACCAGCTTGCCGTTTACCCTGGCGCCTACCATCTTATTTCCCACTGCGCTGTGGATGGCGTATGCGAAATCAATCGGCGTAGAGCCATTGGGCAGATTCTTCACATCGCCTTGGGGCGTGAAGCAGTATACATCCTCTGCAAACAGGTCCAGATCGCCCTTGATCAGGCTTAAAAACTCCCGATTATCCGACATGTCTCTCTGCCATTCCAGTATCTGGCGCAGCCAGCTAAGCTTCTCTTCTTCCTGCGCCTCCACGCTCTTCTTGCCATCATTGGATTCTTTATATTTCCAATGGGCCGCGATACCGTACTCTGCCGTCTTATGCATTTCCTGCGTCCTGATCTGGATCTCAAAAGGCTGTCCGTTTGGTCCGATCAATGTGGTGTGCAGTGACTGGTACATATTGGGCTTTGGCATAGCAATGTAGTCCTTAAACCGGCCCGGAATGGGCTTGTACATCTCATGGATGATTCCCAGAGATGCGTAGCAGTCCTTCACTGTATCCACAATGATGCGGACCGCAAATAAATCATAGATCTGGTCCAGGGTCTTATCCTGGTTGACCATCTTCTTATATATACTGAAAAACACGCCCGTCGATCTGGGCGTGAATGCCTGCATTCTCGATCTGGTCCCGGACGCCGTTCACGATTTCGCTTACAAAGGCTTCCCGCTCACTTCTGCGCAGGTTGATCTTTTCCACCAGGTCGTAGTAGACTTCCGGCTCCAGATATTTTAAGGACAGATCGTCCAGCTCGATCTTCACCTTGGAAATACCGAGTCTCTGGGCTATGGGAGCATAGATGTCCATGGTCTCCCTTGCCTTCTCCTTCTGCTTGTGGGGAGGCATGTATTTCAGTGTCCTCATATTGTGCAGCCTATCGGCCAGCTTTATCAGGATGACTCGGATATCTTTCGCCATGGCAAGGAACATTTTTCTTAAGTTCTCTGCCTGGACCTCCACCTTGTCGGCGGAGTAGTTCAACTGGCCCAGCTTGGTGACGCCGTCCACCAAAAGGGCCACCTCTGCGCCGAACTCCTGGGTGATCTCCTCCGTGGTCATGACCGTATCTTCCACCACATCATGGAGCAGGCCGGCCACGATCGTCTCCTTATCAAGCTCCAGATCCGCCAGGA